>ERZ761602.1464-NODE-1464-length-42563-cov-9.939000_pt1 | contig 42563 bp, 36 predicted proteins | sample MGYA00512165_ERZ761602 | MGnify/ENA primary metagenome ERZ761602 (study PRJEB28899, sample SAMN02445085) | bioreactor sludge metagenome | biome: EBPR sludge; isolation source: Thorneside wastewater treatment plant | place: Australia: Brisbane, Thorneside...
TGCCGCGCGACCACTGGATCTCGTCGGCGCGCTTGAAGGTGTTGTTGATGCGGCGCACCATCGTCGGCACCGAGTCGTAGGCATACAGCGACTGGTCCGGGTACATGGTCTCGCTGGTGTTGCCGTCGGCGGCGACCTGCCAGCCCGAGAGGTACACGGCCTCGAGCCCGGCCTTGGCCTGCTGCATCGCCTGGCCGGCGGTGATCGCCCCGAAGGCGTTGACGTAGCCCTTGGCCGCGCCGCCGTTGACCAGCGCCCACAGCCGCTCCGCGCCGCGGCGCGCCAGGGTGTACTCGGGTTGCAGGCTGCCCCGCAGGCGCACCACGTCGGTCGCGGAGTAGCCGCGCTTGACGAGCTTCCAGCGGGGGTTCTCGGCCCAGTCCTTCTCCAGGGCGGCGATCTGTTGTTCACGGGTCAGTTGCGTCATCAGGAACTCCTTGACTTCGGAAGGGGAAAGGGAAAACACGTAGGCGTTGGAGCGAAGCGTACGCCGGTTCGGTCGCCATGTGAAGACTTATGTCTTATACAAGACTAGGGTCCAGCTCACGATAAAACAACGCGTTAGACGCGCCGTTTCGCGATACGCAATACGTTCTTGTTTGGTGCAGTGCACACGTTGCACCGCAGCATCGGACGTTTCGTCCCGACGAAGTAGCTTTCATGATGCGGAACGAACGCTTTCGAACCGTCTCGTGCGGGCACCACGAACGCGTGACGCGCCGCCCGGCGGGCAGCCGACTCGCTTGACGCAGCGCAAGCGCACCGGAGATCGCAACCCAACAATGGCGGCAACGCCAGCCTGGAGAAGCTCATGTCCAAGACCGTGAAGAAGGCCCGTCCGTCCGACGGCTTCGTCCGCCCGATGCTGCCCGCGCTCGACGCACTGGACGGCGAACATCGTGCGGTGCTGCAGACGCTGGAGCAGCTCGCGACGCTCATCTCGGAGCTGGACCGCGAGGGCCTCACCCACGGCACCCGCCAGTCCGCGCGCAGGATCTGCGACTTCTTCACGACACACGCCCGCGCGCACCATGCCGCCGAGGAGCGCCTGGTCTTCCCGTCGCTGCTCAGCGGCAGCGACGCCGAGCTGGTGCAGCACGTGCTGCGCCTGCAGCAGGACCACGGCTGGCTCGAGGAGGACTGGCTCGAGCTGGAACCGCACCTGCAGGCGATCGCCGACGGCTACAACTGGTACGACCTCGACCTGCTGCGCAACGCATTGCCGGTGTTCGAGGAGCTCTACCGCGACCACATCGCGCTGGAGGAGTCGTTGATCTACCCCGAGGCGCGCCGCCGGCAGGTCATGGCCGAGGCCAGTGCCGGTGAACGGCTTGCGAACGGGGCCGCCGGCTGACAGCGCCTGCCCCGGGAGCGGCTGGCGCAGCGACGATCCTGGCCCGGCGCGACGCAAGCTCAGCGGCGCTGGCCGCCGGCTCGCGGGTCTGGCGTCGCCGCGCTGCGGACGGTTTCGCCGGTGACGGGTGACGAGGCGCTCGCCCGCGACTCGTGGTACGCCGCGACGGCGCCACGGGCCGCACCCCGCGCAGGGCTCGACGGCGAGGCCGGGTGCGAGGTCGCGATCGTCGGCGGCGGCCTGGCGGGACTGTCGGCAGCACTCGAACTGGCGCAACGAGGCCTCGAGGTGCGTGTGCTCGAGGCCCGGTACGTCGGGTTCGGGGCCAGCGGGCGCAATGGCGGCCAGGCGATCCACGGTTTCGCCTGCGACCCGGGCGTGCTCGAGGCGCAGCTGGGACGTGAACCGGCTCGGCAGGCGTGGGAGCTTTCGGTCGCCGCACTCGACCTGCTGCGCGAGCGCATCCGCAGTCACGCGATCGACTGCCAGTGGCGCGACGGCCAGATCTCGGTCGCGACGACGCCGTCGAAGGCCCGGGCCCTGATGCAGTGGGCCGATCGGATCGAGTCCACCTACGACTACCCGCTCGCGCGGCTGGACGCCGGCACGGTCCGACGCTGGATCGACTCGCCGCGTTTTCACGGCGGCGTGTACGACGCCCGCTCGGGACACCTGCATCCGCTTCGCTACACGCAGGGCCTCGCGCGCGCCGCCGAGCGCGCAGGGGCGCTGATCCACGAGGACACGCGCGTCGTCGCGCTGCGGCACGGTGCGCCCGTGGAGCTGCGCACCGCGCGCGGGACGCTGCGCGCGCGCCAGGTGCTGCTGGCCGGCAATGTCTACGCCCGCGGCCTGGTGCCGGCGCTCGATGCGCGCATCATGCCGGTGGGAACCTACCTGGCCTGCAGCGCCAGGCTGTCCCCGGCGCTCGCCGCGTCGCTGATCCCGTCGCGCGCCGCCGTGTGCGACACCGACGTGGTGCTCGACTACTTCCGCCTGACCGACGACGACCGCATGCTCTACGGCGGCGGCGTCAGCTACTCGACCGCGACGCCACGCAAGCTCGCCGAACGCCTGCGGCGCCGCATGGTGCGCAGTTTCCCGCAGCTCTCGGCGGTTCCCATCGAACACGCCTGGGGCGGCTTCGTCGACATCACGATGAACCGCGCTCCCGACTTCGGGCGACTCGAGCCTGACGGCGCCGGCGCCGCCAACATCTACTACCTGCAAGGATTCAGCGGCCACGGGCTTGCGCTCACCGGAATCGCCGGCAAACTCGTGGCCGAGGCCATGAGCACCGACGCCTCGCGATTCGACGTCTTCTCGAAGCTGACGCACCGGGCGTTCCCGGGCGGTCGCTGGCTGAGGATGCCGGCGCTGGTGCTCGGCATGGCCTGGTACCGGATGCGAGACCTGCTCGGATGAACCCTGCTGCCAGACCCACGATCCTGCTGCCCGCGTGCAGCAAGATGCTCGGCGCCTACTCGTCGCACACGATCGGGCGCTCCTACGTCGAGGCGGCGCGGCTGGCCGGCGGCCTGCCGCTGGTGGTCCCGCAGGCCCAGCCGGACGAGATCGAGCCGCTGCTGCGCGTGGCCGACGGCATCCTGCTGACCGGGTCGCCCTCGAACGTGCACCCCTCGCACTTCGGCGAGGACGTGCTCGATCCCGACCTGCCGCTGGACCCCGTGCGCGACGACTGGACCCTGCCGCTCGTGCGCCGGGTGCTCGCGATCGGCATGCCGCTGCTGGCCATCTGCCGCGGCGCGCAGGAGGTCAACGTCGCGCTGGGCGGCTCGTTGCACCAGGCCGTCCACGCCACCGGACGTTTTGCCGACCACCGCTCCCGCGACGAGGACCCGCTGGAGGTGCAGTGGGCGCCGGTGCACGAAGTCCTCACCGAGCCCGAGGGACGGCTGCGCGAGATCGTCGGCCGCGAGCGCTTCGCGGTGAACTCCCTGCACGGCCAGGCGGTCGACCGACTCGCCGATGGCCTGCGCGTCGAGGCGCGGGCCGCCGACGGCCTGATCGAGGCGTTCAGCACGGTCGCGGGCCCGGGATTCCTGCTCGCGGTGCAGTGGCACCCGGAGTGGAAGCCGCGCGACAACCCGGTGTCGATGGCCATCCTGCGCGGCTTCGGCGAGGCCTGCCGCGCCTGGCGCGCCGGCCGGCAGGCACGGCCCCAAGCCTGACCCGATGCGGCCGGATGCAGCGGCCGCGCGACGCCTGCGCGCTTGCCCGCATGCGGGGCGACCCCCGGTCGCCTAGACTGGCTGGTTGTCGCGCCTTGCCCACCCCATCCGTCGTTCCGGAGGCCTGCCCATGATCCCGTCGTCCGTCCGCCGCGTCGCCATCGGGCTGGCTGCGGGGCTCGCCTGCGTCTCGTCGTCGGCCATCGCCCAGGACGAGCCGAAGGTCCTGAACGTCTACAACTGGTCGGACTACATCGCGCCCGACACCCTCGCAGCCTTCGAGAAGGAAACCGGCATCAAGGTCCGCTACGACAATTTCGACAACAACGAGATCGTTCATGCCAAGCTGGTCGCCGGCAAGACCGGCTACGACATCGTGGTCCCCTCGTCGAACTGGGCCAAGCTGCAGATCGACGGCGGCCTGCTGCAGAAGCTCGACAAGAGCAAGATCCCGAACCTGCGCCTGATGGATCCTGCCGTGCAGCGACAGCTCGCGCGGATGGATCCCGGCAACGACTACCTGGTCAACTGGCTGTGGGGCTACACGACCGTCGGCATCAACGTCGAGAAGGTCAAGGCCGCGCTCGGCGACCTGCCGATGCCCGACAACGTCTGGGACCTGGTCTTCAAGCCCCAGTACGTCAGCCGCCTGAAGAGCTGCGGCACCTCGGTGCTCGACTCGGCCAGCGAGGTGCTCCCCGCGGTGCTGCACTACCTGGGCAAGCCGCCGTTCAGCCGCAACCCGGCCGACTACGCCGCCGCCGCGACGGCGCTCAAGGCCGTGCGCCCGCACATCACGCTGTTCAGCTCGTCCGGATACATCAACGACATGGCCAACGGCTCGATCTGCGTGGCCCTGGGCTGGTCCGGTGACATCAACATCGCCCGCCAGCGTGCGATCGACGGCCGCACCGGCCAGAAGATCGAGGCCCTGCTGCCGAAGAACGGCGGGCTGCTGTTCTTCGACGTGATGGTCATCCCGGCCGATGCGCAGCACCCCGACAACGCCCACAAGTTCATCAACTTCATCCTGCGCCCCGAGAACGCCGCCGCGCTGACCAACAAGGTCTTCTACGCCAATCCCGTTCCCGACTCGCGCCGGTTCGTCAAGCCCGAGGTGGCGAACAATCCGACGGTCTTCCTGCCGCCGGCCGATCTCGCGAGGATGGTCGCGCCGGAGTCCTTGAACAACGACCTGCGGCGCCTGATGACCCGCACCTTCACGTCGTTCAAGACGGGGCTGTGATGGCCGTCGCCGCGGCCCGCCTGCCGGTCGAAGCCGGCTTCCTGCGCGTCGAGCACCTCACGAAGGACTTCGACGGCGTCGGGGCGGTCGTCGACGTCAGCCTGGACATCGCCAAGGGCGAGATCTTCGCGCTGCTCGGCTCGTCGGGCTGTGGCAAGAGCACGCTGCTGCGCATGCTCGCGGGCTTCGAGACGCCCTCCAGTGGCCGCATCGTGCTCGCCGGCCGCGACCTCGCCGGCCTGCCGCCGTACGAGCGGCCGATGAACATGATGTTCCAGAGCTACGCGCTGTTCCCGCACCTGACGGTGGCGGACAACATCGCGTTCGGCCTGAAGCGCGAGCGCATGCCGGCCGCGGACATCCGCGACCGCGTCGACGCGATGCTGCGGCTGGTGCAGCTCGCGCCCTACGCCCGGCGCAAGCCTCACCAGCTGTCCGGCGGCCAGCAGCAACGGGTCGCGCTCGCCCGCAGCCTCGCCAAGCAGCCCCAGGTGCTGCTGCTGGACGAGCCGCTCGGCGCGCTGGACCGCAAGCTGCGCGAGCAGACGCAGATCGAGCTGGTCAACATCATCGAGACCGTCGGCGTGACCTGCGTGATGGTCACCCACGACCAGGAGGAGGCGATGACCATGGCCTCGCGCGTCGCGGTGATGAGCGAGGGCCGCCTGCTGCAGGTCGGCGCTCCGGCGGAGATCTACGAGACGCCCGCCTCGCGCTTCGTCGCCGACTTCATCGGCAACGTCAACCTGATGGAGGGCACGCTGGACGTCGACGAGGCCGACCACTGCGTGATCGGCTGCGCCGACGTTCGCCACTACGTCGGCCACGGCATCAGCGGCCACCCCGGGATGCGCGTCACCGTCGCGCTGCGGCCCGAGAAGATCCACCTCAGCCGCACGCCGCCGAACTTCCGTGACTTCAACGCGGTGCAGGGCACGGTCGCCGAGCTGTCGTACTTCGGCAGCTACACCGTCTACCACCTCAGGCTGCCCAGCGGCGCCACGCTGAAGGTCAGCCAGGCCAACACGCACCGCCATCGCGACGACCCGCTGACCTGGGGCGACGCGGCCTGGGCGCACTGGTCACGCTCGGCACATGTCGTGCTGACCCACTGACCGGGCATGGCCCCACGCCCGCCGCCGATGGACGCCCCGACCACCCTGGCCGCCAAGCTGCGCACGCGCGTGCACGGCCGCTGGGTGGTCATCGGCGTGCCCTTCCTGTGGTTGCTGGTCTTCTTCCTGCTGCCCTTCCTGATCGTGCTGGACATCAGCTTGTCGGAGATGGGCACCGTGCGCCCGAACGAGCTGCTGTCCTGGCGCGACGGCGTGCTCACCCTGACGCTGCGCTTCAGCGGCTACAGCCTCGTCGCGCAGGACACGCTCTACCTGACGGCCTATGTCGCGAGCCTGAAGTACGCCTTCTGGACGACGCTGCTGTGCCTGCTGATCGGGTACCCCTTCGCGTACTTCATGGCCCGCGCGCGCGCGGCGGTGCAGCCCGCGCTGCTGATGCTGGTGATGCTGCCGTTCTGGACCTCCTTCCTGCTGCGGGTCTACGCCTGGAAGGGCCTGCTGAGCCCGGACGGCTGGGCCTGGGACCTGATCGTCGGCCTGGGCCTGGACCCCGTGCTGGTCGCACTGGGGCTGATCCCCGCGCCGGGCAAGCTGATGCACACGCCGTTCTCGCTGGTGATCGGCATGGTCTACACCTACCTGCCGTTCATGGTCCTGCCGCTGTACGGGACGCTCGCCAAGCTCGACCTGCGGCTGCTGGAGGCCGCGCAGGACCTGGGGGCGAGGCCGTGGGTCGCGTTCTGGACGGTCACCGTCCCGCTGTCCCGCGCGGGCATCGTCGCCGGATCGATGCTGGTCTTCATCCCCAGCGTGGGCGAGTTCGTGATCCCCGAACTGCTCGGCGGCCCGGAGACGCTGATGATCGGCCGGGTGATGTGGGACGAGTTCTTCGCCAACAACGACTGGCCGATGGCCTCGACCGTCGCGGTGGTGATGATCCTGATGATCCTCGTGCCGCTGGCGGTCTTCCACAAGGTGCAGGCCGAGGCGCAGGAGCCGCGATCGTGAAGCCGAGCCGGCCCGCGCGCTGGTTCGCCAACGGCTGGATGGCCGCCGTCTTCCTGTTCCTCTACGTCCCGATCGGCGCGCTGGTGCTCTACTCGTTCAACGACTCGACCGTGCCGAATGTCTGGCGCGGCTTCACGCTGAAGTGGTACGCCGCGCTGGCGAGCGACCGCGAGATCCTCGGCGGCCTGTGGCTGAGCCTGAAGATCGCCTTCCTCAGCGCCTGCGGCTCGGTGGTGCTCGGCACCCTGGCCGCGTTCAGCCTCGTGAAGTACCGGCGCTTTCGCGGGCGCACGCTGTTCAGCGGGATGGTGCACGCGCCGCTGGTGATGCCCGAGGTCGTCGTCGGCCTGTCGCTGCTGCTGATGCTCGTCAGCCTGCAACGGGCGACCGAGTCGGCGTTCGGCGTCGGCTTCCCCGCACGCGGCCTGCTGACGATCTGGCTCGGTCACCTGCTGATCGGCCTCGCCTACGCCACGGTGGTGGTGCGCTCGCGCCTGCTCGACCTGAACCCGCAGCTGGAGGAGGCCGCGCAGGACCTGGGCGCGCGGCCGCACCAGGTGTTCTGGCTGGTCACGCTGCCGATGATCGGGCAGTCGCTCGCCTCGGCCTGGCTGCTGACCTTCACGCTCTCGCTGGACGACGTCGTGCTCTCGGCGTTCCTGTCCGGACCGGGCTCGACGACGATGCCCTTGGTCATCTTCTCGCGCGCCAAGCTGGGCCTGAACCCGACGGTCAACGCGGTGGCCACCGTCATCGTGCTGCTGGTGGCCGTCGGCGTGGCCGTGGCGAGCTGGCTGATCGCCGATGCCGAGCGCCGGCGCACGCGCGAGACCGCCGAGGCCGCCCGGCCCGGCTGAGGCCGGGTGCGCCGCGGCGACGCCGAACGACACGAAGGAGTGACCGAGATGAAGACCCTTCCCCTGACGACCCTCGCCCTGGCGCTGGCGGCCGCCCTGCCCGCCGCCGCCCAGGGTAACGCCGAGATCCTCCAGGAGCTGCAGGCGCTGAAGGCGCGGATCGCCGAGCTGGAGGCCCGCCTGAAGCAGCAGGAAGACGCCCGGCCCGGCTGGGGCATGACCCCCGAGCAGGCCCGCGAGCTCAACCGCGTCACGGTCAAGGCCGAGGCACTCGAGGATGCGCGTGATGCCGCCGGCCTGAGGCAGCTGCGCATCGGCGGCTATGCCGACCCGACCTACATCGCCAACCGCAACCAGGGCCGTGCGGGATTCCAGTTCCTCAACAGCGTCGCGAGCGACGGCTACCACTACGACAACAGCTACTTCGGCGCGATCGCTCTGGACTTCCAGAAGGAGACCGAGTCGGGCACGCGCTGGCGCCTGACGCTGGTGCCCAACCGGGGTACCGACTCGGTGATCGGCAACGGCGGCGTGGTCCACGAAGCCAGTGTCAGCGTGCCGCTGACCGACCTGCAGACGCGCTTCATCGCCGGCCACCTCCCGGACTGGTCCGGCTACGAGTACCTGCAGCCGACCCTCAACAAGCTGATCACCCACAACCTGCTGTTCGACTACACGCTGCCCACCACGTACACCGGCGCCGGGCTGGAGTTCATCCGCGGCAAGTGGTGGTCGCGAGCGATGCTGGCGAACATGAACGCGTCGAAGAACCAGGCCGGCGAGAAGGCCCCGGTCCTGGCCTACCGCGTCGACTACGCGCGCGGCGAGTTCCAGGGCTTCGGCTTCGCCGGGGTCCACGGCCGCGCGGCCAACTTCGCCGATCCCGCCGTTGCCAAGACACGGGTGGACCTGTTCGAGGTCGACGGCTACTTCATCCGTGGCGACTGGACCGTGCAGGGTCAGCTCAGCTGGGGCCGGCACCGGGGCGCCGCGATCGTGCCCGATCCGCTGAGCGGCGCGCTGCGCGACGCACAGTGGAGCGGCCTCTCCGCGCTGGTGGCGCACAAGTTCACGCCCCGCTTCGAGGGCATCGTGCGTGCCGACCACATCCGCAACGCGAAGAACGGCGGAGGCCTGCTCGGCTACACGGGCTACTGGGACCCGGCCGGTGGATCCCTCGGCGATCCGCGCAGCGGCATCGGCGTCGACGCCACGGCCGACTGCCTGACCGACCCCGCCGTGGCCGCCTGCAACTCCGGCGCGAACCGCAGCGCGCTCAGCATCGGCCTGAGCTACCTGTGGGACCTGAACACGACTTTCAAGGTCGAGTACCGCATCGATCGCGCGAACCTGCCCGTGTTCCTGGTCGTCAAGGACGGCAGCTATCGCAAGACCAACAACCTCTTCGGCGCCTCGGTCGTCGTGTCGTTCTGACGCGATGGGCTCGTCCTGCGCACTCGTGCCGCGATCGGGCCCAGCTCGGCAGCGCGTGCCGCCGCGGGACGCCGCGTGACCCCGTCCGGCCCGACGCCCTCGGTTCCGCTGGGGGCCTACCTGAGCCTGGGCGCGAGCATGGCGCTGGTGGGCAGCTATGTCGGGCTGTCCAAGCTGCTGGTGGCCGCCTTCCCGGTCTTCCTGCTCGCCTGGCTGCGTTTCGGCATCGCGGCCGTCGCGATGCTGCCCTGGCTGCGGCGAGCACCCGGCGAGGCGCCGCTGTCGCGTCATGACCGCCGGCTCTTGTTCTGGGAGAGCTTCCTCGGCAACTTCCTGTTCAGCATCTGCATGCTGTTCGGCGTCGCGGCGACCTCGGCACTGGCCGCGGGTGTCGTGATGGCGGCGATTCCGGCGGCGGTGGCCCTGCTGTCACGCGCCTTCCTCGGCGAACGGATCCAGGGGCGCACCTGGGCGGCCATCGCCTGCGCCGCCGCCGGGATCGCGCTGCTGGCCCTGGCGCGCACCCCGGCCGGCGAGGCCCGGCCCGCGGCGCCCTGGTGGGGCTATGCGCTGCTGCTCGGCGCGGTCATCTGCGAGGCGAGTTATGTCGTGATCGGCAAGCGTCTGACGGGGCAGGTCTCGCCGCGGCGCATCAGCGCGCTGATCAACCTCTGGGGGCTCGCCCTGGTGACTCCGCTCGGCCTGTGGCAGGCCACAGGCTTCGACTTCGCCGCCGTCGGCCCGCCGACCTGGGGGCTGCTCGTCTTCTACGCCCTGGCGGCGAGCATGGTCACGGTGTGGCTGTGGATGCGCGGCCTGATCCACGTCCCCGCGCCGCAGGCCGGCGTGTTCACCGTGATGCTGCCGCTGTCCGCGGCGGCCGTCGGCGTGGCCCTGCTCGGCGAACCTTTCGGCCGCGCGCACCTGGCCGCGCTGGGCCTGGCGATCGCCGGCCTGCTGCTCGCCACCTGGCCGGCGCGCCGCCGCTGAAGCGCCGCACCTGACGCCACTCAGCGCGGCGGCGCGCCGATCACCTCGAAGCCCGCGGCGCGCAGCTCCGCGTTCAAGGCCGGCACGTCGGCCGCCAGCAGCGCGTCGAGCCGCGCAAGCTGGTCGTCGACCTGCGCGAAGGTCTGGTCGGCCACCTGGCGCGCCTGCGTCGTCGGGGCCTCGTCGGCGATCGCGACGACGCTGATCAGGTCCACCAGCGTGTCGTTCAGGCCTGCCGGGTGCCGCAGCACGTCGCGCGGCGACTCGCGCCGGACATCGACCAGCGCGCCTTCGATGGCGCCGAGGTCGCGGACCAGCGCCGCCGCGCCGTCGCGCAGCGCCGCCGGGGCCTTGCCGGTGCGGCGCTCCAGCTCCAGCAGCTGCCGCTTGACGACGCGCAGCCGGTTGACCGCCTCGTTCAGCGCCGAGAGCTTGCCGTACAAGGCCTCGAGCAGCTTGAACTGCTGGTCGAAGGCCCGCTGCGACGCCTTGACCCGCGGATCCTTGACGACCTCGAAGCCGGCTTCGAGCCGTGAAGCGCCGGCCTCGAGCACGACGCCATAGCGGCCTGGCGGCACGACCGGCCCCGGGATCTCGTCGCTCTCCTCGGCGAAGGGCTTGTTGCGGCGCGTGTGCAGCGAGCCGTCCAGCCGCGCCGGACCGGCCACCTTCAGGTCCCAGACGTGGCGGTTCAGGCCCGGGCGCCGCCCCGGCCGCCGAGGTGGCGGGGTGCGCGTGTCGTCGGTGGCCACGGTCTGCAGCGTGCGGCCCCGCGCGTCGACGATGTGCAGCCGCACCGTGCCGTCGAAGCCCGGCGGCAGCCAGTAGTACAGGATGACGCCGTTCGGCGGGTTCTCGCCGACGTCGAGGAAGCGGCGCCCGCTGCTGCCGTCGGCCCGCTCGAAGGCTTCGGACGCGCCGTCGATGCCGAAGGCAGGCCCGTAGCTGATGCCCTTCTTCGTGTAGCTCAGGCCGGTGCTCCAGGTCAGCCGGGTGCGCACGGTCTCGCGCGGCGTCACGAGCCGCACGGACGCATCGTCATCCTGCCATTCGCGCAACGGCGTGATGTCGTCGAGGATCCAGAACGAACGGCCGTGCGTCGCGGCGACGAGGTCGGCGCCCTTGAGCTTGAGGTCGTAGACCGGCACCACCGGCAGTCCGCCGCGCATGCGTGCCCAGTGGCCGCCGTCGTCGAGGCTGAGGAAGATCCCGGTCTCGGTGCCGACGAAGAGCAGCCCCGGCCGCACCGGATCGGCCCGGATCACGCGCGTGATCTCGTCCTGCGGCAGGTCGCCGGTGATCGACTGCCAGCTGCGGCCGCCGTCGCGCGTGCGGAACAGGAACGGACGGTAGTCGGCGAGCTTGTAGCGCGTCGCGCTGAGGTAGACCGTGTCGGCGTCGTGGGCGGAGATCTCGACGCATCCGACGTAGGCGAGCTCTGGCATGCCGGGTGGCGTCACGTTGTGCCAGGTCGCGCCGTCGTCGCGCGTGACGTGCACCAGGCCGTCGTCGGTCGAGGCCCAGATCTCGCCGGCGCGGTGCGCCGACGGCGCGAGGCAGGCGCAGGTCGCGTGGACCTCGGCCCCGGCCGTGTCGTGGGTCAGCTCGCCGCCCGAGTAGCCCTGGCGGCCGGGGTCGTTCAGGCTCAGGTCCGGCGAGATCGCCGTCCAGCTCGAGCCTTCGTCCCGCGTGCGGAAGACCCGGTTGCCGCCGGCGTAGAGCGTCTTCGGGTCGCCCGGCGCGAAGACCAGCGGGAAGGTCCATGCGAAGCGGTACTTCAGGTCCCGCGGCGCGACGCCGGTCGACTCCTCGGGCCAGACGTTGACGAGACGGATCTGCCGCGTGCGATGGTCGTAGCGCTGCAGCGCGCCGGCCCCGCCGGGGCTCGAGCCGACGGCGCCGCAGTAGACGATGTCCGGGTCCTGCGGGTGCACGGCGATGAAGCCGCTCTCGCCGGTGCCGGGGTAGGTGCAGTCGGCCATCGTGATCACGCCCCACTCGGACGCACTGGGCACCGAGATCGAGGTGTTGTCCTGCTGCGTGCCGTAGACGCGGTACGGGTGCTGGTCGTCGACGTCCATCCGGTAGAACTGCGCGGTCTTCTGGTTGTAGATCGTCGACCAGGTCGCGCCCCCGTTGAACGAGACACAGGCGCCGCCGTCGTTGCCCTCGATCATGCGGCGCGGATTCGCCGGGTCGATCCACAGGTCGTGGTTGTCGCCGTGGGGCGTGGTCACCTCGGTGAAACTGATGCCGCCGTCGGTCGACTTCCACATCTGCAGGTTGGTCACGTACACGGTGTCGCCCTGGCCCGGGTCGGCAAAGACGTGGGTGTAGTACCACGGGCGGTGCATCAGGTCGCGGTTCGAGCAGACGAGGGTCCAGCGCCCGCCGTGGTCGTCGCTGCGGTACAGCCCGGTCTTCTCGCCCTCGGCCTCGATCAGCGCGTAGACACGCCCCGGCTGCGCCGCGGACACCGAGACGCCGACCTTGCCGATCGTCCCCTCGGGAAGGCCGTTGCGGCCGCTCAGGTCCTCCCAGGTGTCACCGCCGTCCAGCGAGCGCCACAGACCGCTGCCCGGCCCGCCGCTGTTCAGGTGCCAGAAGCTGCGCCGCGCCTGCCAGAAGCCCGCGAAGAGGATGCGCGGGTTGCGCGGGTCCATCGACAGGTCCACCGCGCCGGCATCGGGGCCGCGGTAGAGCACCTTCTGCCAGTTGCGCCCGCCGTCGCGCGAGCGGAACACGCCTCGCTCCTCGCTCGGCCCGAAGGCATCGCCGAGCGCGGCAACGTAGATCAGGTCCGGGTCGCGCGGGTGGATGCAGATGCGGCCGATGTGGTGGGTGCCGCGCAGGCCCAGCGACTGCCAGCTGCGGCCGGCATCGGTCGAGCGGTAGACGCCGTCGCCGTACGAGACGTCGATGCGGATCGTGGTCTCGCCCGTGCCGGCGACGATCACGTTCGGGTCCGAGGGCGCGACCGCCAGCGCGCCGATCGTCGCGCTGCCGAGGAAGCCGTCGCTGACGTTGCGCCAGTACGTGCCGCCGTCGACGGTCTTCCAGATGCCACCGGCGCAGCCGCCGAAGTAGAAGCTCATCGGGTCCTGCGGGTCGCCCGCCACGGCGACGACACGCCCGCCTCGCGGCGGGCCGATGCAGCGCCACGTCAGCGCGTCGAAGAGCAATGCCGGATCCGTCGCGATCGCGCTCGCCATGGGGTCTCCTCGGGGTGGTTCTGGGTGTCGGGTCGATCCGCGCGGCGGGGCATGGGCGACGCCCGTGCGCGCCGCGTCATTCTGGACCATGCCACCGGGGCGCCGGCGCACCCACGCGTGCGCAGCCCGGGTGCGGCTGCGGCCTTGCGGCACCTCGAGGCCCTGGACGCGGCAGGGTCGGCGCGCGCATGGCCACAATCCCCGCCACCGGGTTCGGCCCTTCCGGATGTGAGGACGCGCGATGAGCAAGACCCCGCAGCACCCCTTCGCGAAGACGCTGCGGCGCCTGCGCACGCCCGGCGGGCGAACGGCCCGTTTCTGGTCGCTGCCCGCGCTGGCGCGGCAGTTCCCGCGGGTCGGCCGGCTGCCGGTGAGCCTGCGCATCGTGCTGGAGAGCGTGCTGCGCCACTGCGATGGCCGCAGGGTGACCGCGGCCCACGTCGAGCAGCTGGCCAGCTGGCGCGCCGATGCGCCGCGCACCGAGGAGATCCCGTTCGTCGTCGCGCGGGTCGTGCTGCAGGACTTCACCGGCGTGCCGCTGCTGGCCGACCTCGCCGCGATGCGCAACGTCGCGCGGCGCATGGGACAGGACCCCGGCCGCATCGAGCCGCTGGTGCCCGTCGATCTCGTTGTCGACCACTCGGTGACGATCGATCACTACGGCACGCGCCGGGCGCTGGACCTGAACATGACACTGGAGTTCCGGCGCAACCGCGAGCGCTACGAGTTCCTGAAGTGGGGCATGGGCGCCTTCGAGACCTTCGGCGTCGTGCCGCCCGGCTTCGGCATCGTGCACCAGGTGAACCTGGAACACCTGGCGCGGGGCGTGCACCGCAGCGGCAGGGGCGACGACGCCGTCTGGTTCCCGGACACCCTCGTCGGCACCGACAGCCACACGACGATGATCAACGGCATCGGCGTGGTCGGCTGGGGCGTCGGCGGGATCGAGGCCGAGGCCGGCATGCTCGGCCAGCCGGTCTACGTGCTGACGCCCGATGTCGTCGGCTTCGAGCTGAGCGGCCGCCTGCGCGAGGGCGTCACCGCGACCGACCTGGTGCTGACCGTCACCGAGATCCTGCGCCGCCACAAGGTGGTCGGCAAGTTCGTCGAGTTCTGCGGCGAGGGCACCCGCTCCCTGCCGGTGCCCGACCGAGCGACGATCGCCAACATGGCACCCGAGTACGGGGCCACGATGGGCTTCTTCCCGGTCGACGAGCAGACCCTCGCCTACTTCCGCGGCACGGGACGCAAGGCGGCGGAGATCGAGGCCTTCGAGGCCTACTTCAAGGCGCAGCGCCTCTTCGGCGTGCCCGACGCGCAGGACATCGACTACTCGCAGCGCATCACGCTGGACCTGTCGACCGTGGCGCCCAGCCTGGCCGGCCCGAAGCGCCCGCAGGACCGCATCGAGATCGGCCAGGTCGCGGCGCGTTTCGCCGGGCTGTACAGCGCGCCGGCCGCCGCCAACGGCTTCAGCCAGCCCGCCGAGAAGCTGGCCACGCCGGTGACGACGGCCGACGGCCTCGAGCTGCGCAACGGCGACGTGCTGATCGCCGCGATCACCAGCTGCACGAACACCAGCAACCCGGGCGTGTTGCTGGCCGCCGGCCTGCTGGCGAAGAAGGCGGTCGAAGCCGGGCTGAGCGTGCGCCGCCACGTCAAGACCTCGCTCGCCCCCGGCTCGCGCACCGTCACCGACTACCTCGCGAAAACCGGCCTGCTGCCCTACCTCGAGCGGCTGGGCTTCGCGGTTGCGGCGTATGGCTGCACCACCTGCATCGGCAACGCCGGCGACCTGGCACCGGAGATCAACGCCGCGATCACCGGCAACGACCTCGTCTGCGCCGCGGTGCTGTCGGGCAACCGCAACTTCGAGGCGCGCATCCACCCCAACCTGAAAGCCAACTTCCTCGCCAGCCCGCCGCTGGTCGTGGCCTATGCCATCGCCGGCAGCGTCATGACGGACCTGATGACCCAGCCCCTGGGCCGGGGCACGGACGGCCGCGACGTGTACCTGGGCGACGTCTGGCCGACGAGCGACGAGGTCCACGCGCTGATGCGCCATGCGCTGGATCCCGGGTCCTTCCGCGCCGCCTACGGCAAGCTGCGCGACGAGCCCGGCCGGCTGTGGCAGCAGGTCAGGGGCGGCAGCGGCAAGGTGTACGCGTGGCCGACGAGCACCTACATCGCCGAGCCGCCGTTCTTCGCCGGGTTCACGATGGAACCGGGCACGCTGCCGTCCGGCATCGCGGGTGCGCGCATCATCGCGCTGTTCGGCGACAGCATCACCACCGATCACATCAGCCCGGCCGGCAGCTTTTCCGAAGCGACCCCGGCCGGACGCTGGCTGCTCGAGCAGGGCGTGCAGAAGGCCGACTTCAACAGCTACGGCGCGCGCCGGGGGCACCACGAGGTGATGATGCGCGGCACCTTCGCCAACGTGCGCCTGAAGAACCTGATGATCCCGCCGCGCGACGACGGCAGCCGCGTCGAGGGCGGCTTCACGCTGGTCCAGCCCGCGACCGAAGGGCCCGCCAGCGGGGCATCCGTCGAGCCCGTGCCGATCTACGACGCGGCGATGCGCTACGTCGCCGCCGGCGTGCCCACCGTGGTCTTCGCCGGCGAGGAGTACGGCACCGGCTCGAGCCGGGACTGGGCTGCCAAGGGCACCGCGCTGCTCGGCATCAAGGCGGTGGTCGCGCGCAGCTTCGAGCGCATCCACCGCAGCAACCTGGTCGGCATGGGCGTGCTGCCGCTGCAGTTCCAGGGCGAGGATTCCTGGGAGAGCCTGGGCCTGACCGGCCGCGAGACGGTGGACATCGAACTCGCGCCGCAGCTTGCGCCCCGCTCGCCGGCCACGCTGGTCGTCAGGCGGCCCGACGGCGACGTGAGCCGCGCGACGCTGCAGTTGCGCATCGACACGCCGATCGAGGTCGAGTACATCCGCCACGGCGGAATCCTGCCGTTCGTGCTGCGGCAGCTGCTGATGCACTGAGTTCCCTGCCGGGGTACCGGACACCGGCCGACGGGCCACACTGGCGACCCGCACCGAGGGGCGGGTGACCGGGTCCCGGTCCCGGTCGCCCGGTCACGTACGCCCAGCCGCCTGCAGCAACTCGCACAGCCGCAGCAGCGCCTCCAGGCGGCGGCTCAGTCGCTCGGCGATGCGCTGTCGCTGGACGGGCTCCTCCATCGGGTAGCCCGCCAGCCGCAGGACGGCCGACACCATGCCCGCCGTGATCGCCGCCGGCAGGCATTCGCGCAGCAGGGCCAGCGGCGCGTAACCGCCGGCGGCCAGGCTGTGCAGGTAGTGGTCGAGCAGCGGGTCCACGTCGACCCTGCCGGCTGCGCTGCCCGCCCCGCCCGGCAGCAGGACCGTCGAGCGCAGGCAGCTGCCGACGAGCGGGTGCAGCGAGACCCCGGCCGGGCCGGAAGCTGCCCACGTCCAGTCGATCAGGACACACGATCCGTCGGCCAGCAGCGCCGCGTTCTCCGGCTCCAGGTTGCCGTGGTTCAGCGTCACCGGCAGGCGCTTCGCGGCTTCGATGTGTCGCTCGAGCGCAGCCCGGCCAGGCTCCAGACGCTCGTGCAGGCGGCGAGCTGCCGTCGAGCCGATGAAGTAGGCGGCACCCGCCGGCCCGACGCCGGGCTCGTCGGGCGTGTCGCGTCCGAGGAAGTCGAGCAGCCGCTCGACGAGGCCGTCGAGCGCCAGCGCGGGCAACCTCCTCAGCAGCTCGGCCCGGGCGGCTGCCCGAACCTGCAGTCTGGCGTAGGTCTCCAGCATCGCCGTCAACCCGGCAAGCGGCGCATCGCGCGTCAGTCGCGTCCCGCCGGGGTCGCGCGTCAGCATCCAGGCCTCGTCCGCGTAGTTGCAGGCGACGACCGGCGGTCCGCACCCCGGCCAGGCCCGCTCGACGGCGGACGCGGTGCGCACGCCTGCGGCGTGTTCGTCCGGAACGATCGTCAGCAGAAACGACTCGTCGCCACGGCGCAGGCGACAGACGGTCGACCACGGCGGCGCATCCAGCGCTTCCCGGCCGTCGAAGCGCTGCTGCTCGTGGAACTCGGCGAGGCTCGGCACCCGCGCCGACGCCCTGCGCCCGACCGGCATCGGATACGGGGACCCGAGCGCGAGCCATCGCTGCGTCTCGGGTGCCCACGTCGGCTCGAAGACCAGCAAGGTGCCCGACGGGGTCCATCCGACGCGACGCAAGGTCGGCAGGGAGCGGGTGTTGTCGGCCCGGGCCATCGTCCACGCGATGCGGTATCCCTCCTGCTGTGCGCGCTCGAGGATCGCATGGTTGAGTGCCGGGTGGATGCGGTGCCCCCGCCACGCATCGGCGGTATACGCATCCGTCGTGTAGACCTCGTCGTCGGCCAGCACCATCGGGACACCGCCCGCGCCGGCTGCAGTCCACGGGCGGATCCAGTCGTAGGCGACGATCCGGCCCTCGAGGCGGGCGACGTAGCACAGGCTGCCGGCGCGAAACCGGTCACCGAAGGTCGCCTCCTCGTCGGCGGCGGATCGATTCCGCGGGTCGTCGGAGCTCCACAGGGCGGCCATCTCGGCGGCATCGGACGCCGCGGCCTGCGCGATCGTGACCGGCACCGTCGCGCGCACCGGGACGAGCGGCTGCGCCAGGTCCTTGTAGAAGATCTGCCAGACATGGGCCTCGCCGAGCTTCGACAGGCCGCCGGCAAGGGCACGCAGGAGCCTGACGCGAAACCCGGGCCCGTTCATGCTCGACCGGCCGATGCCGCCGTCGTCCTCATCGGCCGAGGAACAGGTCGCCCAGGTGGCGGTCGCGCAGCAACTCGACGCCGCTCCCGGCAGCAACCACCCGTCCGGCCACCATCACGCAGCCAAGGTCGGCGAAGCCGAGCCCCTGGCGGACATTCTGCTCGACCAGCAGGATCGAGAGTCCCTGGGCCTCCTGCCGGGCCTTGAGCGTCTCGAACACCAGGCCCACGGCCCGGGGTTCCAGCCCGATCGACGGCTCGTCGATCAGCAGCAGCCGGGGGCCGGTCATCAAGGCGCGCCCGATCTCGAGCAGCCGCCGCTCGCCCCCGGACAGGACGCGGGCCGGAGATCGGCGCCGTTCGGCCAGCCGGGGTTGCTCCTCGAAGATCGCCTGCAGCAGCGCGGTGACCCGGGCGGGGTCGCGCAGCACGTAGCCGCCCAGGCGCAGGTTCTGCTCGACGGTCAGGTCGGGGAACACCGAGCTGTCCTGGAGCACGTAGGCCATGCCGAAGCGCGCAAGCCGCTCGGCGGCCGGCACAGCCCGGTCGAGCGTGCGGCCCTCGATCGTGATCGTGCCGCGGCCGATGTCGGCCATGCCGAACAGGGCGTTCAGCACCGTCGACTTGCCGGCACCGTTGGGGCCCACCAGGCACATCGACTGTCCCGCGCGAAGCCGCAGGTCGAGGCCGTGCAGGACCTCGGAACGGCCGTAGCCCGCATGCAGCTGCTCGACGCACAGCCGGGGCGTGCCCCGGCCGGCCGCTGCCGCCTGGGGAGCCAGTCCCCCCAGGGGCCGCCCCGTCGGGCCCGCGGCCGAACCGGCGGCCGGCGACGAGGAGCAGCTGCCGGGATCGCTCACGTGCCGCCCAGGTAGGCTTCGAGCACACGCGGATCGGCGCGGACTTCTGCCGGGGTGCCCGAGGCCAGCAACCGACCGCGCACCAGGCAGTGCACGTGCCGGGCCAGCATCGACACCACCTGCATGTCGTGCTCGATGAACAGCACCGTGATGCCCCGTTCGGCGTTGGCGCGCTGCAGCCGCCTGACGATCTCGGGCAGCAGCGCCGGGCTCACGCCGGCGGCCGGCTCGTCCAGCAGCAGCAGCTTCGGCCCGCTCATCAGCGCCATGGCCAGCTCGAGCAGCTTGCGCTGGCCATAGGAGAGTTCCCCCGCGACCGTCGAGGCCCGGTCGGCGAGCCCGACGAAGTCGAGGCACTCGAGCGCACGCTCGCGGACCTCCGGCCGGCTGCGCTTCCACATGGCCGACAGGGTCTCGCCCGAGCGTTCGATGCTCGCCTCCACGTTCTGCACGGCGCTCAGGCCGTCGTAGACGGCTGTCTGCTGGAAGGTGCGGACCAGGCCCATGCGCGCGACCTCGGTCACGGATCGTCCCCGAAGCAGGCAGCCGTCGAACCACACCTCGCCGCTGTCCGGGGGCTGCCGGCCGCAGATGGCCTCGAGCAAGGTGGTCTTGCCCGAGCCGTTCGGCCCGATGACGGCCACCAGGTCGCCGCGCGCCACGCTCAGGCTGATGCCGTGGTTGGCGAGCACCCCGCCGAAACGCTTGGTGACGCCGCGCACCTCCAGCAACGCGGCCGGGCCTTGCGGCGCCTCGCGCGATCTCGCGGCGGAGTCGATGACGGTTGACATCGGCGGCGCAGTCTAGCGGTCAGCGACGGGGGCGCGCCGACGGCCGGCTGTTGCGGCGCCGTATCGGAGGTCAGCAAGTGTGGTCAGGGATTGACGGATGCGGCCGGGCTCCCTAGCGTTCGCGCCGCTCCGGCATGCCGCCGGGCAAGTCGACCGTTTGAGGAGCCCATCGCCATGCCCCTGTCACCGAACCCGTCCCGCGCGGCTGCCCGCCCCGATCGACGCGCGGCGCTCGCGATCGCAGCCGCCGCGCTGTGTGCCGCCACGTCGATGCCGCCTGCCCTGGCCCAGGCACAGCAGCCGACGATCACCTTCGGCGCCGCGCTCTCGCTGACCGGACGGGTGTCGACCGAGGGCCGGCTCGTCAAGGTCGGGTACGACATCTACGTCGACGAGATCAACAAGCGCGGCGGCATCAGGGTCGGCGGCAGGCCGCACCGCGTCGAGATCAAGTACTACGACGACCAGAGCGACGCCGCCACCTCGGTCAAGCTCTACGAGAAGCTTATCAACGAGGACGGCGTCAAGCTCCTGCTGGGCCCCTACTCCAGCGGCATCACCTTCGCCGCGAGCGCGGTCACCGAGAAGTACCAGCTGCCGATGGTCGCTGCGCATGCTGCGGCGACGAACGTGTACCAGCGCGGGTTCCGCCACCTCTTCGCGACGCTGACCCCGGTCGACCAGTACACCGGCAACTTCGTCAGGATGGCCGCGTCCGCGACCCCGCGTGCGCAGCGTGTCGCGCTGATCCACGAGAACGCGCTCTTCCCGCAGGCCTCGATCGAGGCTGCCGAGCGGCAGGCCAAGGCCGCCGGGCTCGACGTCGTCTACAAGGAGGCCTACCCCACCGGCACCAAGGACTTCGCCGCGATGATCGAGGCGATGAAGGCACGCAATCCCGACGCGCTGATCGCCGCCGGCTACACCGGCGACATGATCGTGCTCGCGCGGCAGACCTCCGAGCAGAAGGTGCCGCTGAAGATGATCGGGTTCACGCTCGGCCCGACGCTGCCGGGGTTCGTCGAGGCGCTCGGGCAGCGGGCGGAGAACATCCTCGAGCCCGTCCAGTGGACAGCCGAGCTGCCCTGGAAGGACGAGATCTTCGGCTGGACGGCGGCCGACTACGCCGCGCTGTGCCGCGAGCGGCTCGGCCGCGAATGCGACTACCACCCGCCCCAGTCGACGGCGGCACTGCAGGTCTACCAGCGGGCGATCGAGAAGGCCGACTCGCTCGATCCGAAGAAGGTGCGGGATGCGCTGGCACAGACCAACATCATGACCGCCTACGGCCCGGTGCGCTTCAACGAGATGGGCCAGAACATCGCCAAGGGCATGTCGGTCGTGCAGCTGCAGAACGGCAAGCCGGTGGTCGTCTTCCCGCTGGAAGGCGCGAAGGCCCGCTTCATCTATCCGATGCCCGCACGCTGAGACGCCCCGTGGCGGCACCGTCGCAGGCGCCACCGTGCTGACGCTGCAGATCGTCCTGTCCGGCATCCTGCTGGGCGGGCTGTACGCGTGCATGGCGATCGGCTTCTCGGTGATCTGGGGGGTCACCGGGCTGATCAACCTCGCGCACGGGTCGATGATCCTCATCGGGGCCTACGTGACCTGGTGGCTGCACACGGCCACGGGCGTCGATCCCTTCCTGACGCTGCCGGTGTCGGCCGCGCTGCTGTTCGGGTTCGGCGTCGCGCTGCAGCGCGTGCTGATGGAGCGGGTGATCCGCAGCTCGCTGCTGATGACGCTGGTGCTGACCTTCGGCCTGAACCTGCTGCTCGTCAACATCCTGCTGCAGCTGTTCAGCGCGGACGTGCGTGCGGTGACGATGCCCTACTCCAGCGCATCGCTCGAGATCGGAGGTCTGCGGCTGACCTGGACCCGCATCCTGGTCTTCGCGATCGCGCTGGCCCTGACGGCCGCGCTGCACCTGTTCATGAGCCGCACGCGTACCGGCCACGCGATCCGCGCCGTGGCGCAGAACCCGCGTGCGGCCGCGACCCTGGGCATCGACGTTCGTCGCGTGCGGGCCGTCGCCTTCGGCATCGGCGCGGCGCTGGCCGGAGCCGCCGGCACGCTGATGGCGGCCCTCTACTCGTTCTCGCCGATCAGCGGCGAAGTGCTGACGCTGAAGTCCTTCGTCATCGTGCTGCTCGGCGGCCTGGGGAGCATGGGTGGAGCCATCGTGGCCGCGGTCGTGCTCGGCGTCTGCGAGAACCTCGTCTCCGGCCTCGGTGCACCGGGTCTTCGCGACGCGGTCAGCTTCGCGATGCTGCTGGCCATCCTGCTGACGCGCCCGCGGGGGCTCTTCGGCGCGAACCATGCCGCGGACGCGCGTGCCCGCTGAGCCGCGGCCCGCCCACGTCGCCGCGGCCCGCAGCAACCGGCGGCGGCGCGTCGTCGTCGCGGCCGTGGCCGTCGCGGTGCTGCTGCTCGTGGCCGCGCCGCTGGTCCTGAACGCCTACGGCCTTCGGGTCCTGAGCGCGGTCTTCACGATCGCGGTGGTCGCGCAGGGCATCAACCTGATGGCCGGCTACACCGGGTATCCGGCCTTCGGCAATGTCGTCTTCTACGGACTGGGCGGCTACGCGACGGCGATCCTGATGGGCAAGGCCGGCTGGCCCTTCGCGGCGGCGGCCGCGGCGGCGGTGCTGCTGGCGGCGACGCTCGTCCTCGTGATCGGCCCGCCCCTGCTGCGCCTGAAGGGTCACTACTACGCCATCGCCACGCTCGGCCTGAACGAGGCGATGCGCGAGGTGGTGGCCAACTCGACGCCACTGACCGGCGGCGGCATGGGCTTCTCGCTGCCGATGCCCGAGGGCGGCCCGCTGTTCAATGCCGTGCGCTTCTACTACCTGCTGCTCGCCGCGATGGTCGCCGCGACCTGGGTGGTCTGGGAGTTCGACCGCCGCCGGCTCGGCCTGGGTTGCCGTGCGATCCGCGACAACGAGGCCAAGGCCGAGGCCAGTGGCCTGCATACCACCCGCTACAAGACGGCGGCGTGGACCCTCAGCGCCGCGATGACGGCAGGCGTGGGCGCCATCCAGGCGTGGTGGCTGACCTACATCGACCCGCCGTCGATGTTCGACATGGCGCTGTCGGTCAAGGCCTTCGTGATCCTGCTGCTCGGCGGCGCCGGCACGGTCCTCGGGCCGGTGGCCGGCGCCTTCGTCGTCGAGCTGCTCGCCAACCTGACCTGGAGCCGGCTGCTGAACTGGCACCTGGGTGCCATGGGGCTGCTGATCATGGCCATCGTGCTGCTGTTCCCCGACGGCTTCGGCGCGGCCCTGCGGCCCGGCGGTTGGCTCGGGCGGCACCTGCAGGGCTGGCGCCCCCGCGCGGGGTCCGAGGCGCCAGACCGGAAGGACTCGCCGTGATCGCCATCCAGCTCGCCATCCAGGCGCAACGCCAGCCGGAACGGGTCGCCGTGGTCTACGGCGGCCGGCGCATCGCCTATGGCGAACTGCACCAGCGATCGAACCGCCTCGCGCATGCGCTCGCGGCCCGGGGCGTGCGCGCCGGGGACCGGGTGGCCGCACTGCTGGTCAACGGCCCCGAGTTCTTCGACATCCTCTTCGGCTGCGCCAAGCTCGGAGCGGTCTTCGTGCCGCTCAACTTCCGCCTCGCCGTCGCGGAGATCGATCGCATCCTCGACGCGTGCACGCCGTGCCGGCTGTTCGCCGGAGAGTCCTTCCGCGCCACGCTGCAGGCCTTGCAGGGCCGGCCGGCGCTCCCCGACGCGGTGCACTGGATCGACGACGGGCCGCCGAAGCCGGCATCGACGCGCGATCACGACTACGAGCGCTGGCTTGCCGCGCACGAGCCGTCCGAGCCCGCCCGGCTGCCGGATGCCGACGCGCCGCTGATGCTGCTGCACTCGTCGGGCACGACGGGCTTGCCCAAGGGCATCGTCCACTCGCATGCCACGACGCTCGCCTCGTCGACCGCCAAGATCATCGACTTCGGGCTGACGCCGCAGGACATCACCGTCGTGTTCGGCCCCCTGTTCCACGCCGGGCCGCTGATGGACCTGTCGCTGCCGCTGCTGATCCGCGGCGGCCAGGTGGTGCTCGGTGCCTCGCGCGCCTTCGATGCGCGCGTGCTGCTGGACACGATCGCCGAACACCGCGGGACGGTGATCCCCATCTATCCGACGATGCTCAAGCGGGTGATCGCGACGCCGGCCGAGCCCTCGCGGGACCTCTCCTGCCTGCGCCTGATCATCACCGGCGGCGAAGCCGCACCCCTGCCGGTCATCGAGGGCACGCTCGAGCGCTTCCCGCAGGCGAGCTTCGTCAACAACTACGGCAGCACCGAGGGCGGACCGGTGACGACCTTCCTGGCACCCGAGGAGGCGCGGCGCAAGATCGGCTCGATCGGGCGCGAATCCTTCGGCGTGCAGGTGCGCATCGAGGATGCGGACGGCCGCCCGCTGGGCCCCGGCGAGGTCGGCGAGCTGGTCGTGCGCAGCGCGTTCGTCTGCCGCGGCTACTGGAACCGGCCCGCCGACAGCGCGGCCGCCCTGCGCAACGGCTGGTGGCTGACGGGCGACCTGGCCTGGCGTGACGAGGAAGGCTACCTGTGGTTCGCCGGTCGCCGCAAGGACATGCTGAAGACCGGTGGCGAGAACGTGTTCCCGGTCGAGGTCGAACAGGTCATCGCGGCGCTCGACGGGGTCGTGGAGGTCGGCGTGATCGGGGTCCCGGACGACGAATGGGGCGAGGCCGTCGCCGCCTTCGTCGTCAGGCAGCCCGGGAGCCCGCTCGACGCCCAGGCCATCGTCGCGCACTGCCGCTCGCAGCTGGCCGGCTACAAGAAGCCGCGTCACGTCGTCTTCGTGGACAGCCTGCCGCGCGGCACGACGAGCAAGGTCGCGAAGGAGGTGTTGCGCGCGATGTGGGCACGCGGCGTCGTGCAGACGCCGGCCGGGTAGCGCTGCAGCAGGCGATAGTGCCCGTCGGGCATCGACTGCACCAGCACGTGGCCGCGCACCGGCCAGCGCAGTGCGGGCGGTGGCGCGGGCGGCGGCTGGCCCGGCGGCCAGTGGCGCGCCAGCGTCACGTGGGGCCGCAGCGGCCGCGACTCCACCGGAATCCCCCGCTCGCGCAGGGCCTGTGCCAGCTGCCCGTGCAGCGCGCGCAGCGGCTCGGGTACCTCGGCCGGGCACAGCACCAGCAGCCCCCCGCGCCACAGCTGCAGGCGATCGAAGGCCAGCTCGAAGGCCCGGGCGGCGGGCGGCAGAGCGGCGCGCAGGGCGTCGAGCTCCGCGGTGGGGTAGGCGCCGATGAAGTGCAGCGTCACGTGGAGCCGGCCCGGCGCGATCGGGCGCGCGCCGGGCGGCCAGAGGGTGCGCTCCCCCCACGCGGCCAGCCGTGCCCGCGTGCGCTCGCCCGGCCACAGCGCGACGAAGAGCCGCGACGCCGGCGGCTGGGCCGGCGCGGAGGGGATGCGGGTCGGGAGCATCGTTGCAGGCGGGAGGGTGGGAGGCGCTCCCGGCGCAGGACTCGCCGGTCGCCATGGCGCACATTCTTCGGCCCACCGGGGCGCCGTGGGCCGTGCCGGGCACCAGGCCTTGATCGCGGTCAAGGCGCAACGGCCGGCGTCAACCGGCGCCGGCGCCACAATGCTCGCGTCCCGGCCCTCGGCGCGGTGCCGGCGCCCCACGCCCCCGCAGCCGCCTTCTCGCGTGCCGCCGGCCCCGCCTTCCCAACCCGATGAACGCTCCGTCCCGCAATCCCTGGCCGCGCCGCGCGGTGCTCGCGCTGCTCGTCGTCGGCGCCGCTGCCGCGGCCATCGCCTGGTTCGGCCGCACCCAGCCGATCGCCGTCGTGACGGCGGCCGCGGAGCGCGGCACGGTCGAGTCCACCGTCTCGAACACCCGTGCGGGCACCGTCGAGGCCTGCCAGCGCACGAAGCTCTCGACGATCGCGGGAGGCCGCATCGAGGTCATGGCCGTCAAGGAGGGCGACCGGGTGCGCAAGGGCCAGCTGCTGATGCAGCTGTGGAACGCCGACCAGCAGGCCGAGCAGAAGCTGGCCCAGGCGCAGCTCGAGACCGCCCGGCGGCGTGTCGTCGAGGCCTGCACGCTGGCCGACAACGCCGTGCGCGAGGCCGATCGCCGCGGCGACCTGTTCCGCCAGGGCTTCTACTCCGAGAGCGCCTACGCCGCCTCGCGGGTCGAGGCCGACGCGCGCACCGCGTCGTGCGCGACCGCCAAGGCCGACGTCGGCCAGGCCGAGGCGCGGGTCGGCGTGACCCGCGTCGTGCAGGGGCGCACGGTGCTCGTCGCGCCCTTCGACGGCATCGTCGCGAAGATCGTCGGCGAGGTCGGCGAGTACTCCACACCCTCCCCGCCCGGCGTGCCGACGCCACCTGCGATCGACCTGATCGACCCGAGCTGCCTGTACGTCAAGGCGCCGATGGACGAGGTGGACGCGCCGAAGATCCAGGTCGGCCAGCCCGTGCGCATCACGCTGGACGCGCTGCCCCGGCAGTCCTTCCCCGGCAAGGTGCGGCGGCTCGCGCCCTACGTTTCCGCGCTCGAGAAGCAGGCGCGCACGGTCGACATCGAGGCCACCTTCGACGACCCGGCGACCGCCGGGCGCCTGCTCGTGGGCTACAGCGCCGATGTCGAGGTGGTGCTCGAGGTGCGCCGCGACGTGCTGCGCGTGCCGACAGCGGCGCTGCGCGAGGGCGGCCGGGTGCTGGTGCTCGAGGGCGGCCGGCTCGTCGAGCGCACGCTGAAGACCGGCGTCGCGAACTGGGAGCACACCGAGGTCCTCGAAGGCCTGGCGCCGGGCGAGCGCTTCGTCACGTCGCTCGAGCGCGCCGGCGTCAAGGCCGGCGTCGCGGCCGTCGAGGAACGGCGGGACGCCGCTCCGTGAGCGCCGGCACCCGCCCCGTCGCGGACGGCGCGGCACCGCCCGCGCCGGCCTCCGGCGCGGCCGCCCAGATCCAGCTCAGCGGCATCGAGCGCAGTTTCCAGCTCGGTGACAGCGTCGTGCACGCGCTGCGCCACGTCGACCTGTCGATCGCCGCCGGGGACTATGTCTCGGTGATGGGGCCGTCGGGATCGGGCAAGTCGACACTGCTGAACGTGCTGGGCCTGCTCGACTCGCCCGACGCCGGCCGCTACCGGCTGGAGGGACGCGACGTCACGACCCTGTCGCCGGCCGAGCAGGCGCGCGTTCGCAGCCGGCGCATCGGCTTCATCTTCCAGAGCTTCCACCTCGTCCCGCGCCTGAGCGCTGCCGAGAACGTCGCGCTGCCGATGATGCTGGCGGGCATCCCGGCCGCCGAACGTGGCCCGCGCGTGCGCAAGGCGCTCGACGACTTCGGCCTGGCGGATCGCGCCCACCATCGGCCCGACGAGCTCTCGGGCGGCCAGCGGCAGCGCGTGGCCATCGCCCGCGCGACGGTCATGCAGCCGGCGATGCTGCTGGCCGACGAGCCCACCGGCAACCTGGATCGCGCCACCGGCGAGGAGGTCATCCGGCTGCTCGAGGAGCTGCACGGCCGCGGCATGACGCTGATCATGGTGACGCACGACCAGGCCCTGGGCGACCGGGCCCACCGCCAGCTCTACCTGGAGGACGGCGCGATCCGCCGCGACACGCGGCGCGCGGATGCGCCGCCGGGCTGATGCGGCCGCGTGACCTGCTCGGCTCGGCGGTCGGCGCGGCGGCCGGAAACCCCTTGCGCACCGCGCTGCTGATGCTGGCCATGGCCATCGGCGTCGCGGCCGTCGTCGTGCTCACCGCGCTGGGCGACGGTGCGCGGCGCTACGTCGTGCGCGAGTTCTCGGCGCTCGGCTCGAACCTGGTGATCGTGCTGCCCGGCCGCACGGCCACCGGCGGCGTCAACCCGGGCAGCGCGGTCACCAGCACGCCGCGCGACCTGACCGTGGCCGACGCCCGCGCGCTCAAGCGCGCCAGCGGCGTGCTGCGCGTTGCGCCCATCGTCGTGGGCACGTCCGAGATCAGCGTCGGCGGGCGGCTGCGCGGCGCGATGGTCGTCGGCGCGACCGCCGAGTTCATCGACGTGCGCCGCTTCACGCTCGCGCAGGGCCGTTTCCTGCCCGACGAGGACTGGGAACGCGGCTCGTCGGTGATGGTGCTCGGCGCCAAGCTGCGCAGCGACCTGTTCGGCAGCGGCCCGGCGCTCGGCCAGTTCGCGCGCATCGGCGACCGGCGCTTCCGCATCGTCGGCGTCCTCGCGTCGACCGGGGCCGGGCTCGGGATGAACACCGACGAGCTCGCCATCGTGCCGGTGGCGCAGGCGCAGGCCATGTTCGACACCCACACCCTGTTCCGCATCCTGATCGAGGCGCGCAGCCGCTCGCTGCTCGAGACGGTCAAGCAGCAGGCGGTCAGCGTGCTCGCGCAGCGCCACGGTGGCGAGCAGGACGTCACGGTGATCACGCAGGACGCGGTGCTCGCCACCTTCGACCGCCTGCTGGGCACGCTGACCCTCGGCGTGGCCGGCATCGCCGCGATCAGCCTGGCGGTGGCCGGCATCCTGGTGATGAACGTGATGCTGGTCTCCGTCACCCAGCGGCGGGCCGAGATCGGCCTGATGAAGGCGCTGGGCGGCAGCCAGGGCACCATCCGGGCGCTCTTCCTGGCCGAGGCCTCGCTGCTGTCGATGGCCGGGGCGATCGGCGGCTTCGTGCTCGGCCATGCCGGCGCCTGGGTGATCCGCGCCCTCTATCCCACCCTGCCGGCCTGGCCGCCGGACTGGGCCGTGATCGCCGCGCTGCTCACCGCGCTGGTCACCGGCGTGCTGTTCGGCGTGATGCCGGCGCAGCGCGCCGCCCGGCTCGACCCGGTGCTCGCCCTGGCACGCCGATGATCGTCCGCGACGCCATCGTCCTCGCGCTGCGCGCGATCACCGCGCACCGGTTGCGCAGCGCGCTCACGCTGGCCGGGATCGCGGTGGGCATCGCCGCGGTGATCCTGCTGACCTCGATCGGCGAGGGCATCCACCGCTACGTGCTGTCGGAGTTCTCGCAGTTCGGCACCAACGTGGTCAGCATCGCGCCGGGCCGCGCGTCGGTCGGCGGCGGCCCGCCGAGCGGGCTGCCGACCTCGGTGCGCCCGCTGACGATCGAGGACGCCCAGGCGCTCGAGCGTGTCAGCGACGTCGCCGGCGTGGTGCCCACGGCCTGGGGCAATGCCGAGGTCGCCTTCGGCGGCCGGTCGCGCCGCGCGGTGGTCTACGGGGCCAGCGCGGCGGCCGACCATGTCTTCAACCTGAGCGTGCAGGTCGGCCGCTTCCTGCCCGCCGAGGAGGCGGTCCAGGCGCGGTCGCTGGTCGTGCTCGGGCCGACGCTCAAGCGCGAGCTCTTCGGCACCGGCAACGCGCTCGGCGCGAAGCTGCGCATCGGCGGCGAGCCCTTCGTCGTGATCGGCGTGCTGGAGTCCCGCGGCCAGTTCATCGGCATGGACCTGGACGACACGGCCTTCATCCCGGTCGCCCGCGCCCTCGAACTCTTCAACCGGCCCGGGCTGACGGACATCAACCTCTCCTACCGGGAAGGTGCGTCGGTCGATGCCGTCGTCGCGGCGGTCAAGGCCCGCCTGGCGGCCCGCCACGGCCGCGAGGACTTCACCGTCACGACGCAGCAGGAGATGCTCAGCGCGCTGTCGAACATCCTGGACATCCTGACCATGGCGGTGGCGGCACTGGGCAGCATCTCGCTGCTCGTCGGCTCGGTGGGCATCGTGACGATCATGACGATCGCGGTGACCGAGCGCACCAACGAGATCGGCCTGATGGTCGCGCTGGGCGCGCAGCGGCGCACGATCCTCGCGCTGTTCCTCGGCGAGGCGGTGGTGCTCGCGGTGCTCGGCGGCCTGCTCGGCCTGACCGCGGGCATCGGGCTCGCCCAGCTGCTGCGCGTCGCGGTTCCGGCGCTGCCGGTCAGCCTGCCGGTGGATTACGCGGTGCTCGCCGTCGTCGTCAGCGCGCTGATCGGGCTGGTCTCGGGCGTGCTGCCGGCTCGCCGGGCCTCCCGGCTCGATCCGGTCGAGGCGCTGCGCACCGAGTGAGCCGCACGGTGGACTGCACCGCTGGGCTCACCCGGAACGCGGCCCGTCGCGTTCGATGCGCCCGTCGACCAGTTCGACGATGCGGTCGCAGCGCTCCGCCAGCCGCGGGTCGTGCGTGACGACCAGGAAGGTCGTGCGCTGCTCGGCGTGCATGCGCCGCAGCAGCGCGAAGACCTCGTCCGAGGCCTGGCGGTCGAGGTTGCCGGTGGGCTCGTCGGCGAGCACGAGCGGCGGCTGGAGGGCCAGTGCGCGGGCGATCGCCACCCGCTGCTGCATGCCGCCGGACAGTTCGCCCGGGCGCTTGTGCATCGCCTCGCCCAGCCCGACCGCGCCGAGCAAGTCCCGGGCCCGCCTCAGCGCAGCGCTGCCGACACGGCCTTCGCGCATCAGCGCCGGCAGCGTGACGTTCTCCAGCGCGCTGAAGGCGGGCAGCAGGTGGTGGAACTGGAAGACGAAGCCGATCGCCCGGCGGCGCAGCCGCGTCGTCGCGTCGTCGTCCAGGCCGCTCGTCTCCTCGCCGAGCAGCCGGTAGCGGCCCGCGGTGCTGCGCTCGAGCAGGCCGAGGATGTTCAGCAGCGTGCTCTTGCCCGAGCCCGACGGGCCGATCAGCGCGACGAATTCGCCCGGGTCGATGCGCAGCGACAGGCCGTGCAGCACCTCGGCCTCGTTGGGCCGGCCGGCGTTGTAGCTCTTGCGCACGCCGTCGAGCTCGATCAGCGGCGCCGCGCCCACGGCGCGTGCTCGATCGTCCGTCACCGGCCCGTCCCTCACATGCGGATCGCCTCGGCCGGATCGAGGCCGGCCGCGCGGCGTGCCGGCGCCACCGCGGCGAGCACGCCGCACAGCGTGGCGATCGCCGCGACGCGCAGGCCGAGCCCCGGCTGCAGGGTGATCGCGAACAGCGGCTGGCCGTCCGAGCCGCGCACGAAGGCCACGAAGGCCGCGACGAGCCCGGCGGCGAGCAGCACGCCGAGCACCGAGCCCAGGCCGCCGACGACCAGCCCCTGCAGCAGGAACACGCGCTGCATCTGCGCCCGCGTCGCCCCCATCGCGCGCAGGATGCCGATCTCGCGGCGCTTCTGCACGACCGAGACGACGAGCACGCTGGCGATGCCGAGCACGACGACGATCAGCACCACCGTGCGGATCAGCCGCGTCGAGACGGTCTGCGCGTCGAGCGCCGAGACCAGCTGCGCATTGGCCTGCTGCCAGCTCTCGACCTCGTAGGGCAGCCGCGCGGCCAGTTCGTCGGCAAGGGCCTGCGCCGCCCAGACGTCGTCGAGCACGAGGTCGATCGTCGTCGCGCCGCCGGGCAGCGCAAGCAGGCTCTGGGCGGCGCGCAAGGGCACGAGCACGGTGCGGCGGTTCAGCTCGCGCACGCCGAGGTCGACCAGCGCGGTGACTCGGAAGGCGTCGCTCGTCGGCCCGGTGACGACGACGAGCCGGTCGCCGACGCGCACGCCGAGGTCGTCGGCGAGTTCGCGCCCGATGACCGCCTCGCCGGGCCCGAGCCGGGCCTCGCCGGCGACGAGCTTGCCGCGCAGGCCGACGATGCGGTCGTAGCGGTCGAGATCGACGCCGGCGACGGCGATGGCCTTCGAGGCCTCGCCGCGCTGCGCGAGGGCCGCGCCCGAGACCATCGGCGAGACCGCGGCGACCTTCGGCGTCGCCTCGAGCAGCGGCAGCAGCGCCTGCCAGTTGACGATCGTGCGCGAGCGCTGGGCGCGCGGCTGCGTCTGCTCGAGCGTGGCCACGCCGGGCTCGGGGGCCCGCGCCGGCGCGACCGTGTCGTCCGGGGCCCGCAGGGTGACGTGCGCCTGCGCACCCAGGGTCTTCTCCAGCGTGCTGCTCTGCAGGCCGGAGATCAGCGCGGTGATGAAGGCCACGACGGCGACGCCCGCGGCGACGCCGACGACGATCAGCAGCGTCTGCATCCGGCCCTCGGCCAGGAAACGCAGCGCGACGCGCCGCTCGAAGCCCAGCAGGTCGACCATGCCCGCGTCAGCGCCCCATCGCGTTCATCACGGTCGAGCCCGCGTCGTCGACGCCGGCCTTGCGCGCCAGAGCGGCCGCGCCGGCTTCGAGATCGCCGCGCAGCCGCCGGCCCGGCGCGAGCGAGCGGCCGATCGCGACCACGTCACCCGCGGCAAGGCCCGCCGTGACTTCGACGGCCGACAGCGTGCGCAGCCCGAGCTGCACCTCGCGCTCGACGCCGCGGCCGCCTTCCAGCACCAGCACCCGCGCCTGCGAGGGCGTCGCGCCCTCGCGCAGCGCGGCCAGCGGCAGCGTGAGGGTGCGTTCGCGCCGCGCCGTCTCCACCTCGACCGACAGGGTCAGGTCTTCGCGCAGGAAGGCGGGTACCGGATCGGCGATGTCCAGCTTGACCTCGACCGAGCCGCGCTGCACGTCGATCAGCGGGGCGATGGAGCGCACGCGCGCCGCGAAGCGCTGGCCGGGGAAGGCATCGGCCAGCACGGCCGCCTCCTGACCGGGCCCCAGCTGTCCGAGGTAACGTTCGTCGACCTGGGCCACCAGCTGCAGCGGGCTGTCCAGCGCGAGCGTCAGCAGCGCGCGGCCGGGCTGCACGATCTGCCCGGGCTCGACCTGGCGCGCCAGCACCCGTGCGTCGGCCGGCGCCACGACGACGGCCTGCGCCAGTCGTGCCCGCGCCGCCTGGCTCGCCGACGCGGCCAGGGCGAGCTGCGCTTGCGCCTGGGCGATCTCGGCGCCGGCGTCGGCCAGCGCGCCGACCTGCGCCCGTGCGCTCTCGCGCTGCGCCTGCGCGACGGCCACCGCGCGGCGCGCGTCGTCGGCCCGCGAGGCACTGAGGAAGCCCTGGGCCACCAGGCGCTCGACCCGGTCCAGCTCCGCCCGCGCGTTGAGCAGCGTCGCCTCGGCCTGCTCGAGCTGCGCCTGCACGCCGCTGCGCCCGGTGGTGCGCAGCCCGGCCAGGCGCGCCGCCGCCTGGCGCTCGGCGGCCCGTGCCTGATCCAGGGCTGCGCGCAGTTCCTCGGTCTCCAGGCGAACCAGCGCCTCGCCGTGCCGGACGGCCGCGCCTTCGCGCACGGTGACCTCGGCGACGCGTCCGGTCAGGGTGGCGCCGACCTCGACGCGGGAACTCGTCGCCACCCGCGCCGAGAACTGCAGCGTGCGCACCAGCGGCGCGGCCTGCACCTGGACGGCAGGCACCGTCGGTGCCCGCCCGACGATCGCCGCCGCCACCGTGACGGCGAGCACGACAGCCACCAGGATCGCGATGCGCGAGCGGGTCATGCGGGCATTCTGGCACCGGGCCCTCGGCGGCCGGGTGCAGCCGCCCGCTCAGGGCGGCGGCTCGCGCAGGCCGTCGACGGTCTCGCGCAGCAGCGCGCCGAGGATCGCGACGCCGCTGGCGATCTCCGTGGGCGTCAGGGTGACGAAGCTCAGCCGCAGCGTGCGGGCATCGGGCCCGTGCACCGCATCGCGCCCCGGACGCGGCGCGAAGAAGGCCGATCCGGGCACGTAGGCCACGCCGCGCTCCACGGCCCGCGGCAGCAGTGCGAGTGCATCGCAGCCCGGCGGCAGCCGCAGCCAGAAGAACATGCCCCCGGACGGCACCTGCCACTCCGTGCCGTCGGGCATGTGGCGGGCCAGCGCCTCGGCCATGGCCTGCGCCTGGGCCCGGTAGCGCGAGCGGATGGTCGGCACGTGCTGCTCGAGGAAGCCCCCGGCGATCACGGCATGCACCACGCGCTGGTTGAAGCCGGGGGTGTGCAGGTCGGCCGCCTGCTTGGCCTGCAGCAGCTTGGGATACAGTTCGGGCGGGGCCAGCAGGTAACCCAGGCGGAACCCCGGCGTCAGCACCTTGCTGAAGCTGCCGAGGTAGACCACGCCCTCGGGCCAGCGCGCCGCCAGCGGCCTGGGCGGCGGCGCGTCGAACCAGAGCTCACCATACGGGTTGTCCTCGACCAGCGGCACCCGCGCGGCCTGGGCCGCGGCCACGAGCGCGACGCGGCGAGCCTCGGGGATCACCCGGCCGGTGGGGTTCTGGTAGTTCGGCAGCAGGTAGGCGAATCGCGTGCCGGGGGCCTCATGGGGCAGCGCGGCCAGCGCCTCGGGCAGCGGGCCCTCGGCATCGCTCTGCAGGTTGGCGTAGATCGGCTCGAACGGGTTGAAGGCCTGCAGCGCGCCCAGGTAGGTGGGCGTCTCCACCGCCACCGGCGCACCGGCGTCGACCATCACCTTGGCCACCAGGTCCAGCCCTTGCTGGCTGCCGGTGGTGATCAGCACCTGCTCGGCCGAGGCCTGCAGCCCCTGCGCCGCCAGATGGGCCGCCACCCAGTCGCGCAGCGGGCCGAAGCCCTCGCTGGCGGCGTACTGCAGCGCCGCCCGCGGGGCCTCGGTGAGCACCTGGTCGCAGGCCGCGCGGATGGCCCCGACCGGGAAGGTGTCGGCCGACGGCAAGCCACCGGCCATCGACAGCACGCCCGGGCGCTCGGTGAGCTTGAGGATCTCGCGGATGATCGACGGGTTCATCCGCGCACTGCGGCGTGCCTGTTGCCAGAGGGGCATGGGACGGGTCTCCTGGAAGCCGGGGCGTCTCGGTCGGGGGCGCGGCGTCGCTCGGCCCCGGGGCGACGGCTGGTGCGCCCGGGCAGTCCCGGCTGCCGCGTCCGCCGCCACGAGCGTACAGCAGCCACGGCGCTCCAGCGCGTCCCGCGCACGATCCGCGCGCCGGCCACGCGGGATGCGGGGGCCGCCAGCGGGGCCCCACCCGCCCGCGGCCGCTACCATGCCGCCGGATGAGTTCCGGCGAGACCCGAGTCGGCCAGGGCATCGTGCTGATGCTCGCCGCGCTGAGCTGCTTCGCGGCGATGGACACGATGGTCCGCTACCTCGGCGGCGCCGTGCCCGTGTTGCTGCTGCTGATCCTGCGCTACCTGACGCAGGCCGTGCTGATGGCGCCGGTGCTGGCCTTCGGCGGGCACGGCTTCCACAGCCCGCGCCCGGGCTTCCAGTTCGTGCGCGGGCTCCTGCTGCTGGCCTGCAGCGCGATCACCTTCATCGGGCTGCGCTACATGCCGGTGGCCGAGTACACGGCGATCGCGATGCTGACGCCGGTGCTGGTGGCCGTGTTCAGCGTCGTCGCGCTGAAGGAACCCATCTCGGCGCTGCGCTGGGCGCTCGTCGTCGGCGCCTTCGCCGGCGCGCTGATCGTGATCCGTCCCGGCAGCGGCATCTTCGGCTGGGCGGTGTTGTGGCCACTGGCCGGCTCCTGCGCCTACGCCGCGTTCCAGCTCGTCACGAGCCACTACGCCCCGCGCGAGAACGCCCTCGTCACCCACTTCTGGACCGGCACCGTCGGGGCGCTGGCCGTGCTGCCGGCCTGGCCGCTGGGGCTGGTCGACGTGCCGGGCGACTGGCAGGCCCTGCCCGCGCGCGCGCAGTGGCTGGTCGTCTGGGTCGGCCTGCTCGGCACCTTCGGCCACCTGCTGCTGATCCTGGCCTTCCGCCGCGCGTCGGCCTCGCGGCTGACACCCTTCCTGTACCTGCAGATCGCCATCGCGGTGCTGCTGGGCTGGGCGGCCCTGGGCCACGTGCCCGACGGCTGGGCCTGGATCGGCATGGCGGTGATCGCCGCCTGCGGCGCCGGCACGGCGGTGCTGAACCTGCGCGCCGCGGCGGCCGCACGCCGCGAGCTCAGCGCGGTGGTCGCCGACACCACCGCGGACTGAGCCCCTCGCCACCCGCTACAGCACCCGCTCGCGCCGCTGTTCCTGCTCGAGCCAGGTGCGCAGGTCGCGTGCGGCGGCCTGCATCAGGCGGGCGGCCTGCTCGTGGACGGCACGCTGCGCGCCGTCCGACGGCGCCTCGACGACGAACAGGCCCTGCCGGCGCGGCACCAGCAACTCCTCGCCGCTGTCGCCGCGCTGCGACCAGCGCGTCGACCCGTCCGGAGCCAGCAGCCGGATCGTGAAGGCCACCCGTGTCTTGAGGTCGACGCGGTTCAGCGGGATCGGCCCCAGCGGGATGAAGTAGACGAAGCGGCTGTGCACCGATGCCGACACGTCGTCGACGCGCAGCTGCAAGGCCCGCGGATCGGCGGGCGCGTCGGCGCCGGCCACGTGCTCGAACTCCGCCGCCAGCGCGCGCAGCCCGGCCGCCTCGACGATGCGGCCGATCGGCAGCCCGATCTCGAACAGGTAGCCGCTCTGGCGAGGGCTCCGGTAGTGCTGATCGCGATCGGCGAGCACGAGCACGACCCTGGCCGGGTCCCGGGTGGCGGCCGCTGCCGCCGGCGGGAAGAGCGCCGGCGACAGCGGCTTGTCGTAGGTGGCGCAGCCGGCGATCGCCGCGCACAGCAGGCCGCCGGCGATCCACAGGGCGAGCCGATGCAGCGTCATGGCGGTGGCCGCAGGGTCAGCGTCAGCAGCGCCGCGCCGCGGCGCACGCTCAGCACGGCCGGTGCGCGCAGCGAGGCCAGGGCATCCTGCAGCTCGAGCGTGCCGGCCAGCGGACGCCCCTCGAGGGCCAGCAGCAGGTCGCCGATGTGCAAGCCCGCCGAGGCCGCGCGCCCGGCGGGGCTCAGGGCCGTGACCCACACCGAGCCGTCCGGCGCGTCCTCACCCGGGCGCGCACCCCGCACGCCCAGGCCCCAGGACATCGCCGCGAGGCGCTCGGGGCGCGTGTCGGCGGCGCCGCAGTGCAGCAGCACCTGCACCGGCGTCGCGTACTGGAACGGCCGGGCCGACTCGGCGGCTGCGTGGCCCAGGCTGCCGCCACTGGCCGCGCCGACCAGCACCACCATGCCGGCGGCCATCGCGAACGGCCCGCCGAGCACGAAACCCGGCGCCACGGTGGCCGCGGCAAGGCCGCCACCGACGGCCGCGCCGGCCGCCGTCGCCGCGCCCGAGGCCTCGGGTTGACTCGCGGGCAGCCGGGCCGAGCCGGCGGTGACCTCGGGCACGCGGCAACTGACTTCCAGTGGCCGGTCCGAGGTGATCACGGTGACCGTGCCCGGGGTGGCCGCGACAACCCACCGGCCGCGGTCGTTGCGCAGCTCGCAGCTCGCCCCCGGACAACCCGGCGTCTCGACCCGGATCGCCTGCTCGACGCTGCGTCCCAGTGGTGACGTGCCGCAGCCCGAGAGGGCCGCCAGCACGGCTCCGACGGCGACGACATGGCCCGCCTGCCTTCGCATGCGGCCACTGTGCCGGATCCCGCCGCTGCCGCCTTGCGCCGCCTCAAGGACGCGAGGCGGGTTCTCCGGCCGGGGCCACCCGGGCCGACGCGGGCCGTTCCGCGCCTCGTCGCGGGTACCGAGCACGCCCGCCGGCGGCGCGTGCGGCCGGCAGGTCACTAGGGACTTCCCGATGCTCATCATTTCTGATGACGCGGACTCCCCGGCGTCTCATTAGATTGCCGCCCGTGCCTGTGACCAAACGTAAGCTCGCCGCGCTGGAGGCCCTGTGCGGGCTGGGCCTGCCGCCACAAGCGTTCATCCCGGCATTGCTCGAGGCGCTGCACGAACTCATCCCCAGCGCCCGCAACCTCTTCGACTGGGCTCACGAGGACGGCCGGCTGGACCACTACTTCGTCGAGGGCGAGGTCTGCCCCGTGGTGGCCCGCCGCTACTTCGAGGACTTCCACAACCGCCGCGAGGCCGACTGCATGCCGGCCTTCGAGACCCTGCGCACGGCGCCGATGGGCGTGCGCAGCGCACGCGACCTGGACCACCCCGCCTTCTTCGACTCCGCGCTGTACCACGAGATCTGGAAGCCGCAGGGGATGCACACCCGGCTGGAGGGCATCGTGCGCGGACGCGGCGGCCGGCTGCTCGGCTCGCTGGTGCTCTATCGCGGGCCCGGCGCCCCCACCTTCACGCGCGACGAGGAGTGCACGCTCGGCTTCCTGCTGCCGGCCATCGGCCGCGCGCTCGAGGCCGCGGGGGCGCAGCAACCGGCCGCAGCCGGACCTGAAGCGGCCTATGCGGCCCAACCGCGCGCGGTCGAGTGCGTGCTGCTGTCACCCCGCTGCGAGGCGCTGCATGCGACCCCCGGCGCGCATCGCCTCCTGCTGCTGGCCGGCGACGGGTTGACGATGGCCGGGGTGGCCGATCCGGTCGAACGGCTGCTGGAACGCAGCTTCGGCAACCTGATGCACCAGGCGCGCCGCCTCTCGGAGGCGGGACGCGGGTTCACGCCCGGGGCTGGCCCGAGCGGCGGCCGGCCAGCGGCGGCCGCGCCGGCCGCCTCGGCGCGGCGGACCAACGGCTACGGCCGCTTCGATGCGGTGGCCACCCCCTTGTGGCCGCTGCCGGCGGCGGGTGCGGCGGCCGAGCCCATGCTGCAGCTGACCGTGCGCTGGGCCGAAGCCCAGCGTGCCGCCTACGCGCGGGCGCTGCGCCGATTGCCCGTCACCGCCGGCCAGTTCCTCGTCTGCGACGCGCTGCTGCGCGGGCTGCCCCAGGCAGCGATCGCCGAGGAACTGGGCGTCGCGCCCGCCACCGTGGTCGACCACGTGCGCAAGGTCTACACCGCGCTGGACATCGGCAGCACCCAGGAGCTGCGGCTGCGCGTCGAGCGCGAGACCGCCGCGCTGCATTGACCGCGAGTCCGCCCCGATGCCCTACACCAACCCCTGGCCCGCCCCGATCGACCGCGTCTACGCCGCCATCGGCGACGACCAGCGCTTCTGCGACGCGTTGGCCGAGCTGCGTCCGGGCGTCGGCGCCAACACGGTGTTGATGGTCACCGTCTCGCTGACCCGCGACGGGCTGTGCCGGCACATCGCCGCCGTCGGCGTGCCGCCGGAATCGATGGTCGAGTACGAGAGCCATTTCCAGGCCCACGACGTCTGGGTGCGCGCGGCCCAGTCGCGGGGGATGATCGTCACCGGCACCGTGGCCAGCAGCGACGACCTGCTCGACCGGCAGGATCTCGAGCAGTCGTACATCTGGCGCGCGTTCCTCAGCCGCTACCGCACCACCGAAGCCTTGTCGTCGGTGCTGGAGACCCCCGAGGAGGACGGCATCTTCACCTTCATGACCTTTCATCGCCACGAGGAGCAGGCCCGCTTCGGTGCCGCCGAGAAGGCGCGGGTGGCCGAGTGGCTCCCGCACCTGCGCAACGCGATGAAGCTGCACCGGCGCCTGGCGCCGCAGATCGCCATCGGCAAGACGCTGGACACGCTCTTCGCCGAGGCGCGCAGCCCGATGGTCGTGCTCGACGGCAGGGGCCGCGTCAGCCGCCACAACCCGGCCTGGGGCGAATGGGCCGAGCGCCAGCGCGACCAGGTTCGCCAGGATGCGCACGGCCTGCTGCTGCGGCGGGACGGCGCGGGCTTCGAGAAGGTGGCCGATGCGGTGCACGCGCTGCTGCAGCCCACCGACACGCCGCAGGCGCTGCAGCTGCCGGTGAGCGCGGGCTGGCGGCTGACGCTGCGCCGCATCGAGCACGGCCAGCTGACCGGTGCCCTGCCCTCCGCCGAGCGGGCCATCGGCATCGTCGAGCCGGTCGACCACCAGCGGCCCGAGGTGCTGCGCCAGCGCTTCGGCCTGACCACGGCGCAGGCGCGGGTGGCGGCGGGACTGCTCGGCGGCCAGACCCCTGGCGAGGTCGCCGCCGGGCTGGGCGTGTCACTGCCGACCGTGCGCTCGCACATCGCCGCGCTGTACGAGAAGACGCACACCCGGCGGCTGCCGGTGCTGGTGGCCCGGCTGCTCAGCCGGGAGTCTTGAGCCGCCGGGGCGTTTGCCCCCTTGCCTGGGGGCGACGGCGTGACAGGCCACCCATACGCTGGGCGCGACGCTCGCAAAGCCGGCGATGGACCGCCGGTCGGCGGCGTCCAACCGGGTTACGGAGATCACATGAACTTCAACATCCTGTGCCTGCTGGCCATGATCAGCTCGACGCTGTTCGGGCTGGCGTTCTTGTTCTTCCCGGAGGCCACCACCGCGACCTACGGCGTCTCGGGCTGGAACCCCGGTACGACGGGGGTTGCCCGGCTCTACGGCGCGGGCCTGCTGTATCTGGCCGCTGCCGCATACGCGGTGCGGGATACCGCCGACAGCGGGCTGAGGCGCCGATGGGCGATGGCGGCCTCGGCGGTTTCGGTCGTCGCGTTGGTTCTGTCGCTGCACTTCGTGCTGTCCGGAGCGGCGAATGCCATGGGCTGGTCGACCGTCCTGATCTACGCCTTCTTCACGGTGAGCTGGTTCGTCGTCGGGCGACGCGCGGCTTGAAGGCCAGGGCCGCGCCGTACTTCGGCGTGGTCGGCCTGCTGCTACAGGCCCAGGCGCGGCAGGTCTATGGCATGCCCAGCGAGCCGGGCCAGCTGGGGCGGCACAACATCCCGCTGAGGGGGTACCTTCAGGACCCCGTGCCGATCGCGTTGACGGATGGCCAGAGCCACATGGACCTGGCGTGGTCTGTGCGTTGGACCGATGGAGCGTAGCGCCCCCCGGTCTCCGACGCGTGCCCGGCGACGCGGAAAGCCAAGAATGTTTCGAGAAATCACTCTCAAGCTATTGATCGGGAACGATTTGTTCAGACCGGCAGTGTCGCGGGCGAGGCTGCGTCGGTCATGACCCGCTGCGGTGCACGGTCCTGTCCTGAAGGCCCCATGAGCGCCGGCCAGCGGATTCGTCAGGGCGGCGCACAGCGGGACGGCGCGATGTCGACGCACGGGAGGACTGGCCCATGATCGACCAATCGAATGCCGACGCGCGACAAGTCGACGCGGCCATCGCCCACATCCGGGCGGGCCGACATCAGCAAGCCCGGGAACTGCTGATGGATGTGGTGTCACGCACGCCGGCCGACTACCGTCCGCAGCGCGAGGAAGGCGACAGCCTGGTCGTCGAGTTGTGGTCCGTGACCGACTTCCTCGAGTACGTGACCTGGATGCGGGAGGCCGGGCGCGAGCGCAACATCCTCTGGGCGGCCAATGCCTATCCGCGTGCCTTCTACTACCTGGGCTACCTCGCCATCGAGACGGGCGATCTGCTGGGGGCCATCACGCTCCTCGATCGCGGCCTGCAGCTCGAACCCGCGAGCGCACAGCTGGCCAACGAGAAGGCGCAGGCCTTCCTCCGGCTGGGCGCGCATCGTCTCGCAGGGCCCCTCTACGATCAGGTTCTCGCGTCGCCGGGCTTCGTGAGTTCCCACGACCGGGCCGTGGCCCTGCGCGGGAAGGCCTTCACCCTGGTGGAAGAGTTCGACTTCGATGGCGCGGAAGCGGCTCTGCGGCAGTCGCTCGACCTGGAGCCTGACAGCACGGTGGCGATGGGCGAGCTCGAAGCCGTCCAGCGCCTTCGCCGCACCGCCGGGAAACGCGGCACCCCGTAGGATTCGCGGCGGACCCATGGGGCGCACGCTGCCGGCGCGAGATGAACCCGCCGCCCGCCGACATCCCCCCCACCCCTCCGGATGCCGCTGCCCATCGTCGTCTTCGGCGCCTTCGACCGCCACAACCTCGGCGACCTGCTGCTCGCCCATGTCGCCGAGGCGCTGCTGCCGGGGCGGGTCGGCGCCTTCGCCGGGCTGGCCACGCGTGACCTGCGGGCCGAGGGTGGCCACGCGGTGCAGGCGCTGCACGAGCTGGCCGCGCGCTGGACCGGCGGGCCGGCCGTGCTGTGGCACGCCGGCGGCGAGCTGCTGAGCTGCCGGGCCTGGCACGCGGCGGTGATGCTGCAGCACCCGGCCGACATCGCGCCCAGCCTGCCCTACCTGCAGCGGCGCCCGTCCACCCGCGCCGCCTGGGCGCGGCGCGTGCTCGCCACGGCCTCGCGCGCGCCGTACGTGGCGGGCCGTTCGCGTTTCCCGCCGGCGTCCCGGGTGGTGTTCTGCGGCGTCGGCGGCGTGGGGCTGCCGCGCGCCAGCGCGGCGCTGCAGGCCGAGGTGCGTGCGCAGCTGGCCGATGCCGATGCCGTCGGCGTGCGCGACGGGCGCACGGCGGCCTGGCTGCACGCGCAGGGAATCGCCGCCCGGCTGATGCCGGACCCGGCGCTGGCCGTCGCGGACCTCTTCGGGCCGCGCATCGGCGAGCACGGGGAGCGCGGCGAGATCGCCCGGCTGCGCCGCGACTTCCCGCAGGGCTGGATCGCGTTCCAGTGCAGCGCCGTCTTCGGCGACGACCAGACGCTCGAGACGCTGGCCGCCGCGCTCACGCGCCTGGCCGAACGCACCGGCGCCGGCATCGTGCTGTGGCGGGCCGGCGCGGCGCCCTGGCACGACGACTCGGCCGTGCTGCAGCGCCTGGCCGCGCGGCTGGGAACGCGCCGCTGGCGCCTGCTGCACACGCTGCACAACTGGGAGCTGTGCGCGCTGGTCGCGCGGGCGCGGCTCGTCGTCGCGAGCAGCCTGCACGCCCGGCTCGTGGCCTGCGCCTTCGCCCGCCCGCGCGTGACGGTGGCGCCGCCGCTGCGCGGCGATCCCGCGGCGAAACACCGCGCGGTGATCGAGGCGTGGGACGGCGGGCCGATGCCGGGCGTGGTCGCCGCCGACGAGCTCGACTCGGCGATGGCGCGCGCGCTGGCCCTGGCGCAGGCACCCGCCACGGCCACCGAGGATCGCGCCCGCGCCGCCGCGCTGGCCGCTCGGGTGCGATCGGACGTGGACGCGCTTCTGGCCCGGCTGACCTGAGCATCGGTCCCCGCGGCCGCACGGGGCCACCTCGAGGCTGCGGATGGACCCGCGGCCCGGAAGGACCGTGACGATCAGGCGCTCAGTCCGGCCGCGGCTCCTTGGGGTAGCGGTACAGCGCGCAGATCTTGTGG
>ERZ761602.1465-NODE-1465-length-42532-cov-6.658215_pt1 | contig 42532 bp, 41 predicted proteins | sample MGYA00512165_ERZ761602 | MGnify/ENA primary metagenome ERZ761602 (study PRJEB28899, sample SAMN02445085) | bioreactor sludge metagenome | biome: EBPR sludge; isolation source: Thorneside wastewater treatment plant | place: Australia: Brisbane, Thorneside...
GGGGTGGGGGGCCCTGCCCCGATTTGACCCGAGGAATGGAGGTCCCTGCCTCCTGCCGCTCAGCCGGCGAGTCGGGGCGTGCATCTGTTCGAGGATCGCGAGACGCGACAAAGATGGCCAGGCCCGCCCCCAAGAGAAGCAGGAACAGCAGCGCCCAAAGCACTCTGGGCAAGCTGCGCGAAGACTGGTCGGACGAGTCCAAGGCTGATTCTTCCAAAAAAATGCCGCAACCTCTTGCGGCCTTCTGTGTTTAACCGTTCAGTGCGCCCCAAAGGCGGCAAATATGAGCGACGATCTGAACAATCCTATAGACCCGCAGCGCCAGGCGTTTCTGGATGACATCGCGGAATTCGCCGCGGGCCGTCTGTCCGAGGAGCGGGCGGCAGCCCTGCTTGCTGCGGCGCGACGTGACCCAGTGATCATGGAGGCCCTGCGCCGGGAGGAAGCCCTGGACGCCCTTCTGGAACTTTACGAGTTTCCAGAGTTGCCCCAAGGTCTCGAAGGCCGTTTCTGGACCCGTTTCCAGCAGGAGAAGCTGGAGCAGGAGGGTCTGGCGGGTGGTCGGGGCCGGTTCTGGCTCAGGGTTCTGGGGCCCGTGGCCGCCGCGGTCATTATTGCGCTGGGTGTTGTCTACTTTACCCCGCCGAGCCCGCAGGCTCCCAACGCTCCCGGATCGGAGCAGGCCCAGATTCCAGATGAGGGCGAGATGCCTGAACTCGATCCGCTGATGGGATTGGTGGTGGTCGAGCCTGAAGCAGTCCCCCGGGTCGAGGACCTCAAGCCCGAACAGTTGAAGCTGCTCAAGATCATGGACGACCCGCGGCTGGAGGCCCTGGGCCGCCTGGAAGACGCCGATGATGCCCGCCTGCTGGAAGACTTCGAGATGCTCAGCGAACTGGATCCCGGCAAGGACTAGCCATGCTGCGTGAACTGACCATGGTGCTTCTCAAAGGGCTGGGGCTTTGCGCCCTGCTGGCGGCCTTTGCGGTTACGCCGGCCCTGGCCGATGTCAGCGACTCATCCAAGGTCACGGAGGCCGAAGCCGGGGAATTGCGTCAGTGGTTTCAGTCACTGCCGCCGCAGCGGCAGGAAGTGCTCCAGCGCCGCATGCGCGCGTTCAAGAAGCTGCCGGTAGCGCGCCAGAAGGAACTGATTGAGCGCATGCGCGGCACCGGTCTGGCCTTCTCTGAGGGCGAAAGCCGCAACCTGGGCACGCTGCAGAAGCTGCCCTTTGTTGTGCGCATGCGCATGCACATGCTTTTGAGCGACCTGGAGCAGCTGCGCCGCGGCGACCCCAAAGGTTTTGAGACGCTCAAGAATCTGCCGGCGGAACGCCGTTTGCGGGAGCTGAACCGCAAGCTGTTTGACCTGCGGGTTCAGCGCTTTGCGCGCACCCTTGGAGATGCGGAGCGTGTAGAGCTTGATCGGCTCGCGGGGGCCCAGCGTCAGATGAAGCTGCGCACGATGTATCTGCAGGCCAAGCGAGAGCGCGTGCAGAAGCTGGCCGAAGCCCATCCGCGCCACGGCGAACTCGAGGCCCGCGCGGGCATGGGAGACGGCGAGGCGCGGCGCGAGCTGGCCCAGTTGGTTCGGGACATCTCGACCCTCGACGACCTGGTTGAGCGATTTGCGCCGGAAGTGAGTGTCGAGCGGCGCCAGGAACTGCGCGCCAAGCTGCGCGATGCGATCAGCAACATCCCCATGGAGAAGTTCAAGCCCGCCGTGCGCGAACTCGGCCGCCAGTTCGAGAAGAGCCGCAAACCAGGGAAGCCGGAAGATCGTGAGTCCGAGGGCTCGCGCCGTCCGCCGGCCATTGCCCCGGGCAAGCGCGAAGGCCGCTGAGCTTGCCTACTCGGCTTTGCGCAGCAGGCGACCGTCAAACTTGGCCAGTTCCTTGGCGTCGGCCCAGGTCTGTTCAATGGCGTAGTACTGCCGCGCTTCTTCAAGAAATATGTGGCAGATGAAATCACCGTAATCCACCAGCACCCACCAGCCGGAGTCGCCGCCTTCGATGGCCAGTGGCAAGCGGCTGCACTTTTCTTTCAGGGAGTGGCGGATGGCTTCAGCGATGCCGCTTGCCTGCTGCGGGCTGAGGGCGGTGCAGATCACGAAAAACTCGGCTACAATCGTGAGGTCGCCCACGCCCAGCAGGCGGATGTCCTGCCCCTTCTTGTCGATGCACGCCTCGAAGGCAAGGCGGGCCTGTTCCAGTGTGTCGATGGCTTGCTCCTTGTAAGTCGCAGGATATCTAAGCGACTCGCGCCGGCCTGTAAACGGGCATGTAAGGAAAATCTCAGGCCAATTCGGCCCGGCGCGCCCCAGCTTCAAGTGCCACATGGGCCGGGAAGTTGACAAATGGCGGCCATGCGATAGCTTTTTGCTTTCGGGAAAGTCAGGGCAAGCAGCGCGCCACGCGCGCTTGAAGTTGTTCACATTCGCCGCGCCTCTGGGAGTTCCATGGTCACTGACACCAAGAAGATGCCGCTGGGCAAGATCCTCGTGGGCTTGAAGTTTGCCTCGGTGGAGCAGGTCAAGGAGGGTCTCAAGGCCGCCAAGGAAAAGGCCATGCTGCTGGGCGAGGCCATGCAGGAGCTTGGCTACCTTGACGACACGAAGGTGGCGCAGGCGCTGGCCAAGCAGCAGGGAGTGAAGTTCCTGCCCTTGTCCAAGTATGAGCTGAAGCCGGAGATTACGGGGCTCGTCAGCGCGGAGATCGTCAAGGAGCACGAGATCATCCCGGTGATGAAGAAGGGCCGCACCCTGACGGTGGCCACCCATCGCGTGCTGGAGTTCTACGCGCTGGACAACCTGCGCTTCATCCTCGGGCACGAGGTGGACTGGGTCATGGCGCCCAAGGCCGACGTCACGGGGGCCATGAAGACTTACTATGGCATCGGCGGCATCGGCGAGCAGATCAAGGATGGCAAGGACGACGTCAGCTACAAGGACATCGGTGCTGAAGAACTGGCCACCGAGGACGAAGAGGGCTACGTCTCGCAACTCGTGCAGGTGCTGATCACCGATGCCATCAAGCAGCGCGCGTCGGATATTCACGTCGAGCCCATGGAAGAAAAGCTGCGCATCCGCTATCGCATTGACGGCAACTGCGTCGAAATCGAGGCGCCGCCCAAGCGTCTGCAGGGCCCGCTGATCCAGCGCATCAAGATTCTGTCCAAGATGGACATCGCCGAGAAACGCAAGCCGCAGGACGGCCGCATCAAGACCAAGGTTGACGGTCGCGACATCGATCTGCGCGTGAGCGCCCTGCCCTGCTCCTGGGGCGAGAGCGTGGTCATGCGTATTCTCGACAAGGCCAAGAACCTGGTGGGACTCGAAGTGCTGGGCATGCACACCAGCGACTTCGACCGCTTCCAGCGAATTCTCAAGCGGCCCAACGGCATCTTCCTGGTGACAGGGCCCACGGGTTCGGGCAAGACCACCACGCTTTACGCCGCCCTCCAGGCGCTCAACCGCCCGGACGTCAAGATCATCACGGCGGAAGACCCCGTGGAATATAACCTCTCCGGCATCAACCAGAGCCAGGTCAACCACACGATCGAGCTCTCGTTTGCACGCATTTTGCGCGCCATGCTGCGTCAGGCGCCCAACATCATTCTGGTGGGCGAAATCCGCGACCAGGAGACGGCCGAAATCGCCATCCAGGCGGCCCTCACCGGCCACTTGGTGTTCAGCACGCTGCACACCAACGACGCGCCGGGCTCGCTTACCCGCCTCATCGACATGGGTGTCAAGCCCTTCCTTGTGGCCAGCGCCGTGCAGGCCATTTTGGCCCAGCGACTGGTGCGCACGCTTTGCCAGCACTGCAAGAAGCCGTACGTGCCCAGCGATGCCGAACTCAAGATGGTCGGGCTCAAGCCAGAGAGCATCCGCGGCAAGCAGTTGATGGGTCCTTTGGGCTGCAAGGAGTGCAAGAACGTGGGCTATCGCGGCCGCATGGGTGTCTACGAGCTGCTGGAAATGAACCCGGTCGTGCGCGAGCTGACATTCCAGAAGGCTTCAAGCCTAAAGATCCGCGCCGAAGCCAGGCAAAACGGCATGAGTTCGCTGATGGATGACGGCGTGCGCAAGGTGCTCGACGGCAAGACCACCATTGAAGAAGTGCTCACGATCGCGCACCGTGAAGATATCTAGCTGACAATTGCGAAGGTCGAATTGCGAATGTCGAATGGCGCCGCCTGGCCGTTCGACATTCGCCATTTGGAACCCTTCATTGGAGCGAGCCCCATGCCCCATCGCGTAGGTGTCATACTTTCCGGCTGCGGTTTCAAGGATGGGGCCGAGATTCACGAGAGCGTGCTCACGCTGCTGACGCTGGACAGGCTTGGCTGCAAAGTCCTCTGCATGGCGCCGGACATCGACCAGGCCCGGGTGGTCAATCACCTGACAGGACAAGAGGTCAAGGAAAAGCGCAACGTGCTCGTTGAAAGCGCCCGCATCGCGCGCGGCGAGATCAAAGACGCTGCCAAGGTCACTGTCGACGATTTCGACGCACTGATCCTGCCCGGCGGCTATGGCGCCGCCACCAACCTCTCCACGTTCGGCAAGGACGGCCCCAAAGCTCAGGTGAACAAGGATGTAGCTCGCCTCGTGAAGGAGGCCCATGCCAGGGGCAAGCCCATCGGCGCCATCTGCATCGCGCCGGGCATCATCGCGGCCGCGCTGGGCAAGACGGCCCATCCGCTGCTAACCATCGGTAACGACGAGGGCACGGCCAGGAACATCGAAGCCTGCGGCGCCAGGCATGAGGGCTGCGCGGTGCGCGAGTTTGTCATCGACAAGAAGAACAAGATTGTCAGCACGCCGGCTTACATGCTCGGGCCCAGCATCGCCCACGTGGCCGAGGGGATCGAGAAGTGCGTGCGCGAAGTGGTGGCACTCATCTGACGGAGACTCAGCCCATGAACCTGTTCGGTCGTGTCGGAGCTGCCTTTGTTCTGCTGTGGGTGGCCAGTGTCGCGATTAGTGCGGAGGAACCTGCGCCGCAATGGATTGAAGACGCGGCGTGCGGATTCAAGTTCAACGCCAAAGGCCTGAAAGAGAGCCCCCTCAATTCAGGCGGCACGCTTTTGACGGCGTTCCTGGACAAACAACCCGGGCCGTTCCTTGAAGTGGAATACCTGAGCCGGCCCTCGGGCTTTGATGCTTACCTCGAGGCCACGGAACTTGGTTATACCGCATTTGACGCCAAGCAGCGGGAGGCCAAGGACATCACGCTCGCTGGCTTTAAGGCCAAGTGGCGCGTGTATGACGCCGATGCCGAAGGGCCTACGACCATCTTTCACGCATGCACAATGCCGCAAAGCGACGGGCAGTATTTCTGGTCCCTGAGCGGGATGTGCAGCGGCGATGATCTGGCCGACTGCGAGAAGAAGTTCTCTGCGGCGATCAAGTCATTTGCCCTGACGTCATCTAAAGCGGCTCCCGCCAAGCCTCCGGCCACACTTCACAGCGATGAAGCCTTTGGCTTCTCCATCGATCTGGCGGGATTCAAGGGCCCCAGGACCGGGCCCGAGAACGCGATCCTCCAGGTCCGCTCTCTGGGCTCCGATGGGCCTTCCAAAGGCACCTTTGCCGTCATTGCATCGACTCCGTTTGACGCAGACATCGCCAAGCACGTCGATCAGGTGGTCAAGGGCCATGAGCGCGCCAAGCGCACGATTACTTCGCGCAAGGATCACGAGTGCAGCGGGCGCAAGGGCGTGATGCTCGAGTACGAGTACCAGCAGGTCGGAAAACTCACAAAGGTCGTGCAACTCCTCGTGCTGGAGCGCGGGGCGGCGTACTCGGTGTCGGCTTCCTGGAGGCCGGGAGATTGTGCCGAGGACGAACACAAGCCGCTGCTGGACGCCGTCAAAAGCTTTTCTCTGACCCGCCCCGTCAAGGCCAAAGCCAAGGGCGGCAAGTAGCCCCTGGGTCCTGCGGCGCCCGCGGGGTCTGCTTTGGGACGGCTGATCTAGGACCCCTGCATGAGGGTGTGGGCCATGGGTCGACAGCGCTGCATGCTGCTCTCACATCTTTGGACTGTGATCCAGCTTTCAGAAGCGGCGCAGGCCGGTGAATCGCGGGCGGCTGCAAATGGGCTGCACGGCGCGGCAACACTTCCGGTATGATGCTGGTAGAGGATTCCATGGCCGCCAGCCGCAGCCGTAAAGCTCAGGGTCTCACCCATCTCGACGCGCGAGGGCGCGCACGCATGGTGGACGTGGGCGACAAAGATGTCACGCGCCGTGAGGCAACAGCCGAGGCGTTCGTGTTGATGCGGCGCGAGACTTTCAACGCCATCCGCGACGGCAAAGTGCCCAAGGGTGACGTGCTTTCGGCGGCCCGCATCGCCGGCATCCAGGCCGCCAAGCGTACCCACGAACTGATTCCGCTCTGCCACCCCCTGCGCATCACGGGCATTGGCCTTGATTTTGAGCTGCTCGAAGCCAAAGGGGGCGGGCGCGACGGCGTGCGCATTCTGGCCTCGGTGAAGGCGTTGGACCGCACCGGCGTTGAAATGGAGGCGCTGACGGCGGCCAGCGTGGCAGCCCTGACGGTTTACGACATGGCCAAGGCTCTGGAGAAGGGTATGCAGGTGGGACCCGTAAGGCTGCTTGCAAAGTCCGGCGGCAAGAGCGGCGACTATCGCGCGGGAGGTCAGGGTTGAGCGCGAAGATGATCACAACGCAGGCGCAGCTCAACCAGGCGCTGTCCGAACTCGAGGCCGAAAAGCGCCTGGCGCTGGATATCGAGAGCGACAGCTTCTACCACTACGAAGAGCGCCTGTGCATCGTCACGGTCTCCAGCCCGCGCGAGAACTACATCTTTGACACGCTGGCGCTGGGCGAGGCCGGCCGCGAGCTGCAAAGCCTCGTCGAACGCCGGGACCGCCCGCTGCTGATGCACAGTGCCAACAACGACGTGCTGGCGCTCAAGCGCGGCTACCGCCTCGAATTCGGATGGATCCAGGATACGGCGCTGGCCTGCACATTGCTCAACTATCCCCAGACCAGCCTTGCCTCCCTGGCCGAGGCGTTTCTCGGCCTCAGACTGCCCAAGGACCTTCAGCGCCATGACTGGGGTCAGAGGCCTATTCTGCAGCAGCACATTGACTACCTGATCAACGACACGCGCCACCTGTTCGAGATACACGATCGCATTGAAGGCGAGTTGCGCGACCGCGACATCTACGAAGAATACGAGCTCGAATGCCGCGCGCTGGTGCAGAGCGTGCCGCGCGAGCGCGAGTTCGACCCGGAGCGTTTCCGGCGGATCCGCGCCCACGAAGAGCTTGACGCGTCAAGGCGCGGGGCGCTCAAGGCGCTCTATGCCTGGCGCGATGGGCTGGCCCGCAGTCTCAACCGCGCGCCCTTCCGCGTGATCAGCGACGGAACGCTGCTGGATCTGGCCAAGGATCCGCCGCGGGATTTGGCCGAGCTTGCGCGCCGAAGCGGCGTAGGCCGTTGGCTCTCGGAGCATGCCGAAGAGATGCTGGCCGTCATCCGCCGCGGCCTGAGCGAGCCTGCCCCGCTGCGGGCACCCTTCAAGCCGCGAACAACCGGCGATGACGCCAAGCGCCTGGATCCGCGCCAGCGCGACGCTCTGGGCAAGCTCAAGGGCTGGCGCGAGAAGGAGGCCGCTTCCCGCGGCCTCGGCCTGCAGGCCGTGCTGCCGACGCCTGTGATGTTCGAGTTGATTCAGAACCCGCCGCGCGATGTGGCAGAGCTGGCGGCTCATCCGCGCGTCGGGCAAAGCCGCGCCCGGCGCTACGGAGAGAAGCTGCTGCAACTGCTGGCGCCGCTGGCGCGCGCGCGGCGTTGAAGTGGGAAGCTGCGTCCATGGCCTTTGCGCTCAGCGACATTCGCAGGGAACTTCAGGCGGCCACGGCCCAGCCGCCGGTGCCCCCTGATCTGGCCATTGCCGTGATCAACGATGTGTTCCGCCTGGCGGGCCGCAAGCCGGCCACGGACCCAACCTGGGAAGCGTGGATGCACATGCGCCGCGGGCTCTGGCCCGAGCAGGTCGCCATGCTGGCCCACTGCCTGATGTATTCGTCTCTGCGTACGCAATCCGTGAAGACGCTGGCGGCCGGCGCCGCTACAGGCGCAGACGTGCTGGACGAGTTTTTCAAGCAGGTCGAACCCCTGACTGCCGAGATGGTCCGCGGCAATGCCTTTCGCGAGGAGGAGTTTCTGCGCAAGTGGATCAGCGTCGTGGGCGGATCCATTGAAGGCGAATCAGCGGAAGCGTCGCGCCGTCGCGTCGAATCTCTCGACTACCGCAAGACTCTCGATGAATACCGGCGCGCCGAGCAGGCCCGGGCCCAGGAAAGGGCCAAGCGGCTGGAGGCCGAGCGTATCGCGCGTGAGGCAGCGGAACGTGAAGCCGCGGCTCGCGGCTGGCGGGAGTGAGCATGCAGCCCCTGGCGCCCCCGGCCCGAATCCGCCGTGACTACGACGTGCAAAGGCGGCACCTGCCACGCGTAAGGCGATGCGCCGACGACCTGTTGCGCTTTGCCTGTGCCGCACCTGAATCGCTCCAGACCGAGCTGGACCGGCGCCTGCGCTCGCTCTTCGCCCAGTGCTGGAACGTTCCCTACTACCAGGACCTGTTCACGAAACGCGGCTTTGGTCGCTTTGACGCGCGGGGCATGGAAGACCTTGCCTCGCTGCCCCTCCTGCCGCGCTCCACGCTGGCACAGCACTGGACCCGGATGTTGAGCGTCGAGGCCGGACAGAGCGAGCTTTGCGCGGTGCTTTCTTCCGGCAGCACGGGCGAGCCATTGCGTGTGCTCAAGGATGGCTTTGACCAGGTACACATGTGGGCCTGCCTGCGATTCTGGATGCGGTGGCTGGGCCTCGAGGCGGCCCCGCGCGTGGCCCTTCTCGATTCGCTGCCCGGTGGCCTCGAGTACGAGGCGAGCCTTCCGCTGTTTCACGACGGCGAGCTGCGCCGCATTTCGCTGGTGCAAGAGCGCCCGCTGGAACGCCTGGCCGAGTTCATGCCTTCCGTCGTCTTCACGGATCCCGCGGGACTTCATGCCGCGCGGAGCGTTGCTCTGCCCGGCGTGGTGCTCTGGCTATCGAGTTCTCAATACCTGCCTCCGGATGTGCGGGGGGCATTTGCGGCGCCACTGCTGAACTACTACGCCACCACCGAATCCGGCCCCATCGCCTTTGAGTGCCTGCGCGAGGCGGGGCGCTTTCACGTAATGGCTCCGGACATGTTCGTTGAAAGCGTCGCGGGCGAGCTGGTGGTTACGCGGTTGCGAGAATCCGCCTTTCCGCTGCTCCGCTACCAGACCGGCGACCAGGGCATGGTGGGGCTGGGCCACTGTTCATGCGGGGCGCGCGGCTGGTGGATTGAGGGATTCAGCGGGAGGCGTGCCTGCCTGTTCAGGACGCCGGCGGGTACCCGTGTGGATGCCTGGCAACTGGCCTGGTTGTTCAAGCAGCGGACCTTGAGTGAATTCCGGTTCACCCAGGTGCAGGTTTCGCGCTTTGCACTGGAACTTGTCGAGCCGACGGATGGCCAGTCGCTGTTGCGCGAACTGACTTGCGCGCTGCAGGTGCTGGGTTGGCCGCAGGCTGAAGTGCAGGTGAGAGGTGGCGTGACCCTGCCGCCCATGGCAAAGCCCCAGCCCTTTGTCTGTGAGTGCCCGTGAAAGACTTCTTCTTGAGGTGCCGGCCGGGGGAGACGCCATACTTTGAAGCGGGTGGCGCGAGCTACTGCCCTCAACGCAGAGACATCGAGCATGCTCTGGTCAATGTCACGGACAATCAGGTAGAGCTGAGCACGGACGCCTTTGCCTCCCGCCCCATCCACGTCCTGGCGCGCGACGGCAGCCTTTGGGCCGCCGCTACCCTGCGCAGGCTTACGCGTGAGCCTGACTTGCCAAGGCATCTTCTGCCTATGGGTATCGCCGTTGCGCTGTGCGAGCCCGTTGGGCGCCGCCCCTCGCTTTGCGCCGGTGGGCTCTCTCTGCTTCCGGCCACCACGCTGGTGTGGGAGGGGGGCAAGTCCAGGACATCAAGGCAGAAGCGGCAGTCTCGCCCGGCTACGGCTGATCCTGAGGAGTTTGTGGAGGTTCTGCGGCGTGCCGCGCTCAAGCGCGTTGGCCAGGGTCATGTCGCCCTGGCGCTGTCCGGGGGGCTTGATTCTGTGGCGCTGCTGGCGCTGCTGGCTCAAGCGGACGTGCCCGTGCGCGCCTACACGCTGGCCGACGCGGCATCCCACGATGAAGTGGCAGTGGCCGCCGCCTGGGCGAAGCGATTTGGCGCGACGCATCGTGTTGTTGAGGTCTCTGAAGCAGAACTGCCGTCCTTGGCCGAGGCCACAATTCGCGCCTGCGAATGCGTGATCTACAACGCCCGGGCCATGAGCAAGTTTGCGTTTCACCGCGAAGTCGCCCGCCATGAAACGCACCTGCTGAGCGGGTTTGGAGCCGATGATCTGCTTATGGGTTCGCCTGCCAGTCTCGCGGTGGAGGCGGCGGTGCCGCGCTTTGTGCGCGAACGGGATGATGAGCGCGAACTTGCCCGCTTTTTACTCAAGCGCGAGTGGGCGAGGCGTTTGCGTCCTCCGGAGTTCTCCGTGGAGTGCGGCGCGCGGGGGGCCCGCGAACTGATGCTGGAAACGGTGTTGGCGCATTCGGGATTGCCGGTGGAAACACTGACGGGTCTGGCCCACGGGCTGGAGGTTCGCATGCCCTATCTCGATGCCGAGTTCGCGGCTTTGGCCCTGGCCCTTCAGCCCGAACACCTCATGCGCGAGAATCTGGGAAAGATCCTGCTGCGTCAGGCCATGGTCAAGCGCCTGGGTACGGACTTCTGCTTTGCGCCCAAGAAAGCGCGCCTGGCACCGCCCGGAGGCGGCAATGTGCGGGCGCGCCGGGACTGGATCGCCTGGCTCGATGGCGCCTTGAGCCACGCCCGCCTTGAGCGCTTGCAGGTGGTGGACGAAGGCAAAGTAAGGCGGGAATTGATTCAGTACGGAAAGCTGCACGATGACGCGCCCCGGCGCCTGCTGCTGGATCGCGTGCTGATGCGGCTGGCGTCGCTGACCGTCTTGCAGGAGTGGTGGGAAGGCCCTTAACGCAATTGGGGACCCCAAGGGGCCCCCAATTTCTCAATGGAGATGCGCTAATCCTGAGCGTTTGGTTTGCCCTCGCCTTCCGGCTTCTTGGGCTGCTTCTTGCCGGACTTGGCTTTCTCGTTGGCCTCGTACTTGTCGGTGGCGGTCTGTTCGCGCAGGGCCTTGCTGTCTTCCTGAAAGGTCTTGAGCTGGAGATCGTCGAGTACTTTCTTCTTCGTCAGTTCGCTGTCGGCGTCGTCCCAGATCTTCTTCAGGTTCTCAAGGTGCTTCTTGCGGGCAATCTCGAGGAGGGCCGAGTCTTCCTTGGCTGCCGTGAACTCCTTGGCGTAGCGGGCGTCTTCCGTTTCGGAGTCCTTCCAGGCTTTGAGGACAATCTTGGTGAAGTTGCTGCGCGCCGTCTTGTTCTCCAGCGCGAGCTTGGTCATCTCAAGGTCGATCCAGGCGGTCTTCACCTCGTCCGTAACGGTGTCACCAGGCTTGATGGCCTGCTCTTTGGAATCGCCATTGGCACGCTGATCGCGCTCTTCCTTGGCCGATTCGCGCTCGGCTTGGCGCTCCTCGCGTTCCTTCTCGGCCTGGGCCTGCCGCGCCTTGCGCTGGGCTTCCTCGCGTTGCTTGTCCAGGTTGGGCTGCTTGGGTGCCTTGGGGCGAGAAGCCGCGTCACCCGCAAAGGCGGGGGCGCAAACACAGGCTGCCAGAAGGGCCAGAAGAAGAGTCGAGCGCATGGATGTTCTCCGGTGTTGAATATGGTACCCCCTGGCGGCGGACAGGTTTCGCTGAAATCGGGATAATCACGTCGCACAATTAGAAATGCAACAAGCCCGCTTGAAGGCGGGCTTGTGCTGGCGCGCTGGCTACCCTTGGGAGGGTGGGTCAGCAGTTCCGTTACTTCTTTTCGGAGTCCGGGGATCCTTTGTCTGCCTCGTTCTCCTCTTTCTTCTTCGGTTTCTTCTCGGACTCTTTGCCTTCTTCGTTGCCGCCTTGTCCGCCAAGATAGCGCTTGCGCATCTCGTCGATCTTGCGTGCGCGGATCTTGTCCTGCTCGGCGCTCTTGTCTGTGGCCGTTTCACTACGCATCTTCTTGGTGTCTTCCTGCCAGATCTTCAGCTGATCTTCGCTGAGGACCTTTTTCTTCGTCATGTCTTCGTCGGCCTTGTCCCAAATCTTCTTCAAGGCCTCAAGGTGCTTCTTGCGCGGCTCTTCAAGCTTGGAGTCAGCGTCCTTCAGGTCCTTGTTCTGCTTGTAGATGGCGGCCCATTTCTGGTCTTCGCCTTCACTGTCGCGCCAAGCCTTGAGGCCGATCTTCTTGAAGTCGGATCGGACCTTTTTCTCCTCCAGTCCGAGTTTCGTCGCTTCGGTCTCCAGCCAGGCCTCTTTGTCCTTATCGGGAACCGTCTGGCCGGGCTCAACGCGCTCTTCCGTTCCGTCTTCACCCCAACCCAAGGCGTTGACCGCGTCGTCCCACTGCTTCTTCCAGTCCTGTCCCTGGCCGCCGCCCGGTCCCTGGTTGCGGCTTTTGCTGTTGGGGTCGTCCGGCTGCTTGGGTCCCTGGTTGCCACGACCGCCGGCAGCTCCGGGACCGCCGCCCGGTCCACCCTGCGCGTAGAGCGTGCCACCAACGGCAAAGACCAGTGCCAAGAGAAGGGAGAACCTCTTCATCGCTATCCCCGTATCAGTGATTGATGTATGAGTGCAGCTGTTAGTGCCCTGTCCTTGGGATTCCTTACACCTGAACCGATTTTGTGTCTTTGGCAGCTGCGTTCTCCGCTTCTAGACTGCCGCGCCGAGGTCACCTATGAAGTGTCACTTGTTTGTCATGGCGACGTTGCTGGCGACTCCTCTGGCGGCCCAGGCTCGCGAGTCGAGCATGTGGGAGCGGTTCAACTGGGGTATTCACTCAGTCACCATTCCCGCGGTGTTTCTGCTGGGCTTGATTGCGGGCTGGTGGCTGCGGGAGCGCAAGGTATCCGAAGAGCGCGCCCGTGAGGAGATCGCCCGAACCCGCCTGGATTCATCGGGTACTGTGGACAGCGACAAGAAATAGCAGCCTCAACTCATTCCAAAAGGCAGGGAGCACTCCATGTCCAGAATCACGCGCGTTGTCCTGCACAAGCACGGGATGGGCTGTTTTGAGCGGCACGCCAAGGTCAAGGGCGACGCGAAGCTGGAGCTCTCCTTCCGCCACGACGAGATGGACGACGCCCTGAAAAGCCTGAGCGTAGTGGACCTCGGGGGCGGCAAGCTGGCGGCAGTGTCCTACGAACCGCACCCGGCGCTGTCGGAGCGGCTCAATGACATCAAGGTTCGCCTGCCCGAGGGCGGCGGGATTCTGGAATTGCTGGGCCAACTGATCGGAGCGGAGGTCGAGCTTGATCACGCGGGCCAGAAGCTCAAGGGCCGGGTGCTCGGTATCGAGCAGGTGGAGGAATCCACGGGCGAAGTCACGCTCAAAGTCGACTACCTGAGTCTGGTGGTGGATGACGCCATGCGGCGCGTGCGCATAGCGGATATTCGCAGCATCGTGCCCGCGGATGCCCAGCTGCGTCGCGACCTTTCGATTCTCCTGGCCCGCATGGACGCCCAGCGCCGCACGGAAAGGCGGCGCGTGACGCTCGACCTGCGGGGCGCCAGGGAGCGGGATGTGCATGTGGCGTACATCGTTCCGGCAACGGTCTGGAAGACAAGCTACCGCGTTCTCTTTGACGAAAAGGGCAAACCCACCGTGCTGGGCTTTGCCCTTGTGGACAACGACAGTCAGGACGACTGGGAGGACGTGACGCTGTCGCTCGTCAGCGGCCTGCCCATTTCGTTCACTCACGATCTCTACTCGCCGCGGCGCAGGGCTCGCCCTCACGTCCGTGTGGAGACCGAGGCGCCTATTGCTCCGCCCGTGCTGGAAGGGGCGACCTTCGACATGCCTGCCCAGGAAGTTGCTGCCGAAGGGCCTGCCGACGATGAAGCCGACTACGAAATGGCCAAAGAAAGCCGCCGCATGGCCAAGAAGTCCCGCCGCTCCGAAATGGCCCCGGCTGCGCCCGCTGCCAGCATGGCCTTTGCCGGGGCGGGGGCTCCGCAGGCTTTTCGCTCGGGTGACATGGGGGAGAGCGTCAGCGTGTCGACCCGCACGCAGGAACTGGGCGACATGTTCAGCTACGAGGTTTCCAACCCCGTAAGCATCAAGGCCGGCAACAGCGCCCTCGTACCCATTTTGGGCGAGAAGCTGGAGGGCGAAGTCGTCGCCGTTTACAACGAGCGCGTGCGGGTAGGTAACCCGCTGACGAGCTTCAAGCTCAAGAACTCCACGAGCCTGACGCTGGAGGGCGGGCCGGCCACGGTCTTCCGCGAGGGTGAGTATGCCGGCGAGGCGATGCTCGACACGATGCGGCCGGGCGAAGAAAAGCTCGTGCCCTTCTCCGTTGAGCTGGGTTGCCGGGTGAGCACCCGCTTTGATTCCAGCACCGAGAGCGGGCAGGAAGTGAGGGCAGCGCAGGGCTACATTTACCACACGACGTGGTCGCGCCGCATCGTCACATACACCATCAGGAACACCACCAAGCGCAAGCTCAAGATTTACGTGGACCACCCCGCGGATCGCTCTGCCGAATATGTCGACACGCCCAAGCCTGCCGAGCGCACCGAAACCTTTGACCGCTTCGTCGTCGAAAGCGAGCCCGGCAAGCAGCTCGAGTTCAAGGTTACCGAGCGGCGCCAGCACTCCCAGAGCCTGTGGATAGTGCCTGAGCAGATTGAGTCCTACCTGAAGCTCGTGCAGTCCGCCGGCGCCAAGAAAGACCTGCTCAAGGCCCTGGAACCGCTGCTGGCCATCGCCCGCGAGATGGCCGAAGCTCAGCGCGACATGCAGCAGGTCGATCGCGACGTCAACCAGATCACGCAGGATCACGCACGCCTGCGGGACAACCTGGCCCGCCTCTCGGGCAGCGGCAGCGCCAAGGAGCGAGAGTTGCGCGAGCGCTACATCGCCCAGCTCGATGCCGACGAAACCCGGATTGCAGGCCTGCGGGATCGCAAGGCCGCGGACGAGAAGAAGCTGGCCGATCTGCGCAAGAAGTTCGAAGCCACGGCTCAGAAAGTCCAGGGGTGAGGCTCAGCGTCCGCCATGGCAAAGACGAAGCGCAAGCTCAAGATCGGCCAATCCGTCAGCACGGGCCGAAAACCCGCCAAAGCCCAGGACGAGCGCGGCAGGGAAAACCGTAACTTCATCATCTGGACGGTGGTCATTCCGGTCGTGATGATGCTGGTGATCCTCGTGCTTTCTCTGCTCCGTGTCTGGGGCTAGGCGCGGCTTGAACGCGGCGGGCCGATGTCTTGGGCGGGCCGACATCGGGCCACTTCGTTCGTGGTAGCGGTTGCCCCTGCCGATTCCGCAATCCACAATCCCTCATATGCCTGATACGCTGCGCGCCATCTTCTTCGACATTGACGACACGCTCTATTCCACGAGCGACTTCGCCGCACTGGCGCGCCGCAACGCCATCGAGAGCATGCGGGCCCACGGTTTCCGCATGTCCACCGAAGACGCCCTGCGCGAACTCGAAGAAATCGTGGCTGAATTCACCAGCAACTACGAGCACCACTTCGACAAGCTCCTGCTGCGCGTGCCGCGCCACTATTACGAGCCGGTCAGTCCGACCATTCTGGTCGCGGCGGCGGTCGTCGGATATCACGAGACGAAATTCCGCAACCTGCGCGCTTACGAAGACGCCGTGGACGTGCTCAAGCTGCTGCGCGCCCAGACCTCACTCAAGCTGGGGGTCGTCACCAGCGGACTGCCGCTCAAACAGGCAGAGAAGCTGGTGCGGCTGGGTATTGCCGAGCTGTTCGAGCCCAACGCGATCTTCATTTCGGACGAGATGGGCATCAGCAAGCCTAACCCCAAGCTCTACCTGCGGGCCTGTGCCGCGCTGGCCATCAGGCCCAGCGAAGCCATGTACGTGGGCGACAGACCGAAGATGGACGTGGATCCCCCCAACAAGATCGGAATGATCACGGTACTCAACCGTCGCAGCGGCAAGTATTCCAACGAGCAGGGCGAGTCCCGCCCGGACTTCGAGATTCACAACTTCTTTGATTTGCTCGACATCCTGCGCCAGCGCTTCGGCATCGAAGTGCGGCATTGAAGTCAGGGGTGCGCGGCAGACAAACCATGCTCCGGCCCGCCTTACAGGCCGGGCCGTCGCGGGTTGCTCTGCCTGCCGCAGAAAGATCGAGCGTGCGTTTCTGCGGACGGCCGACGATCAGCGCATGGCCTTGGCGGCAGTCACGGCCTGTTCGAGGCGGCGGTTGACCTCGTCGTAGTTGATGTTGACGAAATAGGCCTCGATGTACTTGGCGTGATTGGGCCCGAAGTCCAGCTGGTAGGCATGCTCGAACATGTCGAGCACCAGCAGGGGCTTGCCGTAAGCCAGGCCGAGCGTGTGGTGGTCGGCCCAGTAAGTACGCAGCTCGTTGGTGTGGAAGTTGTAGTCAAGCACCGTCCAGCCGCTGCCGCCGCCCAGACTCATGGCCGTGGCGATGAACAGCTCTTCCCACTTGCCGATGCTGCCGTAGGTGTCGCCGATGAGCTTGGCAATCGCGCCGTTGATCTTGCCCTCGCCTCCGAGGTTGGCGAAGTAGTGCTCGTGATAGATGATCGAGTTGGTGAAAGTCAGTTCCGCGCGCCTCAAGCCGGCGACCTCGTAGGCGCTGGTGTCCTTGGTTACGGCCGCCAGGGATTCCTCAACCTTGTTGAGGTTGCGCACGGCCCCGGCGTAATTGCGGCCGTGGTGGTTGGAAATCAGCTTCTCTGAAAGGTCCTTGAGCTTGGCCGGATTGAAGGGCAGGGGCACGATTTCGTGCCGGCCGGCGGCCACGCCGCCTCCCACCACAAGCTCCGGCTTCCTGGCTTCCTGTGCGAGAATACTGCCACTGCCTGCGGCAGCCGCCACGAACGCGGCCGAGCCTCCCACAATCCCGCGCAGAGCTGTGCGTCTGGAGTTGTCCATGCTGTTTGCCTCTCTATGGGTCAATGGTTCGCCCGCTTGCCCCTGTATTTGTCTTATTACGAACACTTGAGGCCAAAAGGAACGGCAAAGCAGGCGGGGCCCTGGCGCCAGGACCCCGCCCGGGCCCTCAGGCCGCTGCCACCTTCTCCTCGACTTCTGGAGTGAACACGGCTGCGCGCACCGCGGCGTCCAGCTTGAGGAAAAGGTCCTTGTTGGCCGGGTCGCGAAGGAACTCAAGCACGTTGGACTTGCCGTTGCCCAGCTTCGTGTCGCCCAAGCTGATCCAGTTGCCGCTCTTGCTCAGGATGCCGAGCTGCAGCCCGAACTGGACCAGGTCATTCATGTAGGAGATGCCCTGCCCGAAATAAATCTCCACCTCGCAGCGGCGAAACGGCGGGGCCAGCTTGTTCTTGACCACGGTGATACGGGCGCCCACGCCGACGGACTCTTCGCCTTCCATGATCTGGGCGGTGCGACGAACCTCGATGCGCTGGCTGGCGAAAAACTTGAGCGCCCGGCCGCCCGTGGTCGTTTCCGGGTTTCCGAACATGACTCCGATCTTCTCGCGAACCTGGTTGATCATGACGAGGCAAGTCTGGCTCTTGTTGGCCGCCGCCGTGAGTTTGCGCATGGCCTTGCTCATCATGCGGGCCAGCAGGCCCATCTGGCTGTCACCCATCTCTCCTTCCAGTTCAGCCTTGGGAACCAGCGCGGCCACGGAGTCCACCACGATGATGTCCACGGCGTTGCTGGCAATCAGCGCCTCGGCGATGTCGAGGGCCTGCTCGCCGAAGTCCGGCTGGCTGACCCAGAGCTTTGACATGTCAATGCCCAGCTTGCGGCCATAGACCGGGTCAAAGGCATGCTCGGCGTCGATCAGCACGGCGTTGCCGCCCAGCCGCTGCGCGTTGGCAATCGCGTGCAGGGCCAGGGTGGTCTTGCCGCTGCTCTCCGGGCCGAAGATCTCCACGATGCGTCCGCGCGGCAGCCCCCCGCAGCCCAGGGCCGCATCCACAGCCAGCGAGCCCGTGGAGATGGTCTCGATCTGGCGCCTGGACTGCTCGCTCATGCGCATCAGCGCGCCCGAGCCGTGGTTGCGCTCAATGCCGCCGATGGCCAGTTCCAGCGCCTTGAGCTTCTCCGCGCGAATGTTGAGTACCTTGCCTGTTTCTTCCTTACTCATGGCAACTCTCCTGCCGCGACAAGTCGCGGTTTGAATTGGCCGGGTGCCGGGCGCGGCCAAACATGATTGAGAGAATGCGAAGCCAAGGCGCGGCTTGGACATCGCACAAGAAGTGTACAACGCGTTGCGACAACCCAAGTGGCATCGGCGGGACGCCGATGTGTGGCGGGCACAGCCCGCCGCCGGTCGCCGCGCTGGGCGGCGACACATCGGCCAGAGGCCGATGCCACTCGCGCTGGAGACATTGCGAAAGCTATACTCGAAGCATGCGCGTTGAAATGTACTGCAAGCGGGACTGTGACTGCTGCGAGAAGGCCTTCAAGGTTCTTGCCCGCTATGCCTACGACTACGACCTCGCCATTACCTGCACGGACATCACGGACAACGTCGCGCTTATGGCCAGGTATGGAAACCAGATTCCTGTGGTGTTCATTGACGGAAAGCTGCGCTTCAAGGGACGCGTCAATGAAGTGCTGTTGCGCCGCCTGCTGGTGAACGCCCCGGCAAGGGTCTAAGCCTGCACGTCGGACTTGCCGGCGTCCAGCCACTGTTTTGCGGCAATGGCCAGGCTGATCATGATGTCAACATCCTCTCCCTGCCACTCGTGGTAGATGCAGCCGCGCATCACGCGGTCTGCGCCGTTCATCAGCGCCTGCATCCAGTCGCGCCCGTGGATCACCCAGGAGCCCAGTTGGCGCGCCGGGTCGCCCTTGCGGGCCAGGGCAAAGGCGTGAACCTCCAGATTCTCCGCTTCGCCGCGCTGCAGGAGCAGGGCCATGAGGTTCTTTTCAAAGGCCACGGCTGACTGTTTCGACTGGCCCTCCAGCACGGCCAGGCTCGCCTGCATCATCGTGGCAAACAAAACGGCGACAGGTTCAGCCCGGGGCTTTTCCGGCAGCGAATCCGTCGAGATACGCAACTGCAGCGTCCCGAACACCAGTCCGCGCTGGCGTTTCAACTCCTGCTCCTTGACCTCGAAAACGACGGGCGAAGATTTCATGGGCTGTTGAGGGCCGCCACGGCGGAGTTGGCTCGCGCAATGCAGTCCGGGATGCCGATGCCGAGATAGCCGTTGCCGATGAGCTTGAGACCGTTCAGGGGAACCAGGGCGGCCTCGATGCGGGCAAGGCGCTCGAGGTGGCCTACTTCGTACTGGGCCATGCTGGCCCGGTGCCGCGAAGCCACGGCAAAGAGGGGCTCGCCCTTCACTCCAAGGATGGAGGCCAGTTCGCGCAGCGCGGTTTCGATGAGCTGGGAGGCCGAATAGTCGGCCTGCTGCGGCAACAGCGCGCCGCCCATGAACGCGCGCAGCAGCACACGTCCTTGGGGGGCGCGGCCTTCAAACTTCACGCTGGAGAACGAGCAGGCCACGACCTCGCGCTTCTCGACGTGCGGCACGACAAAGCCCATGCCGTTGAGTTCATGGGAGATCTGTGCGCGGTCAAAGGCCAGGTTGACGACGGCGCTATTGGCATAGCTGACGCCTGCCAGTTCGCGGGCGAGTTCAGGCCTGACCCCAGCCAGAAGGCGCGCGGCGGCGTGCGTCGGCAGGGCGACGATTACGGCATCGCCAGCAAGCGCCATGGCGGCGTTGCCGAGCGTGCCGCTGTGAAGCGCCCCGGCGGCGCGGGGAGTCTGCGAAGGCTCGATCTCGACGCGCCATCGGGCGCCGTCGCGCTCAATGCGGGCGGCGCGTGTGTTCAGGTGGAGCGTGCCGGGGTTCAACTTCGCTGCCAGGGCGTCGGGCAATGCCTGCACGCCGCCCTTGAGCGTTACGAACAGTCCATAGCGCGGCCCGGCTGCCTTGTGGGCGTGCATTTCCCTGGCGCGCTTGCGCATGCCGCGCAGGACGCTGCCGAACTCGCGCTCCATGTCCATGAACTGCGGGAACGTGGCCTTGAGTGAAAGCCTGGCGGGGTCGGCCGTATAGATACCGGCGACCATGGGCTGGGCGATGCGGTCAAGGGCTTCGCGGCCGAAGCGGCGCTCCATGAAACTCGCGAGCGACTCATCGGCGCCGTCAGTACGCGCCTTGATGAACAGTTCGCGGGCTACGCGCAGCTTGCCGGCCCAGGAGAGCACGCTCGCGCCGCGCAGGGCCTCAATGCTGGTGGGGGCGAGCAGAAAGAAGCCCTGCGGAATGGGCACCAACTTGCCCTCGTGCAGAATGAAGCTCTGGCGCAGTTTCTCGTTGCCGCCCGCGGTGCCGATGATGTCGGCCTCCAGCGCAAGTTCGCGGCACAGGTCCATGGCGCCAGGCTTGTTGGAGACCCAGCAGTCGGGGCCCAGTTCGAGCAGGAAGCCGTCGCGGCGTTCCGTATGCAGCACACCTCCGCTGCGCTCGCCGGCTTCAACCAGCGTGACGCGGGCGCCCGCCTGCTGTGCGCGATAGGCGGCGGTCAGGCCGGAGATTCCGGCGCCGACCACCACGACTTGTTTGCCGTTCAAGCTCATAGCGCCACCATACCAGTTCGGGCCCCGCCCGGTCATGGGGGGCTGCGATGGATACGGAGGGCCGCCGGCCGCCGTGTCTAAAGCTGCCTCCCGTGCGACATCGCAGGCTAACGGCGAGTTGATTCGTGCACGAAGTCGACGAGAAACTTCACGTTATCCACGGGAGTTCGCGGCAGTATTCCGTGACCGAGGTTGAAAATGTGCCCCGGGGTGTCGCCCGCGTCGTCCAGCACCTGCATGGCCTTGCGCCGTACGACTTCGCGGTCAGCGAACAGGCAAATGGGGTCCAGGTTTCCCTGAACCGCGCGAACCTTCAACTTCTCTCTCGTCAGGGCGATCGGCGTGTGCCAGTCCAGCCCCAGCACATCGCCCCCCGCAGCCGCCATGAAGGGCAGCAGCGTTGACGTGCCTACGCCAAAGTGGATGACCGGCACGCGGCCCTTGACGCTTTGGAGAACGGCGTAGCTGTGGGGCAGCACGTACTCGCGATAATCTTCCGGCGAGAGCGTACCCACCCAGGAATCGAACAACTGCACGGCCTGAACGCCCGCATCGATCTGCGCATTGAGATACTTGCCGACCAGCCGCGCCAGCATGCCAAGCAGGGCGTGCCACGCCCGCGGGTCGGAGTACATCAGCGTCTTGGTATGGATGAAGTTCCGCGAGCTCTCGCCCTCGATTGCGTAAGCGGCAAGCGTGAATGGCGCGCCGGCAAACCCGATCAGGGGAATGTCGCGCGGCAGCTCTTTGCGGATGATGCGGATGGCGTCGTACACAAACGGCATGCTCTGTGCCGGATCTTCTTCCCGCAGCCGGTGGATGTCGGCGCTGGTGCGGACGGGCGGGGAAAGTCTGGGCCCTTCGCCCTCAAGGTATTCCAGCTTGAGGCCGACGGTCTCCAGGATTGGCAGGAGGTCGGCAAAGAGAATGGCCGCGTCAACGCCCAGGATTCGCTGGGCGTCCAGGGTCACCTGCGCGGAACGTTCAGGCGACTTGCAGAGCTCCAGGAAGCTGCTCTTGCCGCGCACAGCCTGATATTCCGGCATGTAGCGTCCGGCCTGGCGCATGAGCCAGATGGGGGTGGCATCAACAGGCTCGCCCCGGCAGGCCTTGAGGAAACGGGAGTTGTGGAGTGCGTTGTCGTTCATTGGCGGGGATTGTGATTTGCCGATTGACGATTGTCGAATGAGGAATCAGCTTCGGACTGGTGACGAAGTCCCGCAACACATTCTCCTGGCTTTCTGCGCCCGGGCTTTCCGCCCTTTCCGTCCTGCGAATCGAGGGGGACGGCGCTGCGGCCTTTCTCGCCGCGCGAGGCTGGAAAGGGTCCGCCAGGCCGCGCCGTGTGCTGCTGTTGGATGCGGGCGGCGAGACTCTTGACGAAGTCATGGTGGCGCCGGAGCAGGGCGGGTTCACGGTCACGTGTCACGGCGGGCAAGCCGTCCGCGCTGCGCTTGAGCAGGAGCTTGAGCAAGCCGGCTTTTCCCGCACGGACCCCTGGCAGGCGCCCCTGTTTGGCGCCGCCACCCGATTGGCACGGGAAACCTTGAGGCAATTGACCCTGGCTCGCGGCGCGCGCGCCATCGAGTACTGCCTCTGGGCGCTGCGGCACGGAGAAGCTGCGCTGCTTCAGGCCCTGAGTCAACCGGCGGCCCTGGACGACCTGCTCCGGCGCAGCGCAGCGACGCGGTACTTGTTTGAACCCATGCGTGTGCATCTGTGGGGCCCGGTCAATGCCGGCAAGTCCAGTCTGCTCAATGCACTCTGCGGGGAACAGCTGGCGCAAACCGGGGAAGAGCCGGGTCTCACACGCGACGTCATTGAGGGCAGCTTCGAGCATCAAGGCTGGGTCGTTCGCTTGCTGGACAACCCCGGCGAGTGGAGCGGAGGCCAAGACCTGGACCGCCAGGCGTTGCAGTGGGCCCGCAGCCAGCGGCAAGGCGGTGATGTCGTGCTGCATCTGATTCCGCCCGGCGCTGCGGTTCCCCGCTCTGAATCCTTTGTCGTGTATTCGCGCTGCGACGAGTTCATGCCGGCGGGCCTGCCGGAGTCCGGCTTTCCCCGGGCTGTCAGTGTGAAGATCCCCTCCACGCTGGATCGTCTGAAGGACGCACTGGTTGCTTTGCAGCGGCCCGAAGTTTCTCCGTGCTCTGGCGATGCCTTTGTGCTCAGTGAAGAGTTGAGGGACGACCTCCGGCGCCTGGCCCAGGGACAGGCCAGCCGCGAGACGCTGGAACGCAAGTGGCTCGCTTCAGGCGAGTGACCTTGTGTGGGGGGCGCGCCCTGATAGCTTGGGGCCTCCATGAAAGAGTCCGTTCTGCACAACGCTGCCGAAGTTGCGGAGGCCCTCTCGCGGCTGGCGCTCCGCATTTTGAGTGAGGGAGAGTTTCCCGCGCTGGTCGGCATTCGCACCAACGGTGTACCCTTGGCGCAGCGGTTGGGCACATTGATCAGAGACCGGACGGGCCGCGTGGTGGACATGGGCGCACTCGACATCACGCTTTACCGCGACGACCTGGCGGGGCGGGCCCTGCCCCTGGTCAAGGGCAGCGACATTCCCTTCAACGTTGAAGGTCGCAGAATCGTGCTCGTCGATGATGTGTTGTTTACGGGCCGGACCGTCCGCGCGGCTCTCAATGAGCTTTACGATTTCGGCCGTCCCAGCCGCGTGCAGCTATGTGTCCTGGTTGATCGCGGGCACCGCGAGCTGCCCATCGCGCCGGATTGGGCGGGGTTCCAGTTCAGCACCCACCGCGAGGACAAAGTGCGGGTGGAGTTGGGTGAAACCGGCGCCGCCGCCGACCGTGTTGTGGTGATATCTCAGTTGCATTGACCGTGGCAAGAACCCGGAGAAGCCCATGCGCCTGACGCTCTTGATCGCCTTTGCGTCCTGCTGCACTTCTGCCGTGCTGGCCTGGCAATCCAGTTTCCCCCTGGCTCAGGCGAAAGCCGGCAAGGCCGAGCAACAGCTCGTGGCGGGGCAGGCCAGAAAAGACTCGGTGCCCCTGAAGGCCGAGTTGGGCGAAGTCTGGTCCAAGGCCGAGTGCCTGACGGTCGAGGTTTTCAAGGAAGACCAGAGCGCGGGCAAAGTGGACCTTCGCGCGCTTTTCGACGGCTCGAACCTCTATGTGCTGGCCCAATGGACTGACACGACCCGCAGCGACATCAAGAAGGCTTGGGAATTCAAAGAAGGCAAATGGACCAAACAGAAGGGTGATGAAGACCGCTTGGCCATTGCATGGGGCAAGTCTTCGGACGCGTTCAAGGAGAAGGGCTGCCTTGGCGCCTGCCACGAGGGCGACAATCCCAAAATGAAGTGCCCGGAGGAAAGCGGCGTCGTCGACCTCTGGCACTGGAAGGCCGCACGCGGCGGGCAGGCAGGTTGGTGCGACGACCAGGTGATCCATGCCGAGAAACGCGGCGACGACAAGGGCCAGAGCGCCTACAAGGCCAATGTCAGCGCGGCCGATGGCAACCTGCCCGGCTGGCGTTGGTCAGACCAGGCTGACCGTACCGGCGTCTTCTCCGAAGAAAGTGTCGTGGCAATCGACGCGGACTACAAACCCTCCGAGGGCGACGTTCTGCCTTCTCACGTGCAGCGCACGCCTCACGGAAGCCGCGCCGATGTGCGTGCCTTCGCGAGCTATGCGGACGGCAAATGGACTGTGCTGCTGGTGCGGGCGGATGCCACGACGCACGACGACGATTTCAGATTGGGCACGGGCCGGTTTCCTTTTGCGGTGGCGTTGTTTGACAACACAGGCGCCACGACGGGCGATGAACACGCCAAGAGCAAGCTCTGCTGGCTGTTGATTCCAAAATAGGCAAAAAGAGTCGGCGAGATCAGCCGCGTGAGGCAAGCTTCATGCGGCCAAGCCTGACCACCGTGCGGCGCTGCTTGCTTTCGTCATCGGCGGCGCCCAGAGGGTGGTAATGGGAGGTCAGCATGAGGTGATCATCTTTGTCCTGGACGATGGTGACGCTCACAAACCTCTTGTTGGGCGAGTTTCCAGACAAGGCGAGCACGCCGGGATCATCGGGTGTGGCCTCAAGCAGAATGTTGCCGTGCAGGTTGGAGTAGGCGCTGTAGCGAATGATGCCATCGGCGGACAAGCCAAGCAGTCCCACCACGCCGTGCAGCAGATCATTGGTTTCCGAATGGCAGTACTCGACGCTGACCTCCAGCGCTTCTCCGTTGAGCCGCTCTTTTACCTCGAGGCGTACACGCGTCGGATTGCCGAGCTGGGTTTCGCCGCTGCCAATCCAGATGCCGATCCAGCGGACATACTGTTTGAAGGCCTTGCGCATTCACCTTGAGTGTGCCCACAGTCCCGCGCTGGGTCAACGTCCAAACGACGGCCTGCCACGCTCTGGCACGGTGCATTGACCAATCAGGCTCAAGATTGCTGCCCCAAATGCCGATGTGTCTGGATAAGGGAAATTCTCCCAGGCGCGGCCATGGATGGCCGGCGGTGTGCAACCGGTAGCGCTCTGCACTCCCACGGAGGGGACGTCATGCCCGCGTCAGCGGACAACCGCAACCAGCGTATTCTTGCGCTGCTGGGTGAGCGCCGGGCCCAGGCCCTGCTCGAACTCAAGCTGCGAGTGGCGCGTGGCGAAATCGAAAGCGACACGCGCCTGCCAGACGCCATTGACGACCTGATCGACGAAGTGCTGCGCGCCCGGGCCAAGGAAGCGCATAAGTCCAAGCCGTGACTTCGCTCGGTTGCCCTTTGAGGCGAGGCCTATTACCTTGCGCGCCTCACGAGGGCACTTCCATGGCCAGACAGGGCAACTCCAGGACCGGCGGCAAGGCGCAACCTCTCACATATGCCGATGCCGGAGTGAATTTCGCCACCCATAACCGCCTGGTGACGGAGATATTCAAGCGCGTGCGCAGCACCTACTCTCCGCGAGTGATGGAACTCGAGGACGGGTTTGGCGGCCTGTTCTCACTCGATTACGACCGCGGGCTGTTTTCGCGTAACTACCGCCACCCCGTGCTCGTCGCCTGCACCGATGGCGTGGGAACCAAGCTGAAGCTGGCCTTTGCCCTCAAGCGCCACGATACTGTGGGCATCGACTGCGTCGCCATGAGCATCAACGACATGCTCTGCCTCGGTGCCGAGCCGTTGTTCTTTCTGGATTACATCGCGACGGGGAAGAAGGACCTGAAGGTGCTTCTGCCGCTGGTCTCGGGCGTGGTGGAGGGCTGCAAACAGTCCGGTTGCGCGCTGCTGGGCGGTGAAACGGCGGAGATGCCGGGCTTCTATCCCCGGGGCGAGTACGACATTGCGGGCTTTGCAGTTGGCGTCGTCGAGAAGGGCAGGGTCATCAAGGGCGAAGGCATCAAGCCCGGAGACGTGATTCTGGGCTTGGAGTCCAGCGGCCTGCACAGCAACGGATTCTCGCTGGTGCGCAAGATCGTTGAGCGCGCAAAACTCAACCTGAGGAGGCGAGTCCCTGAGCTGGGCAAGACGCTGGGAGAAGAGCTGCTCACGCCCACACGCATCTACGCCAAGGCCGTGGCCGCCGCGCTGGGTGCCTACAAGCGCAAGCAGGTGGTGCAGGGCATCGCGAACATCACGGGCGGAGGCATTGTGGAAAACCTGCCGCGTGTTCTTCCGGCTTCCTGCCAGGCAGTCATTGACACCCGATCCTGGACGCCGCCGCCGATTTTCGGCCTGTTGCAGCAATGGGGCAACGTGTCCACGCGCGAGATGTTTCATGTGTTCAACATGGGCATTGGCATGGTCATCGTCGCCTCGCCCTACCACATCGACGCTCTGGGCGATCGCATCGAGGCTGAGGGGGTGCGCACGCGCGTCATTGGCCAGATTGTCGCGGGTCCGCGCAAGGTCGTGCTCAAGTAGCCCCCGGGGCAAGGTGTTCAGAAAGCGCGGTGCTGGCTACAATTCTCCCATCGCGGGGGCAAGACATGGGTAAGGGCATCGGTTACAAAGTGCTGACCAAACAGGGGCTCAGCGCCCCTTTCATGAAATCCAGCGTGCTCAAGGCCATCGAAATGGGCCTCGTGCCCCTCAAGGCGCGGCTGTACGACATGGAGGCCGAGCGCTATGTGATGGCCGCCGATCTCATTGGCGAAGAACTCGACAAGCCCCTCAAGTCCGCGCCAACCGGCAAGCCCGCCACGACGGGGGCCAAAGTCCAGCCTGATCTGGCGCCCAAAGGCGAAGCAGCGGCCCCGGCCAGAAAGGCCGTAAAGCTGCCAAAGGGCAAGCAGGCCCCCAAGGCCGTGAATCTGCCCAAGCCGCGCAAGAAAGAGTCCGAAGTAGACGCCGTGACCGCCGGCGCAGACACCCAGCACGGCACGGCCGAGACGCACATTTCCCGCGAGGATATTGCCGCGGCCAGCGCCGCTCACCAGCCCAAACCCAACAGCAAGGACGCCAAGAAGCAGGCCAGCGAAGTGGGCCAGCTTACGGACATCAGCGGCCTGATTCTCGTTGAAGATGACAAACCCGCGAAGGACCCCCTCGACTAATGCACACGCAGGTGGGCATTGACGTTGAGCAAGCGGCGCTCCTGCTGGAGCAGGGCGAGTTGGTCGCCATTCCCACGGAAACCGTCTATGGCCTGGCCGCCAACGCCCTGAACGCTCAGGCGTGCGCACGAATCTTTGAGGTCAAGAATCGGCCAAGCTTTGACCCCCTGATCGTTCATCTGGCGGCTTCGAGCGATTGCGAGGCCGCGCTGGCCTCCTGCGCCCGTGTGATTCCAGACTGGGCGCTGAAGCTGGCACGCGCTTTCTGGCCTGGGCCCCTGACGTTGGTGTTGCCGCGCAAGCCATTGGTTCCGGACATCGTCACCAGCGGCCTCGATACCGTGGCTCTGCGCATGCCGGCCCACACTCTGGCGCAGCGCCTTCTGGAGCGAGTGCCCTTTCCGCTGGCAGCGCCCAGCGCCAACCCGTTTGGGTTTGTCAGCCCTACCACGGCGCAACACGTCCTGGATCAACTGGGCGGCAGGATCGCCTATGTTCTCGACGGCGGGTCCTGCCGCGTGGGGCTGGAGAGCACGATTGTGGGGGAGCAGGGCGGCCGTCCTGTCGTGTTGCGGCTGGGCGGTCTTGGCCTCGAAGAGCTGGAAAACGCGCTGGGTCCCTTGACGCTGGCGACGTCGTCGGGCGCAAGCCCCGGCAGCCTGGAGAGCCACTACGCCCCGCGCACGCCGCTGTATTTCGATGACCTGGGTTATCGCGCGCGGGGCCTGAGTCCGGAACAGGTCGGCCTGCTGCTTTTCAGGGCGCCCCTGTCCGAGGTGCCCCCGGACCAGCAGGAAGTGCTTTCAATGTCGGGGGACTTGAACGAGGCCGCGCGCAATCTGTTTGCTGCTCTGAGGCGGCTGGACGCCCTCGCGGCATCCAGGGGTCTTCGCGCAATCTTCACCCAGAAATTTCCTGAACGGGGCCTGGGACGAGCTATCAATGACCGTTTGAGGCGGGCTTCTTTCCGCCCTGCTTAGAACTGCCTGATGACACGCTGGGTGACAGCGTCGCCCCGCAGGGAGCTTCCATGAAACGACTGCTTCTTCTTGCGCCTGTCTTCGCTTTGACTGCGTTCTTGGCTCCAAGCGCCGCTGATGAGGCCGAAGTGCGGCCCCACGAGCAACTGCACGCCACGCTTTACGCCCAGAGTGCCGCCGAGTATCGGGCCCTCTGCTATGCCGTTTATGCCTCGGCGCGCCTGCAACTTGACGCAGCCCTGGCCGACAAGGCCTGGACAGCCTGCCTCGAACAGCAGGGGGACTACTCCGGCAAGCCCCCGGCCGTGATTCTGGATGCCGACGAAACAGTGCTGGACAACTCGGCCTATCAGGCCCGGCTGATTCGCCATGGGGGAGAGTACGATCTCAAGACCTGGTTGCCCTGGTGCCGCGAAAAGAAGGCGCTGGCCGTGCCCGGCGCTGTCGAGTTCTGCCGCTATGCCGCGGACAAGGGCTGCACGGTATTCTACGTGACCAATCGCGACAGCGAAGTGCGCGACGCCACGCGCGACAATCTTCGCGCCCTTGGCTTTCCCCTGCGCGACGAACCTCAGACGGTGCTGACCCGTGACGACACGAGCGACAAATCGCCGCGTCGTCGAAAGGTGTGCGAGGGCTATCGCGTACTGTTGCAGGTGGGCGATCAGCTCACGGACTTCGCGGGCGATTTCAACAAGCAGCCCCGCGAGAAGCGTGCCGCGCTTGTCGAGAAACACCGCGACTGGTTTGGCACGCGCTGGCACGTTTTGCCCAACGTGATGTACGGGGACTGGGAAGCCTCGCTCTTTGGCTACGAATTCAGGCTTTCGCCCGCGCAGAAGCTGGCCCGCAAACTGGCCGCCCTTGAGGGCGTCGAGCCCCTGGCTTCGCCTGGAGTGATCTCGGCGGGGCCCATGCCCGCCTACAGCGAGATGACGGAGACGGCCATCTGGCTTCAGACCAACGCCGAGGCTGCCGTCGTGCTGCGTTACTGGCCCAAGGGCTCACCGGGGCTCGCGGCCCAGAGCGCCGAAGTCCGCGCCCACGCCGGCAACGACCATATAGCCCTGGTGCGTCTTACGGGTCTCTCGCCCGGCACCCGCTTCGAGTACGAAGTGCTGGTCAATGGTGCCCGGGCTTCCTTTGATTTCGCGCTGGAGTTCCAGACCCAGCCCATCTGGCGCTGGCGCGGCGACGCGCCGGCCTTCACCTTCACCTTGGGGTCCTGCATGTATGTCAATGACCCGCCCTTTGACCGGCCCGGCAAGCCCTACGGCGGGGACTTTGAAATCCTGCCGCGCATTGCCGCCGAGAGGCCGGACTTCATGCTCTGGATGGGTGACAACATTTACCTGCGGGAGCCGGACTGGGTGAGTGAAAGCGGCATTCGCTATCGTTATCGCCACTCGCGTGCGCTGAAGGAGTTGCAGCCGCTCCTTGCGGCCTGTCATCATTACGCAACTTGGGACGACCACGATTTCGGCCCCAACGACAGCGATCGCGGCTTTCGCCTCAAGCAGGAGTCCCTGCGTGTGTTCAAGGAGTACTTCCCCGGCGTCAGCTACGGCACCAGCGGCGTGGAAGGCTGCTTTTCGCGCTTTGAATGGGGCGATTGCGAGTTCTTCCTGCTTGACGATCGCTACTGGCGAGCGCCCAACAAGCTGCCGGGCAGGCGCGATTATCTCGGGGCGGGTCAGCTCCAGTGGCTCAAGGACGGCCTGACTTCGAGCACCGCGACCTTCAAGTTCATCGTGAACGGCAACCAGATGTTCAATCCGGCCATGAACTTTGAAAGCTTCGGCCTCTATCCGGAGGAACAGCGCGACCTGCTGGACTTCCTCACGAACTCCAAGGTGCCGGGCGTGGTCGTGCTGACCGGAGACCGGCACGCCAGCGAACTGCTCAAGATTGAGCGCGAAGGCAACTATCCGCTCTATGAGTACACTTCAAGCCCCCTGACCTCCGGGGCTGGTCGCTACGAGCCTGAGGCCGCAAACCAGGCGCGGGTGCCGGGAACCTGGGTCCCCGGCACCCGCAACTACGGCAAAATTCAGGTCAGCGGCAAGAAGGGCGAGCGCACCCTGACCCTGACGGCGCACGACAAGACCGGCAAAGAACTCTGGCGCCACGAGTTGCGCGAAAAGGACCTGCGCTAAGGCGCCTTCCGGACCTTGCGGCGCAGAGCCAGGGCCAGCAAGAGCGCTATGCCAAGACCGGAGAGGGAGCGGCCTTCTGCCGTGGAGCAGGACCCGCCCGTGTCAGATGCTCCCGACGCGCCTCCCGGAGCAGGCAGAACGTCCACCGATGCATAGGCGGTGCCTGCGCCCGTTGTCACCGCCAGCAGCTGGCCGGTGCCCAGGGGCGTAGCCGGTGCCACGTTCAAGGTGATGGTGTTCGGTCCCGCGACCACGGTCTGTGCCGCGCCGCCAATGGTCACGCTGGCTCCCGAGAGGTCGGTTCCGCTGATGGTCAGAAGCTCCGTGCGGCGCACGGGGTCGGGATTGACGCCGTTGACGGCAGGCAGGCCTGCGGCGGGCGCGGCAACTGTGAGTGAACTGCCGGCTGTGCCCTGCGAAGTCGAAACCACCACGGCCTGCGTGCCCAGCGGAGTGGCCGGGTGCAGTGGCATCACAAGCTGAGTGGCAGAGGACGATGTCAGGACTTGGGCTTGGCCGCCCACCGTCACTGTGGCCCCGAGCAGATTCGTTCCGTTGATCGTCAGCATGGCGTTGAGCGCCACGGGGTCGGGCGACAGCGACGAGATGACGGGTGCGCTGCCCGAGTTCGGCGGGGTGGTCACGCTGGCGGGCGTCGGAAAGCCGTGATTGCCGCCTTGGGTGTTTACGGCATAGACGCGCCAGTAATAGGCGGTGTTGGGAGCAAGCCCGTTCCAGGTGTAGGTGTTGGACGCGCCGGCGTTGAAGTTCTGGAACGACCCGGTCTGGCTGGTCAGGTCTGCTGGGCTGGTGGCCAGGTCAAGCCAGTATCCGTCAGCCCAGGTTGCCCAGTTCCAGTCAAATCGAATGCTGGTGGGGCTCAAGGCCGTGGCACTCAAGCCCCCGGGCGCTGAGGCAGCGGGCGCCGCACTGATGAAGCGAAAGCGAACGGCGTCGGCCAGCACAACGCTGGGGGAGGCATTGTTGCGCAGGAAAACGGCGTGCCGGGTGCCGGAGAAGAAGGGATGGGTACCCAGCACGACCCAGCCGCCCCCGTTGATCTGCTGGTTGACGGCGTAGCTGCTGGTGCCGTTGGCATGGGAGACACTGAAGGGCGCGTCGATTGCGCGGTTGGTGCCTGCGGGATAGTAAACCGAGACCTCGTAAGTGCCAGTCGTAACGATGTTGGGGCGCCACTCACATTCGGCGCTTGCCGAACCTGTCGTCGTGCCGGCGAAGCGGTAATCGGTTCCATAGCGGCCCGCTGCGCTGCTGCCCGTGCTCCAAGACCCGGAGTTGACCTTGAAGCCGGAATCGACATTGTCCACGATCACGTCGTTGCTGCCGCCGGGGTTGAGCCTTGCGTTCACCTGGGCCACGAAGGCGTTCCAGTCAAAGTGGGGCCCGGGGTCGCTGCGGTTCCAGGGCTGGATCTGGTAGTGACCCACGAGGCCAACGCCCGTGTAGGGCTGGGCGCTTGACGAGCCCGCCGTGCCCGAGGGATGGACGGCCTGCACGTTGTACGTGTAACAGAGCCATGCCACGAGGTCGTAGAGCTTGGGCAGAATGCCCTGAGTCCAAGTGCTGGCCTGATTGGCAAAGCCGGCGCATTCGATGCCGATGCTGCGCGAGTTGTAGTAAGTGGCGTGCCAGGCCTGATTCGAATTGGCGACCAGTTGTTTGATTTCGCTTCCGTCTTCCTTGATGACGTAGTGCGCGCTGGCCCCTGCCGAGGGGTTCTTCAGCCAGCTGACGGCCCCGGCATAACTGCCCTCGGTCGTGTGGATCACGATGCTGTCGATGGTCGTGCCGCTCCGTCCGCTCGTGTAGTTGGGGCTGGGATCCCAGATAATGGCCGGCTGGGCGGGTTGTGCCGCCAGAGAGCCGCAGGCAAGGGCGAACAGCAACATCAGGGCATGAATGGCACGCATGGACGTACTCCGTCGTCAGGCCGGCTCAACGGCAAGGTTGGACAGTACGGCGCATCAGGGTGTCGTGCGAGGCAGGGCAGCCTATAGCATGTTCAGCGCAGCTTTGCACGTCCCGCCAGCGTCGCGGATGCCTACGAAGGCTTGTGCCTTGTTGAAAGTTTGCTGTCGCGCGGCGGCAGAAGCACCGGCGCGTCGGGATGGGTGAGGGAGCCTGCCAGGGCGCTGACGGCCGCTACGGCCGGCGAGCAAAGCAGGACTTCTCCGGCTGTCTGGGGCGGATAGGCCAAAGTGGTCAGCCAGGTTTGGCCCTGGGGGCCATCTTGCAGCAGTGCGGACCCCAGGCCCGGCGGATGGATGCGCGCTCCGCACTCCACCAGCGTGCTGATCAGGCCTTCGGCGAGGGCCAGGGAGAAATCGCGCGGCGTGGCCGGTACGACGTCCAAGGTGCAGGCCACCGTCTTGCCTTTGAGGCGGTTTGCCGCGAGGCGCAGCGATTCCACCGAACAGGCTGTGCCCGCCAGGATGACGCGGTCTATTCGTGCCCCCGCCCGTTCCCCTACAGTGCCCAGGCTCGCTGGGTCGCGGGCGATGCAGACAGATGGCTGAACCCGTGCAAGGTCCAGCGAGCGTGTCTGGGCGTACTCCGCGCCGGCCTCGGCCGTGACGGTCTCGTAGCCGCGCAAAGTGCCCCCTTCGCCCAGGCGCTTGTTGATCTCGGAGACGAGCAAGGCGTCCGGCTGCACATAAATGGCCGCAAGCCCGGCGTGGGCCGCGAACTCGGCCATGGCCAGGCGGCGCGCCAGGCTGATTTCGCGCAGGCCTTCGCCCCCCATCTCGAGCGCATGGCCGCACAGGCTGTCCAGGCCGCACTCTCTGGCGATGGCCCAGAACAGGTCAAAGCCGCCCAGGCCCGCCGGCGCCTTGCCCGTTAGGTTGACGCGCAGCGTCTGGGGGACGGTGAATTCCAGGCTTCCCGTCGGGCCGGCGTGGGCCAGATCTCCCAGGGTCAAGCGCAGGCCCAGAGCAGCCAGGCCGCCGGCGAGGTGCACCTCGGGCGAGAGGCCCATGCAGACTTCACCGGGCAGAAGCTTTCCTTGCTCAAACAGATGCAGGTATTCGTGGCCCGCGGCCGCAACCCCATCCTTGAGCCCCGCAGCCCCGGCAGAAGCCATGACCGTCGCCCGCGCCTGGGCCGCCGCAGGCGTTGCGGCCGGCAGATTCTGGTTGTGGAACCAGTGCCAGGCGGTCGGAGGCTTCTGGGAAACGGCCGGCAGGGCCAGCGCCCGATCCAGCAGGTGGGCCGGCACCACGGCAGCCTTCGCGGACAGCGCCACGCGCTCGCCGGGCCGGATGTTCCGGGCCTCCGTCAGGCGCTGCAGGAGGCGTACCACGGCTGTCTGGGGCGTATGGGGCATGGGGGTCAGGCCGGAGTTCTGGGCAGTTCCTCGCCAAAGGCTTTATACAGCGGCTCGCGAAACACCTTGGCCAGAGTCTGTGCGTCCTGATCGATGAGTTTGTCGCCCTTCATGCCAAAAACCAGCAGCCGGGGTTCGCGGGTGACCTCGCCGATTTCCTGGATAGGCAGCCCCTTGAACAGGTTCCAGAAGGCCAGCGCGTCCTGGGCCGCCACCTCGGCAATGATGCGGCTGTTGCTCTCGCTGAATAGCAGCGTCGCGTCGTGGGGTTCGGCCCCTGAGGGCGCGAGCCGGGCATCGAGCCGGACTTTGGCGCCCAACCTGCCGGCGAGGACCATTTCAGCCAAAGCCACCGCCAGCCCGCCCTCGGCGCAGTCGTGCGCGCTGCGCACCAGACCCTGGCGCTGGGCCTCATTGAGGGCGCGATAGAGCCGCAGCGCCATGGATGTGTCCAGCCTCGGCGGCTCGGTGGCGCGGCGACCCGTGACCATTTCGTGGTGGCTGCCGGCGAATTCGTCGCGCGTGAAGCCCAGCAGGAACAGCTTGCTGCCGGGCTGCTTGAGGTCCATGGTGGTCAGGCCCTTGAGGCTTACGGCTTTTCCGATGGCGCTGATGAGCAGCGTGGGCGGAATGGCCACACTGACACCGGCCTCCGTCATGAATTCGTTGTTGAGAGAGTCCTTGCCCGAGATGAAGGGCGTACCGAAGGCCTTGGCAGCAACGTAACAGCCGTAGCAGGCCCGCACCAGACCGCCAAGCCGGTCGGGTTTGTTGCAGTTGCCCCAAGAGAAATTGTCGAGGATGGCGCAGTGGTCGATGTCGCCGCCGGTGACCACGTAGTTGCGCAGGGCTTCATCAATGTTGCTCTGTGCCATCCAGAAGGGGTCCAGGTCGCCCAGCCGGGTGTTCAGGCCGTTGCTGACGACAATCGCCTGGTCGCCTCCGAGCCTGGGCACGATGGCACAGGCATCGCTGGGGCCGTCGCGCCCGGGCCCGGTGAAAGGCTTGACGGCGCTCATGGCCTGAACTTCGTGGTCATACTGGCGCACCACCCATTCCTTGCTGCACACGTTGGGCGAGCCGAGAATGGCCAGCAGGATTTCGCCAGGGTCTTCGCTTTTCACGATGGGGTCCGGCAGGCCCCGCGGCACGCCGCTGTTCCAGACGGCCTCGCGCTCGACCTTGGGCATGCCGCCGTGGACGAAACTCATGGGCATGTCACAGACTTCATGTCCGTCCCATGTCAATTTGAGGCGGCCCGAACCGTCGAAGGTGCCGATGGCAGTAGCTTCGACGTCCTCACTCCGGAACAGGTCCAGCAGTTCTTCCAGCTTGTGTGGGGGCACGGCAAACACCATGCGCTCCTGAGCCTCGGAGAGCCACACTTCCGCGTAGCTGAGGCCCTCATACTTCACCGGCACTTTGTGGAGTTCAACGCTGGCGCCCGTGTCTTCGCCCATTTCGCCCACGGCGGAGGAAAGGCCGCCGGCGCCGCAATCGGTCACGGCCCGGTAGAGGTCGCGGTCGCGCGCCTGCAGCAGGCATTCCTGCACCATCTGTTCCGTGATCGCATTGCCGATCTGCACGGCGCCCGCGCTGATGGTCTCGCTCTCGCTGGTCAGTTCGACGCTGGAGAATGTGGCGCCTCCGATGCCGTCGCGGCCCGTGCGCCCCCGCCACAACAATGATGTCGCCCTGCCGCGCCTGCTTCTGGATCTTGTCGCGGGGGATGATGCCTACGCAACCGGCATAGACCAGCGGGTTGCCGGTATAGCGCGGATCGAAGTGGATGCTGCCGTTGGGGGTGGGGATGCCCATGCGGTTGCCGTAGTCGCGAACGCCGTTGACCACACCACGCATGACTTTGCGCGGGTGCATGGCTCCCTTGGGCACCTGCCGGGGGTCGGCGTCGAGGGGCCCAAAGCAGAAGACGTTGGTATTCAAAATGGGCCGCGCTCCCAGCCCTGTGCCCAGGATGTCGCGGATCACGCCGCCCAGGCCTGTGCCGGCGCCTCCGTAGGGCTCAATGGCGCTGGGGTGGTTGTGGGTTTCAACCTTGAAGCAGACGGCTTCGCTCTCGTCGAACTCGATCACTCCCGCGTTGTCCACAAAGACGCTCAGGCACCAGGGTTTGTTGAGTTCTTCGGTGGCGCGCTTGATCGTGTCCTTGAGCAGGTTTCCGATGCGGCCGTCGAGGGGCAGCAGCTTCATGTCAAACAGGCTCTCATGCACGACGTCGGAGTCCGGGCCTGATTCGTGGGCCCTGTGCTCGCGATAATGGACCTTGCCCGCCAGGGTCTTGTGCTTGCAGTGCTCGCTCCATGTCTGGGCCAGCGTCAGCAGTTCGACGTCCGAGGGGTCGCGCTGGAGTTCACGATAGAATGCCTGCACGGCCTGCAGCTCGGGCAGATTCATGGAAAGGCGCATGCCGGCGTTCAGCTTCTTGAGACCCTCTTCCGTGAGGCCGCGCACGTCCACCTGCTGGAGCTTGAACCTGTAGGGCTTGCCCTTGGGCAGACTCTTCAGAAGCAGGGGGCCGCGATGTGCTTCGTCCACCACGCTGTTGCCAAGCGCCGTGTATGCTTTGGCCACTTCGGCCGGGGTCAAGGGCGCCGCAAACTCGTACTGGTCGACACTCTTCACTCCCTGCGGCTGGATTCCGCAGTCAAACAGCGCGCGCATCAGGGACTGCTCGATGGGGTCCATGACACCGGTGCGCCGTGAAACGTGTAGCAGGCACTCTCCCTCGGGCTCGGGCTCGTCGCCCTTGAGTACCTGGGCTGTTTCAATCACGGGGTCAGCCAGCAGCTCGCGGCTGATGCGCTCCAGTTCCCCCGGGTCGACTTTGCCCTCGATCAGAATCAGGCGTCGATGGACCAGCCCGTTGCTGTGCAATCCGGCCTCCTTGAGGGTGCGCGCGGCGCGGAGGGACTCGGGGCTCTGGTCCTTGAGTTTGGGTGTCAGGCGAACTTTGAAGAGCATTGTCGTCTCGGCTGGTGGCCCAGCGACAATACTCAAGGAAGGCACGAAGTGAACAGTGTGGGGGATTGTGGAATACGGCGCCCGGGCCTTCAGGCGCCCCGGGGGGCCAGAGCGGCCAGCACCTGCTCAAATCGGCGCAGGTTGACGGTGCGGCGAACCAGCACGGCCAGTTCCCGGCGGCGTTCCGCGGCACGCTGGGCGCTCTGGGCCAGCCGCTCATAGAGGTTTGACTTGGATGATGGGCGCGGTTCCATGCTCTTGCTCGCTGCAAGGGTTACCCCTTCTTTGGAAAATCCGTTACAGGGATTTCAGCCGCGGGTCTTGGGCAGGTGCTACAATCAGGCGGCCCCGTGTGATCGCACCCCGTCGGTCGCGCCATGCTGAAATCACTAGTCTTGCTGGTTTGCCTGGGTCTGGGCGGCAGTTGCTGCCTGGCGCAGGAGGCTGTGCCCTACACGCCCGACGAGCCGGGCTATCACGTTGGCACGCTGGAACTGGCCAGATTCTGTCTGCAATCCAATCTGATCAGCCAGGGCCGCGCCCTGCGCGCGGAAGTGCTCAAGGGCTCCAAAGATGACACGGAGCGCCAAGCCGCCGAGAAGCTCGCCCATGACTTCGACCTCGCCAAGCCGGACGTTTACACCGCCAAGGTCTGGGGCGACTATCTGGACCGTCGTGAGGCTCTTCAGGCACGCCGCGCCGAGAGTGCCTGGCAGGCGCTGGGCAAGGCGGGAGCGCGCCATGCCCTGAGTCACGACCCCGGTCATGCAGAGGCCCGAAAGGCCTATGGCCACGAGTTTCTGGAGGGCGTGGGTTGGCTCGAACCCAAGGAGGCCCAGCGGCTGCGCCCCTTTGTGGCCTCGATCAAGGATGCTCCGAAGGACAACCCGCGCAAGGCCACCTGGCTGGAGCCCTATGTCGTGGTGGGCGAGCACTTCACGTTGGTCAGCGATCTGCCCTGGTGGCGCGTGCTGCGCTATGTGAGGCTCCTGGACCGCTACTACGAGGTTTTCTTCGAGATTGCCGGGGAGTTCATCCCCAAGCGCAAGTCCATCAACCTGATCTGGTGCTGCGCCAAGGCCGATGACTTCATCGCGTTGTCCAAGATCGTCGAGTTTCCCATGACGGCCGAGCACGAAGGCGCCTACCTCCGCTGGCATGGCTATTCCATCATCAACGCGCAGCGCGCCGATGAAGTGGGCAAGTTGAACAAGGCCAAGGACAATCTCGCGCGCACCCTGTTTCACGAGTGCACGCACCGGCTCGCAGAGATAGGCATTTGCGGCCGGACCACGGCCATGGAGGCCTGGGGCAACTATATGGAGGCCCACGGCTGGATCGTGGAAGCCATCGCTGTGATCTTTGAGAACCTGGATATCAAGGACAAGGGTTACACCCTGGCGTCGCTGGAGGCGCAGCGCACCCATTGCCTGGGGCGCATGAAGAGAGCGGGCACGGCGCCCCAACTGGCGACTCTGTTCAAGCAGAACACCAGCGAGTTCGGCGCGAGCCAGCCCTATGCTGTCGCGGACAAATACGCCGTGGCCGGCAGCATCGCCTGGTATTGCCTCTTTGCAAAAAAGGACAGCTACCGCGCGGCGTTCTTCGGTCTGCTGATTGACCAGTATCGCTCGGACAGCTCAGCGCGTACATTTGAACAGCGGTTTGGCCAGTCGCTTGAAGATTTCGAGAACGGTTGGAAGGCCTATGCCCTCGGGAAATAGCCGCTGGCGCGAGCCCTTGCAGCGCCCCAAGTCCGACATGATGCTATCCTTGGACGAAGAGGCCGCATCGGGACGCAATTGGCCGCACGCATCGAGAATGGGAGGCGCCATGACCACACCTGAAGTCGAACGGCTGATCCAGCGGCTCAAGGACAAAGACGCAGGCGTGCGCCGCAGCGCCGCCGAGGCTCTGGGCCGCCTGGGCCCCGACGCCAAGTCTGCTGTGGGCGCCCTCGCCCGTGCTTTGCGCGATGAAGACAAGAACGTCGTCTTTGACGCGGCATTTGCCCTGGGCCGCATTGGCGCGGCTTCGGTGCCGGCCCTGGTCGACACCCTGCAGGGCAGCGATCGCAGCGTGCGACGGCGCGCCATTGAGGCCATCCGCATGATCGGGCGGGAGGCCGTGGCCGCCGTGCCCGTTCTGATCCATGAACTGAAGGACACGGCCGGTGACATCCGCTGCCACGCAGCCGAAGCGCTGCGCAAGATTGGCAAACAGGCGCGGCAGGCCATTCCCGCCCTCGTTGAACTTCTCAAGGACCCCAAGGTTGACGTGCGCCGCGCTGCGGCCGACGCCCTCGGTGACATAGGCGCCGACGCCGTGCCCGCGCTGTGCCAGGCCCTGCGTGACGACGACCCCAACGTGCGTTTTGACGCCGCGTTTGCTTTGGGCAAAATCGGCAAAGATGCCAGTTCGGCCGTGCCTGCCCTCATAGACGCACTGGAAAATGATGTTGAAAACGTGCGCTTCATGGCCGCCGAAACGCTGGGCAACATCGGCGCCGCAGCCGAAGTCGGCGTTCCTGCCCTGACCAAGGCCCTCAAGGATTCGGACATTCAGGTGCGCGCGGCGGCGGCCAAGTCCCTGGGTCGCATCGGGCGCGTGGCGGTTCCGGCCCTGGTTTCAACGTTGCGTGACGCTGACGCCCGCGTGCGGCGCCGCGCCGTGGTGGCTTTGGGCCAGATTGGCCCCGAGGCGCGCGACGCCGTTCCGTGGCTGATTGAGGCGCTCAGGGACGACTCTCTCTGCACCCAGGCGGCCGAGGCCCTGCGCAACATCGGCCGTGATGCGCGTTCTGCCGTGCCGGCGTTGATTGAGGCCATGAAGGACGAGAAGGGGGACGTCAGCCGCGTTGCCAGCGAGGCGCTGGGGTCCATTGGCGCGGAGGCCGTGCCGCACCTGGTCAAGGCTCTTGAAACGGGCAACGCGCACACACGGCGGCGGGCGGTGGCGGCGCTTCGCACCGTGGGGCCGGAGGCTCGGTCGGCGGTGGGGGCGCTGGCGCGCGCGCTGAAGGACGAAGACGAGAACATCCGCTTTACTGCGGCGGAGGCGTTGGGCCGGATCGGGCCCGACGCCAAGTCGGCCATTCCTGACCTCAGTGACGCCTTGATGGATGAAGACGAAGACGTGCGTTACTGGGCGACGGAAGCGTTGTGGCGCATTCGCGGCGAGTAGGGTGAGACCCTGGAAGCCAAAGGGCGGGCCGCCGAGGCGGCCCGCTTCTTTGTCAGCAGCCGGGCGCTTGGCTTGTCTCCATGGCTTGCTAACCTTCCGGCCGAGAGCCGATCCCTTTGAGACCGACCATGCCCACTGCCCTTGCTGTTGGCCTGAAGTGCCGTGAATGCGGCCACGAGTACGCAGACGCCCCCAAGAACGTCTGTGAGCACGACTTCGCTCCCCTTGAAGTCAACTACGACTACGACGCGATCAGAAAGTCGCTCACGCGCGAGGTCATTGCCAAGCGCGCGTTCAACATGTGGCGGTACAAAGAGCTGCTGCCGGAGCAGGACCCCGTCAGCGGCCTGACCACGGGCGGCACGCCTCTGGTCCACGCCAGAAACCTGGGCCGCGAGCTGGGCGTCAAGAACCTCTACGTCAAGTTCGACGGCGTCTGCCAGCCCACGCTCAGCTTCAAGGACCGCGTCGTGGCCGTGAGCATCGCGCGCGCCAGGCGCTTTGGCTTCACAACCGTGGGCTGCGCGAGCACAGGCAATCTCGCCAACAGCGTAGCGGCACAGGCCGCGCAGGCCGGGCTCAAGGCCATCATCCTGATTCCGAAGGATCTCGAGCCGGCGAAAGTAGCCAACACGCAGATTTACGGCGCGACGCTCGTGAAAATCGACGGCCCCTACGATGACGTCAACCGCCTCTGCTCCGAAATCGCCAATGACGCGAAGATCGGCATCGTCAACGTGAACCTGCGGCCCTACTACGCCGAGGGCAGCAAGAGCATGGGCTTTGAAATCGCCGAGCAGCTGGGCTGGCGCGCGCCCGACAACATCATCTGCCCCATGGCCGGCGGATCGCTCATCAACAAGCTCAGCAAGAGCTTCAAAGAGTTCGAAAAGCTGGGACTGCTCGATGCCGAGCCGAAAACGAAGTTCTGGGGCGCGCAGGCGGCAGGCTGCAACCCGATCACGGAGGCCATCAAACGCAAGAGCGATCTGATCAAGCCCGTCAAGAAGCCGGACACCATTGCCCGCAGCATTGCTATTGGCAACCCCGCCGACGGCTACTTTGCGGCGCGACTTTGCCTTGATTCCGGCGGCGGCGGCGATGACGTGTCGGATGCCGAAATCATTGACGCCATGAAACTGCTCGCCCGCACCGAGGGGTTGTTCACCGAGACCGCAGGCGGCGTGACGTTGGGCGTGTTTGTGAAGCTGCTCAAGGCCGGCAAGATCAACAAGGATGAAATCAGTGTGGTCTGTATTACCGGCCAGGGCCTCAAGACGCTCGACCCGCTCTATGCGCCGGGGGTGCTGCCTGATGCACCGGTGATCAAGCCGACGCTGGCGGCATTCAAGGATTTGAAGCTGGGCTGATGCGGCCCTGGCAGGGCAGGCCCGACGTGGCCTCAATGGCCGTGCTGCTGCGGACACCAACATGGTCGAGGCACAGGAAATCTTTGCGGTTCTCGAGGCGGGCGACCTGGATGCTTTCAAGAAGCTCCTGGCCGGCCGCCCCGAACTGGCAAGCGCCAGGAGCGAAAAGGGCGTGAGCCTGCTGCTGCAGGCGCGCTACGAGTTCAAGATGGCCTTTGTCGAAGTACTGCTGGGCTATCGCGCCAAGCTCGATGTCTTCGAGGCGGCGGCGCTGGGCAAACTGGACAAGCTTGCAAAGATCCTCGACGTCGAGCCCGGCGCCGTCAATGACTGGGCGCCCGACGGCTTCCAGCCTCAGCACCTTGCGGCCTTCTTTGCCCAGCCGGACGCCCTGCAGATGCTGCTCGAACGCGGCGGGCAGATCGGCATTCATTCCAAGAACGCGCTTTCGGTCCGGGCCATTCACTGCGCGGCGGCCGGACGTTCTCTGGCCTGTGTCAACCTGTTGCTGGAGCGGGGAGCTGACCCCAACGCGCGCCAGAGCGGAGGTTTTACGCCGCTGCACAGCGCGGCACAGAACGGCAGCGTGGAAATGGTCAAGGTACTGCTGGAGCGGGGGGCCGATCGCTCCCTGGCGACCGATGACGGTCGCCTTGCCCTGGATTTCGCGAAGGAAAAGGGACACACGGCCGTTATTGCGCTACTGGAGAGATCGCCATGAAACAGCCGTTCAGGACCGACCTCGAAAAGATCCGCAAGCGCGCCCGCGCCAGAATGATGGACGGCGCCGTGACAGAGGCGAACAAGTCGGACGTCAAGAAGGTCATCGAAGTACTCAATGAGATTCTGGCCACGGAGATTGTCTGCATCCTGCGCTACAAGAACCACCACTTCATGGCCAGCGGCATCAACGCGCAGCCCGTGGCAGCGGAGTTCCTCACGCACGCGAATGAAGAGCAGATGCATGCAGACTGGGTGGCGCAGCGCATCACTCAGCTTGGCGGCGTGCCCAACTTCAACCCCGAAGGTCTGGCGACACGAAGCCACGCCGAGTATGTGGAGGGCGCAACCCTTGAGGACATGATCAAGGAAGATCTCGTGGCCGAGCGCGTAGCCATTGAGACCTACGCTGAAATTGCCCGCTGGATCGGCACCGATGACCCGACCACGCGGCGCATGATCGAGGACATCCTCAAGATGGAAGAGGAACACGCCGATGACTTGAAAAACCTGCTGGAGAGCCTCAAGAAATAGTCCGCTGCGGCCAACGGCGG
>ERZ761602.1466-NODE-1466-length-42518-cov-8.031062_pt1 | contig 42518 bp, 32 predicted proteins | sample MGYA00512165_ERZ761602 | MGnify/ENA primary metagenome ERZ761602 (study PRJEB28899, sample SAMN02445085) | bioreactor sludge metagenome | biome: EBPR sludge; isolation source: Thorneside wastewater treatment plant | place: Australia: Brisbane, Thorneside...
GTTCGTCCGACCGGACCCTGCGGCTCTGGGACGCGCAGACCGGGGCGCTCCTGCGTACCCTCACCGGACACACGAGCTCGGTCGAGTCGGTGGCGTTCTCGCCGGACGGGCGCACCCTCGCCTCGGGGTCGGGGGATTCTACCATTCGGCTCTGGGACGCCCAGAGTGGGGCGCTCCTGCGCACCCTCACCGGACACACGTTCACGGTCCGGTCGGTGGCGTTCTCGCCGGACGGGCGCACCCTCGCCTCGGGTTCGTCCGACCGGACCCTGCGGCTCTGGGACGCGCAGACCGGGGCGCTCCTGCGTACCCTCACCGGGCACACACGCTTAGTCCGGTCGGTGGCGTTTGCGCCGGACGCGCGCACGCTCGTCTCGGGGTCGGAAGACCAGACCGTGCGGCTTTGGGACGCCCAGACCGGGGCCCTCTTGCGCACCCTCACCGGGCACACGTTCACGGTCGAGTCGGTGGCGTTCTCGCCGGACGGGCGCGCCGTCGCCTCGGGGTCGTGGGACCGGACCGTTCGGCTCTGGGACGCCCAGAGTGGGGCCCTCCTGCGCACCCTCACCGGGCACACAGGCCCGGTCTATTCGGTGGCGTTCTCGCCGGACGGGCGCAGGCTCGTCTCGGGGTCGGACGACCAGTCCGTTCTGCTCTGGGACGCCCAGACCGGGGCCCTCCTGCGCACCCTCACCGGGCACACGTTCACGGTCTTTTCGGTGGCGTTCTCGCCGGACGGGCGCACCCTCGCCTCGGGGTCGGGGGATTCTACCATTCGGCTCTGGGACGCCCAGAGTGGGGCGCTCCTGCGCACCCTCACCGGGCACACGAGTTCGGTCGTGTCGGTGGCGTTCTCGCCGGACGGGCGCACCCTCGCCTCGGGGTCGGGGGACTCTACCATTCGGCTCTGGGACGCGCAGACTGGGGCGCTCCTGCGCACCCTCACTGGGCACACGAGTTCGGTCGTGTCGGTGGCGTTCTCGCCGGACGGGCGCGCCCTCGCCTCGGGGTCGGTGGACTCTACCATTCGGCTCTGGGACGCCCAGGCCGGGGCAGAACTCCGTCGCTACGATGCGGAGATTGGCGCGATGTACAGCGTCGCGTTCTCGCCCGACGGCACGCTCCTCGGCATCGGCGGCGTCGTCTCCGGCGTCGCCCGCAACCCTTTCTTGAGCGAACTTGGTCTTCACCTCCGGTCGGCCTTACCGCGCCTCGTCGCACCACGAGATGGGGTGGATCTCCGCTTCGTTGGCTCCGGATTTGAACCGGGAATTCGGTTGCGCCTTGAGGGGCAGGGCCGAGCGGTCGAAGGTCTATCCGTGACGCGGGTTAGCCCGTTCGTGGCGACGGGGACGTTCGACCTCACCGACTTTCCGCTTGGGGTCTACACCGCAGTCGCGATCCAAGGCACGGAGGAGCGTCGGCTCCCAGGCGCGGTTGAGGTCATCGACCCGAACGCGACCACGTTGCGAGGTGAGATCATCGCGCCGCGACGAATGCGGACGGGTCGCACAGCGAATATCCAGCTTCGAGTCAACCGAGACTTCGTCGTTCAGCGGGGAGGGCCAAAGCCGTCGCCGCTGCTCCTGTTGGAGAGTGACCAGCCGGATGTCCTCTTCCGTACCGATCCAGGTAAGCCGTGGACGCGAAGTCTGTTCTTGGTGGGCGGCAAGGCTGGAGCGGCAGGCCAGCTTAGCGGCGGTGAGAATTTCTCCTACGATCTCCAAATGAAATCACCCAACCGCGACGTCAGCGCTAAATTGAAGCTGAGCGCGGTGCCGGCCTTCAATGCCAACCTCTTCGCCGACGGGTGGGCGGGGGCCAAGGCGGCCACGCGGCCGGCATGGATCGAGCCCGACGCCTGGGACCAGATGTGGCCAGGTTTCGCCGCCCGCTTGGGCTCGAACTCGGAGGAGTTTCTCAACAACCTCCGAACCTCCGCCGAGTGGCTGGAGGCGCGGGGCGCTCCATCGCGGGAGCTCGGCGATGTTCTTGGCGTCGCCCTGCGGCAGGCGCGGGGCCGGGTCTCACCGATTCCGCTGCTCGCAGCCTCTACCGACCTACGGGTGCAGGCACCCGAGTTCGACCTTAGTCTGACCCGGTACGCCTCCGCCTCGGTCGAGGGACGGGCCAAGCGTGGGCCATTGGGAAGGGGATGGGCGCTGGAGTACGACTGGAAACTTGAGGATTCGTCGAACGGCGCCAAGACGCTGGTTTTGCCGAACGGGACCTTGCGCGGATTCGTGCCGCTAAGGGCAAACGTGTGGCAGGAAGTGGGCGGAGGGGCCGCCCGACTCGAAGATCTGAACGGCACGATGACGTTGTTCGAAGTGGACGGGGTCAAGCATCGCTTCCTCAGCGGCCGTCTCTGGAAGTCGGAAGGCCGTTTTGGCTCCACCGTCACCGTGGAACGGAGCCAAGGGCGGATCGACCGTGTGAGCCACTCGAACGGGGCATCGATCGATTTCCAATACGACTTCATTTCTGGCCGCCTGGTGGGCGCAACCGACACCACAGGCCGTTCGGTCAGCTACCGCTACGATCTTGTGAATGCTGATGCTTACCTAGCGGGCGTCACTGTGCCCGGTGGGCGTGCCTACCAAATGGAGTACATCCCAGCCGGGAACGGAGCTGCCTCGCACGGGTTGAGCCGCATCGGCATGCCGGATGGCACCCAGCGGCTCTTTGAATATGAGGGCGGCCAGATCAAGCGGCTCAGCCTGACTGCGGGAGCCCGACCGGTGACATTCTCCTATGAGGGAGGCTTTGGCAATGTGCAAGCGAGCAACGCGGCTGGGGGACGCCGGTCCATGGCGGTGGGTCGAGGATCGGTGCCCCTCTCAAGCGAAACTCTTGGAGCGGGCTCCTCGCGGATGTCGTACAACGCCTTGGGCGACCTTACGGGCTTGGTTACAGCGCGCGGAAATTGGTCTGGAACTTACGACGCCAGAGGAAACCTGCTCGAAAGCCGCGACCGTCGCGGGGTTGCTCGAGGGGCCGCCTTCAGCGAGAACTTCAACACCCTCCAGTGGGCGCGGGATGGCCGCAAAAACACCCACCGCCAGGTCCTGAGCACGCAAGGGTTACCGACTCAGTTTGTCTATCCCGACGGATCCTACGAGCAGTTCAGCTACGACAGCCTAGGCCAAGTGACCGAGCGAATCAACCGCCGCGCCCAAAACGTGCGATACGCCTACAACACGGCGGGACAGATCACAAACGTGACGATTCCTGGCGACCGGACGATCGTGTTCAGTTACGACACGCGGCAACGCTTGGTGCGCGCGGACTGCACTCGGACGGGTTGGATTCAGAACACGTACGACAATCGAGACTTCCTCACTCGGGTGGACTATCAGGGCGGACGATGGGTTCGTTATGAATATGACGATGCAGGCAAGCGAACGCGCATGGAGTCCAGCGATGGGCAGGTGCTCCAGTACACATACGACGCCACCGGCTCGCTTAAACAAGTGCGGACTGGTGATGGCGTGGGGCAGTTGCTCGTGGAGTACACGTACGACGCGGCGGGCCGAGTTTTGCAGGAGGTGCGAAGCAACGATACTCGCACCGAATATCAGTACAACCCGGCCGGTTTCGTGACGCGGATCCGGCACCTCGCCGGTGCCACGCTCCAAGCGGAGTATGTGTACACGCATGACGAGGCGGGGCTCCCGCTGACGGCTCAGACCCCTGAAGGACTCTGGCGCTACACCTACGATGCCGAGCACCAACTCGTCAAGTTCATTCGGCCGAACGGGGACGTCGTGGACATTGACTACGATGCGGAAGGGAATCGTATCCGGGTTAGGGTCAACGGCGTTGCGACGGAATACGGTACCGACAACCAGAACCGATACTTCAGCGTCGGCGGGCGCCAATTGGGCTACGACCTCGACGGGAATCTGACTGGAACCTTCACCGCGGATCACCAGCCGGTGGTGAATGAGTACGACGCGCTCGGGCGGCTCGTGCGCCGCCAGACCTCATCCGGGATCGCAACTTTCGAGTACGACGCACTGGGGAACCTAACCGGGATGACTGAGAATGGTGTGACCCGGCGGTTCCTCCTAGACGGCAATCGGCCGATCGCCGAGTTCGGGTCGGACAACCAGCTGTTGCGAAGGTATTGGTATGCCAACGGCCTCTTGGGTCAGCAGACCTCCGACCAGGCCCAGTTCTTCGGCTACGACATGACGGGGCATACCCGGCTGGTGACGTCGGCCAACGGCAGCTTGGTGGGGCAAGCCTCGTATGACCCGTTCGGCCAGGTCTTGCAGACGCAGGGGCAGCTCGATTCGGAGTTCTTGTTCTGCGGGCGGCTGGGGCAACGGACGCTGCCAGGCGGCGGCGTCCTCATGGGTAGCCGGGTCTACGACCCGCTCTTGGGCCGGTTCCAGCAGCTTGACCCGATCCGTCTGAACAGCGACTCGTTGAACCTGTACCGCTACGCGGCGAACAGCCCGTTGGCGTACGTGGATCCGACGGGGACGACACCGGTTTGCGCTACGGTAACGACAGAAATGTGGCTAACTCCGGGAGGCTACATCCCACAGCCAGGCACTGTAGATGACCGAGCTAACACACAACTTGCTCATGAGCATGTCGTGTGCTTCGGACCAGACGGGTCAATAGGCGCGAACATAGGGTTTGGCAACAATGGGCTCTTCCTCAAACCACCTGATCAAATGAACATCTTGTCAGTGACGGGTGGCCCTTACACTGCTGAGGAAACGCTCTATGCCGTAAGGAGGCTCGCTCCCATGTCGCAATCAATGTGGGCACTGAGCTTCGATGCGTATTCGTTTGTCGGTTGGAATTGCCAGGACTGGGCCCAGCGATTCCGACAGTATGTTGAAGAGCATCGTCTCCAACAGCTGTTGGACTACTTGCGCGAGCAACAAGATCCCGACGGCGGTGATCCGGGCAACGGCGGGCCGCTCGACGACCACGACATGGAGTTCCTCAACTCCTGGGACCCGAACGAGAAGGCGGGGGCGGTCGGGGCCGGACCTGAGCGGTGGGTGAAGCCAGACGAGGAGTTCGTCTACACGGTCTACTTCGAAAACCTACCGACCGCGAGAGCCCACGCCCAAGAGGTGTTCATTACGGACGTTCTCGACTCGAAGCTCGACCTTGCGACGCTCGAACTTCGCGAAGTCAACATCAGTGGAGAAACCTACACCAACCTGACCGGGTTCCAGGAAGGCATCTTCCGGGCGCCGTTCAAGGATACAGGCCTCGTGGCGGAGGTGCGGGCGACGTTCAACATCGGCACGCGGACCCTCCGCTGGGAGTTGCGCTCCCTTGACCCGCTGACGAACGACCTGCCACCCGAGGTGGACCGCGGCCTGCTGCCACCGAACAACGCGGCCAGGGAAGGCGAGGGCTACGTGCGGTTTGTCATCAAGCCACGGTCTGCAAACGCAGAGGGGGTCACGATCAACAATCAAGCCCGCATCGTCTTCGACACGAACGCGCCGATCGACACCAACATCTGGTCGAACCGCCTAGATATGAGGCCCCCGGTGAGCCGGGTTCGGCCCCATACCGGTATTCGCATTTCGCCGACGCGCGCCGTGATCGAATGGTCCGGAAGTGACGGCCCCGGTTCTGGTGTCGCGACCTACGACGTGTACGTTCGAGAAGTCGGCGGGCTCTGGGAGCGGTGGCAAAAAGGCGTATCCACGACTCGGGCGGTGTTCACCGGCCAGCGAGGTAAGACGTACGAGTTCTACTCTATCGCTACGGACCGGGTCGGCCGCCGAGAAGAGGTGAAGTCGCTACCAGAGTCGCGACTCCGGTTCTGAGCCACGATCCCCCATCCATCCCGTCTCGCTACGAAGAGTGGCGAGGCGGGATGGATCATTGTGGGTATCAGCACACACCTCCCCACTCTCTATCGTCTGGAACCAGCCCAAGAGACCCCCAAGGGTTTTGGTTCGGAACCCACACGTCGCGTGGTCCCCTCAAGGTCGTGATATCCTCCAAAGAAAGTGGAAACTTTTGGCGACCAGTTCAGAGGGACTCGGAGGCCGGACACTCCAGGGAAGCGTGCAATGCAATCGAGTAACTTAAGCTGGATAACGAACTTCATCTGGGGGATAGCGGACGATGTTCTCCGTGACGTCTACGTCAGAGGAAAGTATCGGGATGTCATCCTTCCCATGCTCGTCATTCGGCGGCTCGATGCCGTGCTTGAGCCGACCAAGGAGGAGGTCTTGAGCATGAAGGCCAACCTCGATCGAGCAGGAGTGGCAAACCAAGCTGCTGCGCTCCGGCAGGCAGCCGGCCAAGCCTTTTACAACGTTTCCCCTTACACCCTCCGCGACCTGCGGTCCAGAACCAAGGTCAGTCAGCTCAAATCCGACTTCGAAGCCTATCTGGACGGATTCTCAGCCAACGTCCAGGAAATCCTGGAGAAGTTCAAGTTCCGCAACCAAATCCAGACCCTCGTGGATGCCGATATCCTCGGGGCGCTCATCGAGAAATTCCTCGATCCCCGGGTCAATCTCGCGCCCCAGCCCATCCTAGACAACGACGGCAAAGAACGCCTGCCCGCGCTTGATAACCACGCCATGGGCACCATCTTCGAGGAGCTGATCCGACGCTTCAACGAAGAGAATAACGAGGAAGCCGGAGAGCACTTCACCCCGCGAGACGTGGTCAACCTGATGGCCGAGCTTATCTTCCGACCCATTGCCGATGACATCCGCGACGGAACCTACACTGTCTATGATGCCGCCTGTGGAACCGGGGGCATGCTCACCGTAGCTGAAGATCGGCTCCGAGACCTCGCCAAGGAGCACGGCAAGCAAGTCTCCGTTCACCTCTTCGGTCAGGAAGTCCAACCCGAGACCTACGCCATCACCAAGGCTGACTTGCTTCTAAAGGGTGAGGGCGAGGAGGCCGAGAACTTCACTTACGGCTCAACCCTTTCCGCCGATGGATTTCCGGCGCGGGAGTTTGACTTCATGCTCTCCAACCCGCCCTACGGCAAGAGCTGGAAGAACGACCTCGACAAGATGGGCGGCAAGGGCGACATGCGCGACCCGCGCTTCGCCATCTCGCACAAAGGCGAGGACATGTCACTCATCACCCGCAGCAGCGACGGCCAGCTCATGTTCCTCGTGAACAAGCTTGCCAAGATGAAGCAGAACACACCGCTCGGCAGCCGTATCGCCGAGGTTCACAACGGAAGCGCCCTCTTCACCGGGGACGCCGGGCAGGGTGAGAGCAACATCCGCCGCTGGATTCTGGAGAACGACTGGCTGGAGGCGATCATCGCCCTGCCGCTCAATATGTTCTACAACACCGGCATCGCCACCTACGTCTGGGTGCTCACCAACCGAAAACCCGAGCACCGCCAGGGCAAGGTCCAGCTCATCGATGCAACGCCGTGGTTCAAGCCGCTCCGCAAGAACCTAGGCAAAAAGAATTGCGAACTCGCCCCCGAGCACATCCAGGCTATCGTGGAGGCGTTCCAGAACTTTGAGCAGAGCGAGCAATCCAAGATCTTCCCGAACGAGGCGTTTGGCTATTGGAAGGTAATCGTCGAACGACCGCTGAAGCTGATCGGGATTGATCCTGACCGCCCATACTCGGCCAAGGAGATCAAGGAACTCAAGGAGAAGAACGAGCGATCTGAGGATGGTATCCCCGTCATCAAGAAGATTCACAAGGGCAACGTCGCGCCCGATCCATTGAATGGGCTGTTCCCGGCCACCATCGGCGGCAAGCCTTGTGTGGTGGAATACGAGCCAGACAGCGACCTGCGCGACACCGAGAACGTTCCCTTGCTTGAAGATGGCGGAATCGAGGCGTTCATCCGGCGGGAAGTGTTGCCTCACGTGCCCGACGCTTGGATCGTGGCCGACAAGGTCCAAATTGGCTACGAGATCAGCTTTACCCGCTACTTCTACAAACCCAAGCCGATGCGGACGTTGGAAGAGATTAGGCGTGACATCGAGGCACTGGAGAAGGAAACAGACGGTTTGCTGGACGAAGTGTTGTTAGGACAGGGGGCATAATGGCAGTCACTGTTGACCAGATAAATCTGTGGCGTCAAGTCCGCAGCGAAGACCAAATTCTTGAGTTTAAGGAAGCCAAAACTCAATACGATAACGAGAAGCTCTACAAATACTGTGTTGCAATTGCAAATGAAGGAGGCGGGCACATTGTCCTAGGAATAAAGGACAAGCCGTTGCCGCGGCCGATTGTAGGAACGAGTGCATTCAATGACCTAGTTGGTATGGCCCAAAAGCTTTTTAATGAGCTAGGCTTCAGAGTGAACATTGAAGAGGTACTACATCCGGAGGGACGCGTTCTTGTCTTTCACGTTCCCTCGCGGCCAATTGGCACGGCCTATCAGCGAAAGGGAGCGTACTTGATGCGCTCCGGTGAAGAGCTAGTGCCAATGACCGAAGATGTCCTACGCAAGATTTTCGCGGAAGGCGCTCCTGATTGGCTAGAGGAAAAGTCAAAGATAGGGTTGGAAGCAAGAGAAATTGTTGATCTTCTCGACACTCAAAAATTCTTCGAACTCCTTGAGCTCAGTTATCCGGATAACCAAAAAGCTGTCATCGAGAAATTATTGCATGAACGACTTATTGATGAACAAAACGGCGTGTACGCGATAAGGAGGATAGGAGCGTTACTGCTTGCTAAAGACCTCACCAATTTTGAAGACGTTTCGCGGAAGCGCTTAAGGTTAGTTGTATACGAGGGCGAATCCAAGATGTTTACGAAATTGGATGAAACCTTTGAGCAGGGATACGCCATTGGTTACCAAAATATCGTTCGATTCATCATGGGGCAACTGCCTCAGAACGAGGCGATAAAGGATGCCTTGCGTGTGGAGACTTCCCTTGTTCAAGAAATTGTCGTACGCGAACTCATGGCAAACGCAATGATTCACCAAGATTTTCAGATTGGAGGTGCTTCCCCGATGGTCGAAGTCTATGAGAATCGAATTGAGTTTTCGAATCCCGGAGAACCAATCGTGCCGACAGATCGTTTCATTGACGGCTACCAATCCAGAAATGAGCGGGTGGCGGACTTGATGCGAAGAATGCACATTTGTGAAGAAAAGGGCAGCGGGATAGACAAGGTAGTTCTCTCCGTCGAGGTTTCTCAACTGCCGCCTCCAATTTTTAAGTCCTCTCACCGACGGTCAGAAGTGATCGTCCTAGGATTCAAAGAGTTTGAAGCGATGGATCGTGAAGAGCGAATGCGCGCAGCTTATCAGCACTGTTGCCTACGATATGTAATGAGGAAGGACATGACCAACCAGTCCTTGCGGGAAAGATTTCGTTTGCCAGACAGTAAGTCCTCTTCTATTTCGCAAGTGATAAATCAGGCAATTGAAGCACAGCTCATTCGCTTGGATGAAGCGGTGGGGGCATCGAAGAAAATGTCTCGCTATCTGCCATTCTGGGGATGATCATGGAATTTCGCCGTTCAAGTACAACTATGCGGATCCCGAGCGCCAGCATGGTCGTTTGTGTTGGATTCTTGCCGAGTGGTATATCGAGTGGTTGGCAGTTCCAGCGGTCAACGAGCAGTGTTCGTCAGCTTCGAGTGAGTGGAGTTGCCAACTCTGAGCTGGACCGTTCGAACTGGTCCAAGCCGCGCATTCACGTCGCTTTGGAGGCGGTTGTGTTGTTTCTGGGCGAGCCGGTGGTTTTATTTCAGAGTATTCTCTTGATGCTTGCGAAAATCGCGTTCGGGAGGCGGTTGAGTTTGGATTTCAGGTTCAAACAAGGGTCTGAGTCTATTTCAGAGTGTCCGTTGCTGTTGGCTCGGCATGGGGGTCCTTTTGGATAATTTACAGACTCCTTTCCCTAGCTTCCAGTCAACTGGATTTCCTTGGATGCCGACTTGTCCGGCACACTGGAGAGTTGTCAGACCGAAGACGATCTTTCGACGAATGCAGCGTTCTGTGAGACCCGAGGATGGAGTTGTTACGGCATTTCGCGATGGCGTTGTTACGCTGCGCAAGAACCGTCGCACCACTGGCTTCACCGAGGCATTGCAGGAGATAGGTTACCAAGGCATTCGCAAGGGCGACTTGGTCATCCACGCGATGGATGCGTTCGCGGGAGCGATTGGTGTTTCTGATTCGGACGGCAAAGGAACGCCTGTCTACTCTGTCTGCCAGCCGACGGGTGATGCCAACTCGTGGTACTACGCACTCGTGCTCCGTGAGATGTCTCGGAGCGGGTATCTGCTCTCTCTAGCGAAAGGAATTCGAGAGCGATCTACCGACTTCCGATTTGTTGACTTTGCCTCGTTGATGGTTCCATTGCCACCCGTCGAGGAACAGGAGCAGATTGTGCGGTTTGTGCGGCAGTTGGATTCGAGGGTGAATCGGCTGATCAAGGCGAAGCGGCGGTTGATTGAGCTTTTGAACGAGCAGAAGCAGGCGATCATCCACCAGGCGGTGACGCGCGGTCTCGACCCCACCGTCCCCCTCAAACCCTCCGGCATCAACTGGCTAGGCAATATTCCCCAACACTGGCGAGCCATAGCCATCAAGCGCATGCTGAAGCGGATGGACTACGGCACTTCGGAGAGCAGCATGGACGAAGGTGCAATCCGAGTCCTGACGATGGGACACATTCGAGATGGTGAAATCAACGTGCCTGTCAGTGGCGGGCTTGACGCTGTGCCCGATTTTTTGCTGCTTGAACAGAACGACCTGCTCTTCAACCGCACAAATAGCCCTGACCTGGTTGGCAAAGTTGGAATATTCAAGGGAACGGTCGATGACCGAGTCACGTTCGCCTCGTATCTGGTCAGATTGAGAGTGCTCGACGAGCATAGCCCTTTTTGGCTCAACTACCTGCTCGGAAGCCGGGAGTTCTGGGGTTTTGCACGGAGTCAGGCATTGGTGAGTTTGCACCAGGCGAACTTGAACTCGACCCGGTATGGTCAGATGCTAGTTCCTGTCCCACCACCCAATGAACAAGTTGAAATCGCTGAGCACCTTCGGGGAGCCTTGGCGACATTTGAACTCGGTATGGCAAAGGCAAGGTCGGAAATTGACTTCATCAGGGAATATCGCTCCCGCCTCGTCGCAGACGTGGTGACCGGCCAGCTCGACGTCCGCCAGCACCCTTGGGCGAACATCGAGATCGAAGACTCCACCGAGCCCATCCTCGACGACACCGAACTTGAAGACGACCTTGAAGAAACCGATGATGTTTTGGAGGAGGCAGGGGTCTGAGTTAAACTAGACTCAACGACCGACCGACTTTGTCCGTCTAACTAGGGACAACTATGAACGTCACCGTCCGACCTGAGCTGATCGCCTGGGCAAGGAACCGAGCTTCCTTGACCGTGGCAGAGCTTGCCCCAAAGGTCGGCACGAAGACCAAGCCCGCCCCCATCCAGGCGTGGGAGGACTCAGAGACACCGGTTGAGATTCCGGTGAAGCAGCTTGAGAAGTTCGCGGAGAGAACGCGGGCTCCCTTCGGCATGCTCTTCCTCTCCGAGCCGCCGGTCGAGAAGCTGCCCGTCCAAGACTTCCGCCGCCCGATTGCCGACGGCCCTCGCAAGCCGAGCCTCAATCTGCTGGACACCTTGCTAGAAACTGAGCTTCGGCAGTCATGGCTCAGCGAGCAACTGGAATCCGATGGCGAGGAGCGGCTGCCTTTCGTCGGTTCGGCGACCCTGAATAGCGATATTCGGGCACTCGCCGCTGAGATCAGGACGACGCTCCGCATCACGACGCAAGATCGGGCCGAGAATCGGCGGAACGCCGACGCCGTGCTTTGGATGATCGGTCGCCTGGAAGAATCCCGCATCACGGTGATCCGAAAGGGATTCGCGGGTTCAGCCACCCGACGCTCGCTTGACCCGAACGAGTTTAAGGGTTTCGCACTCGCGGACCCTTTCGCTCCGTTCATCTTTATCAATGGCAAGGATTGGATCGGTTCGCAGATGTTCACCATCGCGCATGAGCTCGTTCACCTCTGGTTAGGAATTTCAGCAATGCCAAGCGGTGATTGGTTCTCGCGCTCCGATGAACCGGTCGAGCAGTTTTGCAACCAGGTCGCGGCCGAGTTGCTGATGCCGGAAGACGAGGTGCGTCCACTTTGGCAAGGGAATCGCTCCGCCCGGCAGAACTCAGAGGCGGTTGCTCAGCACTTCAAGGTCAGCTCGCTGGCCATGCTCTTTCGTGCCCGCAATACCGGACTGATTACCGAGCAGATGCTTCAATCGACACAAGCGGAACTTCGGCAAGCTTTCGAGTCTACGGAGACGGAATCAAAATCGAGCGGCGGTGGCAACTTCAACAACAACGCCGGGATTCATCTTGGCAAGCGGTTCATCCGAGAGGTTCTAGTTCGGACCTTGGAAGGCCGGACGCTTTACAGTGAGGCCTTTGATTTGCTCGGGACTCGCAAGACCAGTGTGCTTCAGGAGATGGCGCAGAAATTCCTCTGAGACTAGAAAATGGCGTACATCTTTGATACAAATACACTGCTCGAAGCCAAGAATCGCTACTACGCCTTCGACGTGTGTCCCGCCTTCTGGGATTGGCTTCTGCTGGAGCGTCAGCGGGGCAACGTCCTCAGCATCGAGGCCGTGAAAGGCGAGCTCGAAGACCCCGACGCAGAGGCTTGGGCGTTGGCTAATCCATCGTTTTTCGAGCCCAACGACCTGACGAGGCTCGCCGACGTGAGTGACTGGGTGATAGCTGAAACTCGTTTCGCTCAAGCCTCTCGCAACTCGTTCTTGGCTAAGGCAGACCCCATCGTGATCGCGCACGCGCTCCAGAATGGACATACCGTGGTCACACAAGAGAAGCCAGAGCCGAACACCAAGAAAGCGAAGATCCCGGATGTCTGCTTGGCACTGGGTGTTAGTTGTAAAGATCAATTCAAGATTCTGAACGAGCTGAAAGCTCGATTCATCCTGGAGGTTCAACCGTGAGCACTGATACAAGTGAGAAAGGGCTAGAACTTCTGATCATGCGCTCGTTGACAGGTTTGTCCAACGAACAGATTTTGTCGTTTGGTCAGTCTGGCGGTGTGGCCGAATCTCCGGCAGGCTACGCCGGGGCCGGTTACCTGCTTGGGCACACGAAGGACTACGACAAGGACCACGCAGTTGATCTCCGCCATTTGCTGGCATTTATCCAATGCACACAACCGAAGGCCTTTGATCAGCTTGGACTGGCGACGGAAGGTAACGCCCGCCTTCAGTTCTTGAATCGCCTGCAGGGTGAAATCGCCAAACGCGGCATTGTCGATGTTTTGCGCAAGGGCGTTTCGCATGGGCCGGTGACGGTTCAACTCTGCTACGGGACGCCCTCCAAGGGCAACGCGAAGGCCATTGAGCAATGGAACTCCAACCTCTTCAGCATCACCCGTCAACTCCAGTTCAGCAAGGATAATTCGAAGCTCGCGCTTGATCTTTGTCTCTTCTTGAACGGGCTTCCTATTGCGACGTTCGAGCTCAAGAACCGACTCACCAAGCAGACCGTTGAGGACGCCGTCCAGCAGTACAAGCGGGATCGAGACCCTCGTGAGCTTCTCTTCCAATTCCCTCGATGCCTGGTGCACTTCGCGGTTGATGATCAGCAGGTGATGTTCTGCACGAAGCTGGCAGGCAAAGACTCCTGGTTCCTTCCGTTCAATAAAGGCTGGAACGACGGGGCTGGGAATCCGCCGAACCCGGAAGGGATGAAGACCGACTATCTTTGGAGAGAGATTCTCACCAAAGAAGGTCTGATCGACATTCTGGAGAACTACGCTCAGCTCGTCGAGACCAAAGACGACAAGACGGGCAAGAAGAAGCAGACGCTCATCTTTCCGCGCTACCACCAGCGCGACGTGGTCAGGAAGCTCCTCGCCGATGCGAAAACCAAGGGCGCGGGGCAGCGATACTTGATCCAGCACTCGGCAGGGAGTGGTAAGTCGAATTCGATTGCATGGCTGTCTCACCAGCTTGTGGGGCTCGAAGAAGGCTCGGTTCCGATCTTTGATTCCGTCATTATCGTGACTGACCGTGTGATCTTGGACAAGCAGATTCGGGACACCATCAAACAGTTCGCGCAGGTGGGGAGCATCGTCGGCCACGCTGAGCGATCGGGACAACTCAAGGATTTCTTGAAAGCGGGAAAGAAGATCGTCGTCACCACGGTTCAGAAGTTTCCGTTCGTGCTCGATGATATTGGGAACGAGCACCGCGACCGCAAGTTCGCCATCTTGATTGACGAGGCCCATTCCAGCCAGGGTGGGCGCACGGCCGCCAAGATGAACATCGCTCTCTCGGAGGTCGGAGGCGCTGAAGACGACGAGGATCTGGAAGACGAGATCAACCGGATCATGGCGGCGCGGAAGGTGCTCCCAAACGCAAGCTACTTTGCCTTCACTGCTACACCAAAGAACAAGACCCTTGAGGTCTTTGGAGTGCCTGACCCTCAGTCTGACGGGTCCGTGAAGCACCATCCGTTCCACAGCTACACGATGAAGCAAGCCATTCAGGAAGGCTTCATCTTGGACGTACTCGCGAACTACACGCCTTACCAGAGCTACTACAACCTCGTTGTCACCGTCGAGGATGATCCTGAGTTCGACAAGAAGAAGGCTCAGCGCAAACTCAAGGCGTACGTCGAGGGAAATCCCCATGCGATCCGTCAAAAAGCCGAGATCATGATCGACCACTTCCACGATCAGGTGCTCGCGAAGCAGAAGATCGGTGGTCAGGCGCGAGCAATGGTGGTGACCGGCAGTATTCGCCGGGCGATGGAGTATTCCCAGGCGTTCCAGGCCTACTTGATTGAGCGGAAGAGCCCTTATCGTGCTATCGTCGCATTCTCGGGCGAGCATGAATTTGGTGGACAAAAGAAGGTGACCGAAGCCACGATGAACGGCTTCCCCAGCTCGAAGATTCCGGAATACATTCAGGAGGACCCCTATCGGTTCCTGATTTGCGCGGACAAGTTCCAGACCGGCTACGACGAGCCCTTGCTCCACACGATGTACGTGGACAAGGCACTCTCTGGGATCAAGGCGGTGCAAACCCTCTCACGTCTCAATCGAGCGCATCCGAAGAAGCACGACACCTTTGTCCTCGACTTCTCGAATGATTCGGACGTTATCCAGGCATCCTTTGAGCCTTACTACCGAACGACGATTTTGGCTCGGGAGACTGACCCGAACAAGCTGCATGATCTCAAGGCGGATTTGGACGGCTATCAGGTCTACGACTCCGAGGTAGTTGATCGCCTCGTTGAGCTTTACCTTTCGGGAGCAGAACGCGACAAGCTTGAACCGACCCTCGAATTCTGTGTAGCGACGTACGTTGAGAACCTGGATGAAGATCAGCAGGTGGACTTCAAAGGGAAGGCGAAGGCGTTCATTCGAACGTATGGATTCCTTGCGACAATATTGCCGTACTCGAACGCGAGTTGGGAGAAGCTGAGCATCTTCCTGAATTTCCTTGTGCCGAAGCTACCCGCACCGATAGAGCCCGACCTTGCGAAGGGGGTACTCGAAAGCATTGACATGGAGAGCTACCGGGTGGAAGCACGCTCAACCATGGCGATTACCCTAGCCGATGAGGACAAGGAGATTGATCCAGTTCCCGGCGCTGGGGGCGGCAAGCTACCAGAACCCGAACTTGATCAACTGAGCAACATCGTCAAGGCGTTCAACGAGCAGTTCGGCAATATCGAGTGGAAAGACTCAGACAAGATTAAGAAAATCATTGCAGAAGAGATTCCCGCCAAGGTTTCAGCGGACGTTGCATATCAAAATGCGATCAAAAACTCCGACATCCACAATGCTCGCATTGAGCACGACCGAGCGTTGGATCGAGTGATTCTTGAACTTCTATCGGACCACACCGAACTCTTCAAGCAGTTTAACGATAACTCGTCCTTTCGAAAGTGGCTTGCGGACAGCAATTTCAGTACAACGTACAAAGGGACATGCTCCGAAAAGTCGCAAAGTTGAATTCCGCATCCACATTGAAGGGCTCGCGTGAAAATGGTGGAGTGCCCCCGTGTAAATGGGGTGGTACTTTTTGAATCAGCTTTCGCGCGCGCGCGCGGGCCTGCGTTCGTTGTTATCGAGTGTGATTGAGGGGTGAGCCATCCAGCGATGGTTTCTCGGTTGGGGAGCCGGGTCTCCTGACCTGTATTGATCAAGTTCCCGGTAAGAGGTGACCGCGGAGGTAGTCACCATAGATTCCGCAGCGCAACCGGGCGTCCAACCTGGTTGAACCGGCCAACAAGCCACCAGACCTCAGGCGATAGAAAGCCTCCTCGCTGGACAGGGGTCGTCCTTCGAGAAAGCCCTTGACCTCGCCAAGCATTCCCTGATCACTGGAGAGGGCGACGAGCAGTCGACGGAGATGGTCCCCAAAAGGACCTTCATCTTGACTCGCGCTCAGAGCCAGACCTTGTACTGTGATCTTTCGGCGAACCATTTCATCCAGCGCACGACGGCAAAGGTAGGGTTGTCCGCCGACTAGTCGGGTGAGTTCTTGTAGGTCCCCATCGTCCCGCAGGGGCTCTCCGTAGCGTTCATTGAGGTCAGCAACCTGTGACGCAGAAAAGTCTGCGAGCTCGAGCCTTGTCCCGACATTGAAGGGTGACTGATTGAGATCGCTGATAAACAGGTGGGCTTCGGTGGCATATGCAAGCGCTACGGTGAATCTCGCCCAGGTCTCTTCAGCCCGAGCTGCGCGGCGGTTGTGCCAGGAGCGCACCATGCCGAAGAAGTCGCCGGAGAACGGGAGGCTGAAAAGCCGGTCGACTTCATCAATCGCCCAGATGATTGGATCCTGGATCTTGGAAAGGACTTGGGCGTGAAGGAATCGCTCGAAGTTCGTGTTGGCGCCAAAGAGCGGGCGCCAGGAGCCAAAGGGGTCTCCCTCGAGCTGTAGTTGTTCCACAAACTCAGCAGCAATCGCGAGATAGAGCTTCTCGTCGGATTCCATTTGGCTCCGGCCAAATGACTGAAGGTCGGTCCAGACGACCCGGATCCCTTTCTCCGATGCCGTGCGTAACGAGCGGGCCATCAGCGAGGTCTTTCCGATCTGCCGGGCTCCCTTCACCAATACGATGCTGTCGCGTTCGAGTAGCGCCTGGACGAATTCTTGATCTGTTGGGCGGGTGACATAGAACGGTGAATCCGGCGGCATGGCCCCGCCGACTCGCTCAAGTCGAGGCTCGGCCTTGGACTCTGGTTGGCTGGTCAGGGCTTTGTGGAGGGCATGGAGCAGGGTCTCGTCGTCCTCCGGCCCGCGCCATAGGGCATAGTGATAGGGATTGAGCAGGGCACCCGCATCGCCATCGACCGGCTCATCGGCGCCAACTCGGATCGGCAGAATTTTTGGCTTGCCGGTCTGTTGAAACTGGTCGATCGCGGTCTGGAGTTCGAACAGCACTATTTCGCTTACGGCAGATTTTTCGCTCAGGACCACGATGACGGCATCGGCGCCTCGGATTTCGCGCTCGATCGCCTGCGCCCACTGGACCCCGATGGTTAGGTGACGGTCGATAAAGACACGGAATCCTAACTCGGGCATCTGCTTCTCCAAGAGTTCCACGACGTGGTCATCTGGCTGGGCCTTGCGGCGATAGACGATCGCTAGACTCTCGGAGTTGGCAGGCGCTTCCTGCGGCAGGAGCCCAAAGAGCCGAAAGGGTTCATCATGCTTCGTGCGGTGCTCGCCCAGGTTCTCCAGGCGATCCTTCCAGGCGGCGAAAGCCCGGAGGTTGACGGCGAAGTAGTCCGTCATGACGATCCGGGTGCCATCTGCGCAGGCCATCGCCCGCTGGGCCCACTCGATTCCGGGGCCGCTCACGTTGACTTTGCCGTTTGCATCCTCTCGGCGGGTTACGAGACCGGAGTGGAGGCCGATGCGAAGCTTCACCGTTGCTCCGGTTGCGACGGTCTCGTGAAGGAACACGGCGGCCTCGATTGCGTCGGTTGGCTCGCCAAAAAAGACAAGGCTTACGCCGTCCCCGCTATCCAACTTAAGACACTTTTCGGGCTCTTGCCGGGCAACGGCCGGGCAATTTTTGACGGCCTCCAAAAGTTCGCGGTCGAGCCGGGCCTTTTCTTCGATCGGTAAAGGAGAGTATCCAACGCGATCGGTCATCAGGACGTGGGCGGTTTCTGTGGCGGGGCGGTTCATAAGGGTTTTCTGAGCCAGGCGTCGAGATCGATGACCAGTTGATCGCGGTGGGCAAGATCTGTGGGGGCGGGGCTTGGTGTGAAGAACGGGTTCGGCATCATCCCGGTGCTGAGCAAGGCGCGCGCTTCCCCGATCAGGATATCGAGTTCGAGACGAAAGTCCCACGGGTAGGCAGCGAGGTTAGTCTGCGCGTTGCCGTCGACCGGCTTGGCCTTGGCCCACTCCTCGACAGACTGCAACATCGCCTTCGCCTCGTCGGTACGGCCGAGCTTGGCGAGCGTCATCGCCATAAAGACCTGGCCGAAACGGTTGTCCGCCTTCACACTCGCCTCGAGACGCTTCTGAGCGTCTGCATAACGGCCCATGCGGAAGAGAATTGCGCCTGAGGAAGCCGATGTTGAAAATCTTTGTGGGTCGCTCGCCGCAGCCCTCTCGACTGCTACGAGGAGAGCGGCATAGTCATCCAGAGCATTCGGGGCGGCTCTGGCCGCGATCGCGGCCTGGAAGACATCGTCGGCGGGGGTGTCGGGCTGGATCGTCGCGTGGGCGGAACGGGCTGCCTCGCGCCAACCCGACTGGTTACCGAGATGGAGTCGGAGCAAAGCTAAGTCTTTGAGCTCAAGAACCGTTGCGGGCCGTCGAGAGGCGCAATGATCTAGAAGCCTGGCCGCCTCCTGAAAAAGCCCAGAGTTACCACAATCGTCAACGATTCGTCGGATGTTCCCGTCCTCCGGTAAGTCGATCATGCGTACCGCAGCATCAACGATGATCGGCAACTCCAGTAAGTTACTCCACACGATCATCCTGAAAAGCGTCTGCGCCTCCGATGATCGCTCTAAGTCGGCGGTTAACCAGTGTGTTGTTTGCCACTGCCAGGAATAACTGTTGCCAAGCTCTGAAGCAGTGTTTAAAGACTTGACGATCTCTCTGATCGGATCAACAGCGAGCCGAGCCGCAGCATTTGAACCAAGTGGAAACACGTCATGGCCAATCAAGAACTCATCGGTTGCCTCGTTGAAAGAGTGAGAGCTCTCCACTTGTAGCAGTTCCACGCCTGACTTGACGTCCCAGAAGTGAAAAGAAGCTCGCGCCTCTGCGATAAGATTACTAGCATCAGTTTGCGCCATAATCCTTCGCCCATCTGGGGAAAAGAACATTGACATTGGAATCTCGTTCCCTAGACTCGAACTGTCGAAATGGTTCAAGAGGTGGCCGGAATGACTATTCCAAATGCGTATTGTTCTGTCAGGGTGGGATGTGGCAAGTTCCGTTCCATCATGGGTCAAGGCAAACCGATAAATCCTAGATGAAGGGTTGATGCTTGAGATTTCTCGCCCAGTAGTTGTACACCAAAGTGTAAGCCCTTTAGCATCTTGAACAATTAGCAGTTTTCCATCGTCAGAAAAGCTAAAGTCACGAGCAGACGAACGGGCCTTCATGGAGTGCAGAAGAGTGCCTTTATGAGTATCCCAAAGCCGGACGGTGGATGTGTCGACAAAATTCACCGTCGAGTGCTTGGCAATAGTGGCGATATAGGTCCCGTTCTTTGAAGCCTCGGCAAGGAAGTTTCCTCCCGTTGCACCAAGAAGTCTAATCTCTTCTAGTGGTAAGGTGCTCGAAAATAGATATGATACACCGTCTGTACTCTTGATCGTAATGGGTTCAGATTCGCGAGGAAAAGGAGATGTGACTAGATTTCTCGGAATAGCACCGCCGTGCAGAGCATCACACTTCCACAAGTTGCCATCCCGATCAACGGAGATGATTCTTCTCCCATCGGGTGAAAAAGTGAAAGCCCGGCTAGTAGATAACCTCGTAATTTCTGGAAATACACCTCGGTTTTCTCGTACTTGTAAGGCGCCCGATGATTCCGATACCACTATTCGAGAATTATCTGGAGAGAAACCAGCAATTGCGACCGATGGAATCGAGAGCATGGCGTCAAACTCCTTGCGTTCAAGATTTAGTCGGTGAATGATGCTCGCGATGCCGGTGGAAGAAATCAAAAGATGCTTGTCATCTGGGGAAAACACGACTTGGATTGGAGAGAACCCATCTGGTCCTTCCACCATAGTAAGCATCTTGCCGTCGAAGCTGCTTGAGAATCGGTATGGATTGTTTATCGCAGTGATAAATTTTGATCCGTCTTTTGAAAATTCTGCTTGGAACACACGACCTGCGTTCCAAGCGTGGTATCGATTTTCTATAGTTTCGAGTAGCTCTCCGCGTTCAAGGTCCCAAAGCTTTGCGTAGTTTGCGCTCGCAGTCAGGAGCCTGGTTCCATCAGGAGAAAAGCGGATATGCTGAATTGGATGTTGATGGCCGATAAGGCGCAGAAGGAGGTGACCTCCTTCATTGTTGTAGATGCTAAGAATATTATCGTTCGTCGAGATGGCGATGTGCTCACCGTCTGAGGAAAAAGTTGCCATCAGCATCTCGTGTGAATCCGCGTTGATGGTTTGTAAGAGTGCCCCGGTGGCTGCGGCGTAAACTGACGCGCGATTTTCCGCGCAAGTTAGAATATACCGACCATCCTTGGAGAATTCCGCAGAAAGCACTAGGTCGGAGTGCTTGATCTCAATTTGTGGCTTAAGCGACTTCGCAGTATTGACGAGTCCCATCCCGTCTTGAGTCTCTATCAGTAGCGTTTCAGAATTGGGACCAAAGATTGGTAGGACATGGTTGGAGGAGCGAAAGCCTTCAATAGTGCCAGCATAGGCGCTTACAATTTGATTGGCGTATTGCCATTCGATTCCTCTATATTGATCAAATTCTGGACCTTTTGTTGCCGCAAGAATGTTTCTAGCTCTGGAAAAGTCACCTTTTTCAAGTGCTTGTTGGAGGACGTTGAGGTTAGCGCGGTAGAGCAGCTCAGTGTTCTTCTTGAGGGACTCACGCTCCCTCTTCGCCAGCAAGTCTGCCCGAGTTTTTTGCTGAAGAGCAGTTATTCGCTCGCGCTCAGCGCGGCTCTTGGCCCGCGTGGCGTCGGCCAGCGCGGCTTGAGTTTGCTGGTTTGCTCGGCGAGCTTCTTCGGCTTTTGCGTCGGCTCTCTGCTTCTGCTCGTTCGCTCGCGAAAGGGCGGCCTCAAGTTCGGTCTTGGCTTTTTCGGCTTCTTCGGCCCTCTGAACGGCCATTTCTGAAGCAGTGCGGGCCTCTTTGGCTCGATTGGCGGCGTCTTGTCGAGCGTTTGACTCTTGCCAAGCGAGTTTTTTCGCTTCGGCAGTGGCATCTTCAGCCTCGCTGGCTTTCAGTAGTCCGAACACTGCCAACGATCCGATGGCCATTGTCACTAATGCTGCGACGGCGCCCACACGGAGTGTCGCTGTCCTGGCCGCTCTCCGTTGACGTTGAATTTCAGCGTCGGGTAGGTTGGCTTCCACCCATGCGCGGTCGAAGGCGCGGAAATAGACCCGGTTCCTTACGGTGAGATAACCCTGAAGGATTGAAGTCAGGCCGCTCAGTTTGAGGACGGTGGCGATGGGATCCGTCTCATCATCTTTAACGCGTTTACCGGCTCGCACCTGTTGATACAGATCCAGGACGCGCGCACGTGTTTCTTCTGGATGGATCCCTTCTACAGGAGTCTCGAGCACACGTCGGGAGACATCTGCCAGGTTCGGTTCTTCGCTCCGGGCTTTTGTCGATAGAAAGAGCGCTTCGGCAACTCTATCCACGCCGCCCTGGGATCGAACACCGGGATCATTTGCAACGGTCTGGGTAAGTTTTTGTGTGAGGTAAGGATGTCCGCCAGTCCAATAGTGGATGCGTCGAATTAGTGCCGCACCGTCACGGTTGGGGCCCGTTAGTGCCTGAGCGTACGGCGACAACTCTTCCAGGGTGAAGTCCGTCAGCTCAATACGAGTCCCGATGTTAAAGGGCGTGATCTGAACATCTCTGATGAGTTCGCTAGGGGTGGCGACCCCCAAAAGGCAAAACGTAAGATTCGATTCTGTTCCATCCGCGCGTCGGTTGAAGGCCTCACGGATGCCTGCGAAGAACTCGTCGGTTGAGAATGGAAGAGAGCGGACAAAGTCGATCTCGTCGATGAAAACGACCAAAGCGCCAAGATTTTCGAGGCCCATTTGCAGGGCGCCAAAGAACCGCTTCATCGGGCCTGCCTTGGCCTGTCGATCCCAGAGGTCCAGCAGTTGATCTTCAATCTCTAGGTCTTGGCCAATCACCGAGAGCATCGATCCATACCATTGCTCTGGTCCCAGGTTTGACCCGAATCGCTGAAGGTCCAGAACAACCGTCTTGATGCCTTGGGACTCCAGGGCGATCCGGGTGCGGATCATGAGCGAACTTTTGCCCTTTTGGCGGGAATCCAAAACGTAGGCAAACTCCTTCTTTACCAATGCCCGGAGGAGTGCCTGGTCGGCCGCTCGTGGCACGTAGCTCGGGGCGTCGAGCTTTAGTGTCCCACCGGCGGTAAAGAAACTGCTCATGTCGAGCAGAAGTCTATCCTCTTTGTCTGTCCTAGTTACTAGACACCGGTCGGGTTGAGGGCTTGTTCGAGCTCTTCGACGGCTTTGCGCTGGGTGGATTCGACTTCGTGGGCGTAGAGGTTGGCGGTTAGGCTGATCTGTGAATGGCCAAGTTGTTGCTTGACGGTGTGGAGGTTCACTCCTTGTGCGACCATAAGGGTCGCGACCGTGTGCCGCAGCTTATGGAAGCTCAAAGGAGGAAGACCGGCCTTGACCAAGATCTTTTTGAGGTGCGTGTTGACGGTCTTTTGGTCGATCGGGGCGCCCGATCGCCCGACGAAGATCAGGTCGTGGTGGGGCGCAACTCCAAGGGCTCTGAGGAGAGATCGCTGGGCCAAGAGGGCATCGACTCCCGGCTGGGAGAGGGCCAGATGGCGCTGAGATTCCTTGGTCTTCGGTTCCCGAAAAAAGTGGCCATCCTTGCCGCGTTGGAGTTGGCGGGCGACCCGGATGGACTTGCGGTCTGGGTCGAAGTCTCCCCACTGAAGACCGAGCACCTCACCAAGGCGGAGTCCGGTCAGGCAGGCGAGGCTGAACAGATGTTCGAACACATGCCCGCGAGCCTCGGCTAGGAATCGTTGCACTTGTTCAGCGGTTAGGCTCTGGGGGTCGCGGTGTGGAAGCTTGGGACTATTGACCCGGGCGGCAGGGTTGTGCTCGATCAACCCGTTCTTCCAAGCTTGAGCCATAGCAGTATGCAGAACGCGCTTCATTCCTAGCACGGTGTACGCGCTGAGCTCCGAGTGAGATTTCGTGTTTAGTAGCTGCTGGATCTCCGTCGGGGTGACCTTTCGAATCGGGAGGGAGCCTAGGGCAGGGATTAGGTGGACGCGGACAAAGCCTTCGTAGCTGTGATATGTCTTGGGGGCCCGGTGAGGGCGGATGTAGGTCTCCAGCCAATCATTCAGCCATTTGCTAAGGGTGATCTCCTTGGTTTGGGGTTGAAGCTGGCCGGTGGAGTAGAGCCGCTTGAGGTTTTGGATCTCCTCGACCGCCTCGTTCCTCGTGCGGGCATATACACTCTTACGGATGGGATTCCCGTTGGCGTTATATCCGGTGAGGATGCGGGCTTCCCATCTGCCATCCTTCCTCTTTGTGATGGTATATCCGTCGGAGCGGCGAGTTCGATTTGGCATCTCCTTATTGACGGCAGAACTGACGGCAGAGATGCGCAAATACCCTAGAAAAGGTGTATAATCTTGGAGAGGTAAAGTGTAATCTAGAGCCGTTTTGAATATATATATACAACGGTAGATGTGCCCGGATCTAATTTGTAAACAGCGGGTCGCGGGTTCGAGTCCTGTTGCCGGCTCCAGGTTTTGGGGTGCTTTCTCAGCCCTCTGAGAGGGCCAGGGCGGTCATGACTTTCACTCCGATGGCCAGCGCGTCGTCGTTGAAGTCAAATACCGGAGTGTGGACGCTCGGGTAGGTTTCTTGACCTTCGGGGATCAGGCCGAGTTGGAAGAAGCAGCAGCGGCATTCCGCGCCGTAATAGGCGAAATCCTCGCCCCCCATGGTGGGTTTTCCGTCGTCAGAGACTTTGTCCGCCCCCAGAACTCCGGTGGCGACTTGCAGGAAGCGCTGAACCGCGCGTTCGTCGTTCACGGTGACGGGGTATCCCTCATTGAGGGTGACGATAGCCTTCAGATCGCTTGCGGCCGCGATTCCGATGGAGATCTGGTGCACCCTTTCCTTGGCAAACTCGCGAAGCTCGGGCGTCATGGTCCGGATCGTCCCATGCAGCGTGGCCGACATCGGAATAACGTTGTTGGTGCTTCCGGCGTGCAACGAACCCACGGTCACGACAACTTGCTCAAAGGGGCCGACATTTCTGGATGCGATTTGCTGGAGGGCCAGGACCAGATGGGCTGCGGCGACGACTGGGTCTCGCGTCGATTCCGGCATCGCGGCGTGGCCACCTTGTCCTTCTAGCTCGATGATGAATTCGTCGGTACTGGCCATCAGGGGGCCCACTCGCGTGGCGACGTGCCCGATCGGGACGCTGGTCCAGCCATGCAGGCCGAACATCATGTCGGCCTTGTTGCCAAGCAGAGAACCATTCAGGCACCCGTCTTCGACCATGTATTTGGCCCCCGCGCCGCCTTCTTCGGCGGGTTGAAAGACAAAGAGCACATTGTTGGGGCGGTGGCTGGATTTTACAAGCTCGTTCGCCACGCCGAGGAGGATCGTCGTGTGGCCGTCATGGCCGCAGGCATGCATCCGGCCCGGGATCGTACTGGCATAGGGCTTGCCGGTCTCTTCGTGGATCGGGAGCGCATCCATATCGGCACGCAGCGCGATCGTGGGGGCAGATTCCGGGTTGGTGGTGGCGGGGAGGTAGCCCAGCACGCCGGTGCCCAGTGCGAGCCCCGCGCGAAACTCGATTCCAAGGGCGCCGAGGTGGCGCTGGACCAATTCGCTGGCATAAGTCTCTTCAAACCGGATTTGGGGATGAGCGTGAAGGTCGTGGCGGATTTCCAGCAGGTCCATGTTGATCGTTAGGGTACCTAGCCCAGAGGGAAGCATCTTGGTAACATGACGGGCATGGTGACCCTTGTCGCGATGATTTCGGCCTCTTTGCTCGCTGCTCCAAAAGCTCCGGCTCCAGCCTTCCGACTGCAAACCGTCAAGGTCGAGTCAAAAGGGCGATTCGAAGCAGAGGCCAGCTACCCCATCTTTTCTTCCAAGAGTGAACTGGCTAAAGTCGCGAATCAGTTGCTGCAAATCCAGGCGGGAAAAATTCTAAGTGCCTGGACCAAGGAGGTCGATCAAGACTTCCTTCCCAAGGGGTCTCCGCTCCCGCCGAATCCTTATGGCTTTGATCTTGATCCGAGTGTAGAAAGCTCAGGGCCCTCGCTCATTAGCGTGGTCAGTACGGTCTACACCTATACCGGCGGCGCGCATCCCAATCGCTACTTTGTCGCCTCGAACTTTGGGGTGGTGAAAGGGAAGGCCAAGCAGATTCAGATCGGGGACCTGTTCCGCCCTGGTTTCGACTATCTGCAAGAGATCACGATGAACGTGATGCCCGAATTGGTGCGCAGGGAAGCGGGCTGGGTCGAGAGCGGATGGATGCGAGAGGTCGATGCCACTCGGGCCAACATCTTCACCGTCAACGCCAAGGGAATCACGTTCTACTTTGAGCCCTACAGCGCGGGGAGTTATGCCGAAGGTGAATACATCGTCACGGTGCCATTCTCCGAGTTCACGGGCCTCGATCGAACGGGTCCTCTCCGCCAATTCCGCTGGTGATCTTTTGGATCGAGGAGCGAGCGGCCCTATAATGAAGGGATGCTCGCTCTTTCCCTGTTGCTAGGTCAGACAACACCGCCGCGTGTGGATCTGCGAAATGTGGTGGTGTACGAGGCAAATCTCCGCGCCTTTCAGCCCGGAAAGCCCTTTGTCGAGCTGCGCGAAGAACTCTCTTCCATCCGGAGGTTGGGGGCCAATGTCCTTTGGCTTATGCCGATCCACCCGGTCGGACAATTGAGGAGCGTGGGGCAACTCGGATCGCCCTATGCCGTTCGGGATTATCGGGGGCTCAATCCGGAATTCGGTACGGAGGCAGACTTCCGCTCCCTCTTGGCCGAGGCAAAACGGCTTGGGATGCGGGTGATCCTCGATTGGGTCGCAAACCACACGTCTTGGGATCATCCCTGGATTCTTAATCCGGGTTGGCACTCGGTGGATGCTCAGGGCAACATCATCATCCCCCCGGGCACTAACTGGAACGACGTGGCCGAGCTGAACTATGACAACGCGGCGATGCGGCAAGAGATGCTGGCTTCGATGCGGTATTGGATCGAGACCTACGGGGTCGATGGGTTCCGCTGTGACCATGTCGATGGCGTCCCGGACTCCTTCTGGCAAAGCGCCATATCGAGCTTGCGGACGCAGTTTGCGGATCGGCGGTTGCTCTTTTTGGGCGAGGCGAGTCGGGCCAATTTGGTCCCCTCCGTCGGTTTCGATTTGCTTTATGATTGGGATACCTTTTCGTTCCTGAAGCAGATCTTTGCGGGCAGCCGGAGTGCCAAGGACTTCGTGCCCCAAGCTCGGCGCAGTACGGTGCCCCGAATGAGGTTCATCACCAATCACGACGAATCGGCCTGGAATGGGGGGCTGGCGAGTACCTCGGGAACGGCGGAGGGAGCCGCCGCCGCCTTCCAGGCGATGGTCTTCTCGGGCGGAGTGCCGATGATCTACTCCAGCCAAGAAATCGGCTACGGAGCGGCATTGCCCTTCTTTTCGGCCACGACCCTGAACTGGGCCGCGGGCGCGTCGGCAAGGGCCGATCTCACTCGGGTGATGAGCGACTTCTCGCGACTCAAGATGCCGCTGCGCCCGACTTTGCAGGATGCCTCGACGACCCGAGTGATTCTCTATCGAGCGCAAGGAGCCGCCGGAAGCATCGTGGTGGCCGTCAATAGTTCGCCCGACCCGCAGCCGCTCTCGATTCCTTCGACGTGGGGCGTCCGGACGCCGCCCTCGACGATCGCCGGACACCGGGCTCTTCGCTTTATGCAACCAAACAGAGGGCAACGGGCAGAACCTACAGAGGTTCCGGGCCGATAAGCTGGACGGGGCCGGGCAAGAGAAAGCCCCTCGATCCAGGGAGCAAGGGGCTTCGACCGTTGGGGCTCGAAGGAGCGGATTACGCCCGGCGCCGGCGGCGCAGGAAGCTTCCCAAGCCAACCGCAAGGGCGGCAATCGTTCCTGGTTCGGGGACGGGTGCGACCTGATCTTGGATGCCAGGTCCGGAGAGCAAGACGAGCTTCTGGCGAGTCGCGGCGGATCCGCTAGCCACACCACTCAGGAAGGACTGCGCCATGCCACTGACCGGGTCGGAACTCTGGAAGTACCCGCTCGAAAGACTCAGGTCGTTATCGAAGGCGATCTCCCAGTGAGCAAGTTGGAAGGCGGCGGTGGCCGCTTGATTGCCCATCAGACCGGGGAAGAACGATCCCCAGAGTCGCTCCATGCGGTCGGTTCGGGCCGCGTCGAACGAGATCGGACCGGTGATGCCTCCGGTGGCGGTAGAAGATCCCAGCAGAGGGGTTACGTTCGGGTGCGTTTGGCTTCCCGGGTGAATGTTCTCTCCGACTTCCGCGCAAAAGGCGGTGAAGCCGTAGGGTGCGGGCGGAAGAAGCGCGGTCGTGCCACCCGTGCGAGTGCCGACCATTCGCGCTGCGTTGAAGCTGTAGGCCGTGCCACCGATGGACATGCTGACCGACTGGATCAGGTCGATTGAATAGTTGGCGACGATTGAGCCGGCCTGAGCGGAACCAACCGCCCCAAACACAAGTACCCATGTCGCCATTCGGGTTGAATAGCTCATCAAATTAACCTTTCGACGGGCACCATTGCGCCCAAACATGAAGCTATTGGTCTTGAAGCTGTTCTTTGTGACGGGATAAGTGGATTGAGTCCTGAAACCCCGCAATTATGTAGGGATATTTGATCTTGCGCCCGAATCCACAGGAATGCCAAGCTGGTCTGGTCATGAAAAAGACCCCACGCTCCAGGTGGAGGTGGGGTCTTGAAAGGGATGGATTGGGTCGATTAGCGGGCGTAGAATTCGACGACTTGGGTTTCGTTGAAGAACTTGGGGAAGTCTTCTCGCTCCGGCAGACCGATGATCTTGCCCGACATGTTGGGCACGTCGGCCTCCATGTAGGCTGGGACCGGGGCTCCTTCGTAGTGGTTCATCCTAGCAATCCCCTTGCTGCTGTCTCGGTCTCGGACGCTGATGACGTCGCCGACGCGGAGGGTGTAGCTCGGGATGTTGACGATCTTCCCGTTGACCAGGATGTGGCAGTGGGTGACCATTTGTCGGGCTTGGAAGACCGTCTTCGCATAGCCGAGTCGCCAGACGGCGGTGGCCAGTCGAAGTTCCAAGAGCCTCAAGAAGTTCAAGCTGGTGTTGCCGTGCATGCGGGAGGCGCGCTCAAACGTGCGGTGGAACTGCTTTTCCAGCATGTGGTAGTAGCGTCGGATGACCTGCTTGGCAAGGAGCTGGTCGCCGTACTCCGAACCTCGGCGGTCCTTTTGGTTGGGACCGTGTTGACCGGCCGGATAGGGCCGCTTGGCGCTGGGACACTTTGCTTGTCCCCAAATGTTGAAGCCGACCTTGCGGCAGATGTCTGTCTTTCTTCCTCGGTAAGTTGCCATGTTTGCTTACGAGCCTCCAGAAGGTTTTTCTGGTCGTCTGGTGGGGAGGCTCATTTTCTCGGTCGCCCTCGCGCCGGGAGGTCCAGCCAGTCGAATCTAAAAGGATACCGGATCGGGGCCGGTCGATGATAGTCCCTTCAGAGTCGGGCACTTGCTTCGAATCAATGAAGTTCAAAGGTCCCCGCTGGAGGATCTGGGCTCAGCAAAACCTTCGGCCTTGAAGGCCCGACCGGCCCTTAGGCAGCTAGTCACGCAGCCCGGCAAGGTACGCCTCAGCCTCTTCGCTGGCGGTACCGATCCGGGCTCCCGTGATCATGGTTAGTCGAAGGGTCATCTCTTGGGTTGGGATACCTAGGTCGCCGAAAGTCTGGATCTTGGCCTCTGTTTCGGAGAGGTCCAGGACTTTTGATGCCCGGCGTCCTTCGCCCTTGACTTCAAGGGTCAGAAATTCTTGGCTCGCCAGCCCCTTCTCGAGAACCTCGCGGATGCCTTTGGGCTTGCGAGCCATGGAGTCCGTAAAGGGTTGGGTCGGCGAGAAGTCTTTCAGGAGCAGGAGTCGAACGGCGTAGTCGTAATTGTCGGATAGCGCATAAATGTCCTCAAACTCAATCGTGCTTTTCCCGTCGGGCTGACCGAGAGAGTTGAGTTCATCGAGTTCGAGGGCAAAGTCACTGAGGCGGGTGATCTGGCCCCAGAGTTCAGCCCCTCCATCGGCCCATTCGCAAATGCCGATTAGGCTTCCTTCGGCGTGAGCGCGGCGGATCTCCGCTTCGATCAGTGTCATCGAATGGTTTTACCTACCAGGCACAAAGCAAAAAGCCCCCAGGCGACTGCCCGGGGGCCCCAACCGAAACTTGGGAGTGTGTCAGCGGCCTTCTTCGGCGCTCTGATAAACCTCGAACCCTTCGCGGCGCACGAGTGCATCGCGCTTGGCCGTATCGAGGTCGGCGGCCACCATCTCTTGGATGAGCTGCTCAAAGCTGACCTTGGGTTCCCAACCGAGCTTTTCTTTGGCCTTGGTGGGATCGCCGAGCAGAGTCTCGACTTCGGCCGGGCGGAAGTAGACGGGGTCGACGGCGATGACTTCGCGATCGGTGCCCTTGACAACTCCGACCTCGTGGACGTCTTGGCCACGCCACTCGATCTCCATGCCGACATGCTTAAAGGCGTGCTCGCACAGGGTGCGGATGCTGTACTGTTTGCCGGTGGCGACGACGTAGTCATCCGGCGAATCTTGTTGCAGCATCAGCCACATGGCTTCAACGTAGTCTCGAGCATGACCCCAGTCGCGCAGGGAGTCCATGTTGCCGAGGTAAAGCTTCTTTTGCAAGCCGACGGCGATCCGGGCGGCGGCGCGGGTGACTTTGCGGGTGACGAAGGTCTCGCCTCGCAGGGGAGATTCGTGGTTAAAGAGGATCCCGTTGCAGGCGTACATGTTGTACGACTCGCGGTAGTTGACCACGATCCAGAATCCGTAGAGCTTGGCGACGGCATAGGGCGAGCGCGGATAGAACGGCGTGGTCTCCTTCTGCGGAATCTCTTGGACCTTTCCGTAGAGTTCGGAGGTGCTGGCTTGATAGAAGCGAACATGCTTCTCCATTCCGAGAATGCGCATGGCCTCCAGAATCCGCAAGGTGCCGATGGCGTCGGAGTTGGCGGTGTACTCGGGCTCCTCAAAGCTGACCTTGACGTGGCTCTGGGCGCCGAGGTTATAGATCTCGTCCGGCTGAACCTCTTGGATAATTCGGATGAGCGAGGTCGAGTCGGTGAGGTCCCCATAGTGGAGCTTGAGAGGTCGGCCCTCCTCGTGCGCGTCGTGGTACAGGTGGTCGATCCGCTGGGTGTTGAAGAGCGACGTGCGCCGCTTGATCCCATGGACCTGATAGCCTTTTTCCAGCAGGAATTCTGCGAGGTAAGCGCCATCCTGACCCGTAATGCCGGTGATGAGTGCCTTTTTCATAGCCAAGAACGTTCTAGTTTAGCAGACCGCCATGCGGTCGCCCCGGTTGTGTTATCGGACGGTTAAGGTTGGATCTTTTGCGGGGAATTGTCCATCTCCCCTGTCACATTTGCGCAGTTTTTCACCGACATTCGAACGGGATACCTGTGCTGTGTGCAGGTGATGGGGCCATTGGCTCTATCTTCCCGCCTTGAAAAAGGAAAGGAGAAACAATGAAGAAAGCAATCTTTATCCTCGCCGGAGTGGCAAGTGCGGCGCTGAGCATGGCTCAAGCTCCTCTGGCCCCGGGCGGTAACAGCCTGGTTCCGGCCGTGGCGCTTGGCCCCGGCATGATCATCGCAAATCGCGTCGACAACTTTGTCGGTCTGGACTTCTTCGGCAACATCGCCTTTACGGGCAAGATGGAGTCGGCTGTCTTCCAGCGCCCCGGCGGATTCCTGTCGTTCCTGTATCGATTCGAGAACACCGGTGGCGGCCTTGCCGACCCGATCAACCGAATCGCTGCGACCGACTTCGCTGGCTTTGCCACCGCAGTTCGCCAAGATCCCGCTCTGGCCCTCGGCCTTCCGACGGTCAATGCCATCACCGCTGACCGCTCGGCTAATGGTCGCCGAGTCGGCTTCGACTTCGTTGCCGTCAATCCCGGCGCCAAGTCGTCGCTGCTCATCATCGACACCAACGCCCGGTTCTTCCGACCCGGCCAGGTCTCGATCCTCAACGGTGGAACGGCTAACGTCCAAGCCTACGCTCCGGTTCCTGAGCCGGCAACCATGCTGGCCCTCGGTGCTGGCGTGGCCGCTCTGGCCCGCCGACGCAAGAAGGCCTAATCGGACTTCACTGACCCAAATTCAAAAGCCCTCCAGTTCTCGTAGCCTGGAGGGCTTTTTCTTTTTGCGGCGGGGAACGTTAGGGGAGCAATTGGGAAGAAGGCCCACCGGTCCACCATCGCCCCCCGCCCCGAAGTTATCCCCGGCCGGGCATGAGCGACCCCAGCCAGCGGGCGAATTCTCCTGGAGTGCGGGTCTGGGTATAGATCAGCCCGGGGCCGGTCAGCTCGGCGACGATGCCTTCGCCACTCGTCACCATGCCCATGATCCCCTTGGTCGCACGGCGCAAGTTGAAGGGCATTCCGTCGCTAAAGGCCACCAGGTGCCCGGTGTCCACGATGTAGGTCTGACCAGGGGGCAGCTGGATCGCATGGATCGCGCCGAAGCTGTTGAGCAATAAAGGCCCATCGCCACTGATCCTCAGCATGAAGAGTCCCTCACCCGAGAAGAAAGCCTTCATGTTGGCCTGAGCCTGGACGTTGAGGTCCGATTCGCAAGCAAGGAAGCATCCGCTCGTCACGAGCATGGAGGTGTTTTGGAGATTGATCGCGAGGATATCGCCGGGCACACTGGGGGCAAGAACCACCTCGCCCGGACCGCCCTGAGCCGTGAACGTGGACTGAAAGGCGCTCTCGCCGCCCAGCATGCGCGTGAAAGCCCCGCCGAGGCCGCCTTTCATCTTGGAATCGAGGACGACGTTGGGGGTCATCGACATCATGGCCCCGCTCTCGGCGCGGACCGATTCTCCGGCTTCGAGCATGACGCGCGCGACGGCGTAGGACGGTTGGTAGAGGATCTCGTATCTCATAATGGGCAAAAGTCCGGATCGGACATCTGCCTTCCTTACGTCGGGGGCCCCCCAGACGATTCACCCCCGAGTTATGCAGACCGCCCTGACGCCCGAGACCGAGAGCCCGGAGAACCTTTCCCGGGTTTTGTGGGCGTTTGCGTGGCCGGTCGTCGCGCTCAACTCTTTGCAGGTTCTCAACACCCTGCTGGACCGATTCTTCGTCGGCCAGTTGCCGAGTTCGGCCCTGATGGCCCAGTCGGGGGCCATGAACCTGATGTTCTTGCTCTTCAGCATCGCGGCCTCGATCGCGACCGGGGCCTCGGCGATCGTGAGCCGGGCCTATGGAGCCAAAAATCGGGCCGAGTTTCGGGAGGCCGCGCGGCAGTCGGTCCGCATGGCGATGGTTTTTGGGCTTCTTTTGGCCGGGATCGGGATCTTGGCCACGCCCTTTGTCGCCCGGTTGGTATTGCCTGCTAGCGAGACCGCCGCGATCGCCTCGATGATCGAGTTCTTGCGGATCTATGCGCTGGGGCTCCCGGCGATCTTCGTGATCCAGTCGCTGGCCGGCTGCTTGCGGGGGGTGGGGGATAGCCGGAGTCCGATGTGGATCTCGGGGATCCAGATTCTAGCCCACATCGCGTTGAATTTCGTGCTCATCTTTCCCCCGCGAGCGCTCGGCGAAACGGGGCTGGTGATCCCGGGCTTGAACCTGGGGCTCAATGGGGCCGCCTGGGGGCTCTCGCTCAGCGCGTGGCTTTCGGCGTTGCTCTATCTGTTCTTGGCCCGGCGGACCGAGCTCGGACTCTCGGGGACCTTGGGACTCCCCCGCTGGGTTTGGGTCCAGCGGGTCTTCCGGATTGCGATCCCCAGTGCGGTGATGTCGGTGCTGCGTGTTTTCTCGCTGACCGCCTTCACGATCATCCTGGCTGGGGTCCCCAGCGGCGGGCCGGCGATCGCGGCGATGGGGGTGGCCTTTGCCATCGAGTCGATCATGTTCATGCCCGCCTTTGGGCTGAGCATGGCGGCGAGTGCCCTGGTTGGCCAGAGCCTGGGAATGAAGAAGCCCGAGCGGGCCGAGCGGATCGCCTGGATGGCCGGTCATCACGGGGCGCTGGTGGTGCTGGCCGTGGTCGCTCCGATCTATTTTGGGGCGCACCAGATTGCGGGGGTGATGATCGAAGAAAAGCCCCGCCCCAAGGTCGAGACGGTGCATCAGATGCAGGCCGCCGAGGCGGAATCGGAGGCTAAGAAGGAGACCCAGAAGCAGGCGGTGGAGCTCCTTCGGTGGCTCTGCCTCACCGAGGTTGGCTTCAGCTACGCGATGATTCTGATCGGGGCGATGCAGGGGGCCGGGGACACGCGGAACCCCCTCTGGATCACGGTGGTGAGTTTATGGCTGTTGCGGGTGCCGCTGGCTTGGGGCTTGGCCTATCCGCTGGCGCTCGGGGCCACGGGGGCGTGGATCAGCATGAGCGTTTCTCAGCTGATCCAGGGGATCTTGGCGATGATTGTCTTCCGCCGAGGAGCTTGGAAGTCGCAGGTGGTTTGAAAGTCGGTGACAACGGTACACCAGTGTTAAGACGACGTTAAATCTCGCAGAAATACTTGTCACATTTTAATAGCTGGGTAGAATGCGTGTAAATGGTGGCAATCTTCGCGCGAATTCTCGGGAGCCATTGGTGGTCGTGTCGCGTGCCTAGCCGGATGGTTATGATCGACAGTCATCGCTGAATTCTGCCGCCACCAAGCCTCAATATGAAAACTCTTTGCTTCACTCTAGAGAAAGTTTCGCGGTCTGGTTACAAGGTCCGTTGTGGTCGGGACAGAGATGGATCGGTGACGATCTTTGACTACACCATCATGTCGGGTAACTTCGACGAGGTGGGCGATGAGTAAGCTACTTGCTTTTGGATTTCTTTGGATTGCCGTCATCCCAGTTGCAGTCGCAGAAGTCCCGAAGTACCGTCTTGATGTGTTACCCAAACGAGCTGGACTTGAGAATCATCTTGTGGGGGTTTCTCACCTCAACAACAAGGGAGATGTTGCCGTCCAATACGCGGTCCGCGGAATTGATGCCACTCACTATGAAATAGGGTCGGCAGACGGCGAGAGGAGGCTCATCCCCGCCCGATCTGGGGACAACCAATTCACGGTCCGGAAGTTGCATGACAATGGTCATGTGACGGCTCGGGAACTCGATTACCAGACCACCGAAGCCTACGCAGCGGTCCTCGAATCGGGTTTATTTCGACGATATTCCGAGCAACCGTTCTCGGTCAGTAGTGGGACGTCCGACGGAACCTTTGCCGGGAGGGTACTTCGTAACGGGAAATCATTCCCGGCCATCATGAAAAATGGGATCATCGAAGAGTTCGCAAGTGAACTTCCGAACGGCAGAATATACGACATCAACGACAATGGATTCGCAGTGGGCGAGATGGATCGTCCCAATGATCCTACTTGGTACCCGGCTGGCTGGCAGGATGGCAACTACGTGTCGTTTGCGCCCCGGGACGGATGGGTGTTCGGCGGGAACTACAAAGTGAACAACGCGGGAATGGTGCAAGGGTGGGAGTATCACACCGACCCGGCCACAGGCAAGAAGATCTTTTCCCCAGCCATCTGGAAGGATGGCAAGGTGACTCGCTTTCAGCGACGGGAAAATCGTCGATGGTGGCTCCCTACCGGCGGATTTAACATCCACGGAGACTACGCTTTTGAAGAGTATGACGATGACGGGCAAGGCCGCTACAATCGCCATACCTTTGTCATCTTAGGTGGAACCACCTATCGTACGGATGAGCTGGTTCCGCCGGAATACAAAGACTTCTTAGTGTATCCAACTTCGATCAACGACCACGGCTGGATCGCGGGCGGTCTATTGAATCAGCAAACGGGCGAAACCAGGGCGTTTGTCATGCGGCCTGTCCCCGAGCCGGGAACGCTTGCTGCGCTCGGCCTCGGACTTGCCGCCCTCGCACGGCGGCGCAAAGGTTCACAGGGTTAATCGCAGCCAAACTTCCGGGTTGGCTCGCCTCGCTTTGGCGGCGAGCCAACCCTCTGGCTCCTTTACCGGGTCATAATTCAACCCATGCCTCTCTCCCGCGAGCAACTGGCGCAGCGAGCAGCGATGGAGCTGCGAGATGGTTTCTATGTCAACCTCGGAATCGGAATCCCGACGCTGGTGGCTAACTACATCCCCGACGGGATGAGCGTCACTCTGCAGAGCGAAAACGGGATGCTCGGGATGGGGCCTTTTCCTTATGAAGGCGAAGAAGACCCCGACCTGATCAACGCCGGGAAGCAGACGATCACCCAGCTACCGAGCACCAGCTATTTCAGCAGCGCCGATAGCTTCGCGATGATCCGCGGGGGCCACATCGACCTCACGATTCTCGGCGCGATGGAGGTCAGCCAGGCGGGCGATCTGGCCAACTGGATGATCCCGGGCAAGATGGTGAAGGGGATGGGCGGGGCCATGGACCTGGTCGCCGGGGTTCGCCGGGTGGTCGTGGTGATGGAGCAAACCAACAAGGCGGGCGAAAGCAAAATCCTGCCGGATTGCACCCTTCCGCTGACGGGCAAGGGGGTGGTGAACATGGTGATCACCGACCTCGCGGTGTTTGAAGTCGTGGATGGTGGTTTGGTGCTGAAGGAGCACGCCGCCGACGTGGATCTCGAGACGATTCGGTCCAAGACGGCGGCAAGCTTCAGCGTGGCCGAGCCACTTGTGGTTATTCCGGTTTAGGTCTGATAGGTCTGATTGGACCTATAGGACTTATAGGACTTATAGGTCCAATCAGACCTATCAGACCTAAACCGGAAGCGCGAGCCGGGCGAGGACCTCTCCTCGTTGTCGCAGGTCTAGGACCTTGAGCACCGAAAGGGTGACCCCGGCCCGGTCGACTTGATCGCTCTCGCTGATCGTCGCGTCGGAGGAGAGATACAGCGTGGTGAACGGCCGGTTGCTCACCGAGTTGACGACTCCGTCGTTCACATACCGCCTCGCCTGGCCCGGCGAGACGATTCCGAAAAGCCCCACTTGGGGCGTCGTGTTGATCGTCAGCGTCTCGCCATTGAACTGAATCACCCGCTTGAACCGCTTCTGAAGTGGGGTCATGCGCGGCCTCCGTCGCCATAGGCGGGGGCCTCGGCCGGGACGGCGATATCGACTCGCAGATAGGGCTTCAGCCGGTTCTGACCGGCGGCCCGGAGCCCGGTTGGATCGTTAAGGTCCTCCGGAACGTAGGGCCGCAGGACGAGTCCCTCGACTTCGACGCCATCGAGGATTCCCAACTCCCGGTAGGCGCGTGCGGCATACTCACCGGCGATGAGGTCGGCGGCGGCATAGTTGATGGCGGCCCCGATCCGGCTATCGACTCCCGCGCCGAGGAGGTCGGGCCGAATCTCGGCTTCGATCACGGGCTGGAGCTGGTTGATCAGTTGGCCGATCACCGCATCTTCGGCCGTCCCCGAGATGCCAAGGCGCTCCTTGATGTCGCTGACGGCCACCGACACGCTCATGGGTCACCCCCAAAGGTTCGCAAGCCCTGGTTTTCGGTCAGCCGAGAGAGGAGGCTATTCGACTCCCTGACCCCAGCCCGCAAGTCGTCGAGCGAAAGGTGGAGGGCGTCCGTGCGGGCCTCGCTTCGATGGATCGCGGCTTCGAGAACTTCGGTGAGGCGGTCGGTCATCATCTTTTGCTGATTGAGGCTGAGCCGGGCGAGGGCGTAGGCCGAAGCCACCACGCCCCCCAGCACCGCCCACAGATCGTGGGAGAGCATCATCCGACTCCGATGGCCTTGCCGAGCGCTCGCACTGCGGCTTGTAGATCTCGCCAGGTGCGCCGGAAGTCCTCGATCCCGGCTTTCACTTCGGGGTCCTGAGCGGCCAGTCGCGCCAGCGCTTGCACCGAGTTTTCGACCCGTTCGGCCTTGGTCAGGACGTCGAGTCCCGCCGCGACCACCTTTCCGCCGATCAGTCTTCGCCAGATGCCTCCCATCAGGCGTTGGCTCCATAGGCGCACTGCCAGAGTCCGAGGCCGACATTGTATCGAGCCCGGACGCCGTACAGGTAGCGGTCTTGCATGAACGCCGATTCCGATCCGCTGCCGGCTTCTAGGGCCGCGAACTCGATCGGAACGTCGCTGCGCTGTTGCAAGATCAGAGCCCGGATCGCGCGCTTGGTATCGAGCAGGAACCAGTTGTCGGCGCTCGCCCCGGTGAGGAACGGCGACACAACCACCTTGAGCCGGCCCTGGAAGGCGTTGGCATAGGGCGTCGAACCGGCGGTGTCGGTGGCGTTGCCCTTATAGACCACGACCGCACTTTCGGCCAGCTCCAAGGCGTTCCACATCTGGTTTGGACCGACCACCAGGGTATCGGGCACGATTCCCAGCGGGATTCCTGCTTCGTCGGGCACGGTCATCATGGCGGCCATCGCTTCGGCCAGCGCGTTGGCTCCGAGCGCATTACCGCTGGTATTGCTGAAGGTGCCCCCCTTGACCGGGTGGGTTCCGCTGAAGAAGGGAACACCATCGAGACCGTTGCCAGTGAAGGCTCCAGCGAGGGTTTCGATGAGCATCTGGTGGCGATGGTGGGCGACTCGTCCGGCAAGGTCGCGAATGCGCAGTCGGATCAGGTCCAGTTGGTCATCCTCGATCGCCTTTCGGTCGACCGCGATGGTCGATTCGAAGGTCTTGTCACTGATCGTGACGCCATAGCCCTTGAGGCCCTGAAGCACGCGCTCACCCACGAACTCCCGCATCCCCGGAACGGCTCCGAGCCAGGCGTACTGCTGGCTTGGGACGGTGGTTTGGATGATCGTCGCCAGTCCCTCGATCGGGCTATGGTTGAGCTCATTGCGATAGGCGACCTCGAACTCGGTCTTGAGTCCGGGTAGCAAAAGCTCCGGAATATCGGATTTGGTCAATGCCATTTCTATTCAGCCTCCTGATTAAACGCTGTAGTTGTCGATGCGGACACGGACGCCCGCAGAACCGGTCGAGGTCGTCTCGATGCCCACGATCGTGCCGACCTTGTAGGCGTTGGTCAGCCCGGAGGCGCTCGCCTGGACTTCCCAATCGGTCACCGCGTGGAGCTCCTTGCCGAGGTCGGCGATGGTGGGCGAGAAACCCGCGTTGGCCTTCATGACAAAGGAGCCACTCTTGGTGACCGAGAGGCTGCGGTCGCCGGCCTGCCCGCCGGAGTTGTCCACGGTTTCGTTGGCGATCCCGATGAATTTGAGATTGGCCGTCCCATGGGCCATCGGGACCGCATATCCGGCGCTGTTGATGCCCACAAGGGCGCCTTTGTAGATCTTGGCCGCGGCCATTTTGTAGGCCATCACGAGGCCGGGGCGTTCGAAGGTCTCGTAACTTTGTGCGAGAGCTGCCATTTGTTCCTCCTTATCCTTGTGCCCGCTTGCGCTGGGCGATTTCGTCCAGGCTTACGCCAGGAAAGTAACGTTCGTAAAAGGCCCGTTCTTCGGGCAAAAAGAGGGCCGTCGTGGCCTCCTCGCCCCCGGGGCTGATCACTCCGAAGAGGCCGTGAGGGGGTTGCCGCTCGAGCATGGCGACCATGAGCTGGGCCACCGATTGCCGCTCGCCATCGAATTCGATCGCATCGCCACTTCGCAGGACGGCCCGGGCAAAGGGCACTTGGCTCGGGAGCAGGCGACCTTCCTTGAGAAGTTGATCGATCCTCTGGTCGGCCTCTTGGGCTTGCTGCCTCGCAAAGAGTTGGGTGTAGGCTTGTTCCCAGTCGGGGCTCCCGAGGGTTGCGTCGAAGAAGACGAGATCTTCCCGAAACAACCTTGCCCCTGGGATGCGGGGGTTGCGTACGAGGCTAACCTCTCGGATCCGCTTGAGATCGGGCGTGAGACCCAAAGAAAGGCCCCGAGCCTCGCTCTGTTCGATCAGAGCGTTGGCCTCGTGGGTCAGTTCCAAGGTGCCAAAGAGTTCATCACCCTTTAGTTCGACCGACTTCAGCACTCCGAGCTTGAGCGGATTGGGGTTGTGTTCGATCCAAACGGGGACGGGTTGGTCGAAATTCTGAACGATTCCTGCCAGGGTCTCGACCGTGATCGTGACGCCCTTATCCGGAAACTCCCCTGCCTGGAAGAGCTTCGCTCGGCGGATCACCGAGTCTTCCATCTTCAATCTTGAACCTCCTTGTGCGGATGCACACTTTGGAGGCGAAATACTAGAAGAATGTCAACTTAAATCTGACCGCCGTCATAAATTCTCTTGCCCTGCCTGATAAAGCGAGCCGCCACCAGTACGACCCAGATCGCCACCAAAAGGCCGGTAAGGATCTGGCCTACTTGAAGACCTTGATCCGTTGTATTCGGCCAAACATAAGGGGCCATCATCAGCCACGAGCAGCCAAAGACGGTCGGGGCCAGCATCTCCCAAAAGTCGCTCCACCGCCTGCGTCGAGTGCTGATGATTGTGGGAAGAAACAGCTGATCGAGGCCGCCCCCGTCACCTGGAGCATAGAGCCGCATGGCCCCCTTCCACCGCTCTTCATACTCGTCGAGGATGTCGCGGATGCTGTTCATCGCGCCCAAGATCGCCAACAAGCTGAGGAGCGAGATCAGGACTCCACTCACGATGAACACGATCCGCAGCGCGGTGATCGCGCCCAAAAAGCGGTCGATATCGAAGGATCCCGGCAGGTTGGGAACCGGAAATTGCTCCAACAGGAGTCCCGCCCTAAGGGTGTGGTAGGCGGGATTATTGACCAGAAGGACAAACGACCCCAGAAGGAACGCCTGAGCCCCGACCAGCCAAGAGACCCTCTGTGAGATCAGGTGATCTTGATGCTCCAGCTGCGACCGATAGGCCTGCCTGAGACTGAGCAACGTGCCAAGGACCTCGATCGAGGGTGGGGTCATACGTTCCATTATGAAGTCCCCGTACTTCCTCCGGACTTTGGGGCAATGCCGTGGGGATCGTTAAGAAATCGCCCGATCTCCCAGACGGGGGTACCTTAGTTGACACACATGAGAGTGGCGGTCATTGGGACGGGATACGTCGGTTTGGTCACCGGAGTGGTGCTGGCCGATATGGGCAACGACGTGATCTGCGTCGATAACGACCCGAGCAAAGTTGAGAAGCTCCGAAACGGCATTTCGCCGATCTATGAGCCGGGAATCGAGGAGATGATTCGCCGGAATCTCAACGACCAGAGCATCCGCTTTGAAGCCTCGATCGCAGACGCGACCCAGGCCAGCGAGATCGTCTTCATCGCCGTCGGAACTCCACCTGGGGAAGATGGCACCCCCGATCTGACCGCCGTCCGCGCCGTCGCCCGCGAAATTGGCAAGGCAATCGACAAGTACACCGTCGTCGTCAATAAATCGACCGTCCCCGTCGGCAGTGGGGATCTCGTCGAGAACATCATCGCCGAACAGGGCGTCTCGAAGGAGCTCTTCGACGTCGTCAGCAATCCAGAATTCTTGAGAGAAGGTTCGGCCATCCACGACACTCTCGAACCCGACCGGATCGTCATCGGAGCCAAGAAGCGAGAGGCCGCCAACAAGCTGGTGGAACTCTATGCCCCGCTCGAAAAGCCGATGTACATCACCGACCTCAACTCGGCCGAGTTGATCAAGTACGCCAGCAATAGCTTCCTCGCGATGAAGATCAGCTTCATCAACGCGATTTCGCGGCTCTGCGAAGCCTGCGGTGCCAACGTCAGCGACGTGGCCAAGGGGATGGGCGCGGATAAGCGGATCGGCCCCCTCTTCTTGCAGGCTGGCTTGGGATGGGGCGGTTCCTGTTTTCCCAAGGATGTCGAAGGCCTGATTAAAGTCGCCGAAGGACTCGGCTACGACTTTGAATTGCTCAAGGCGACCCAAGAAATCAACACGACGCAGACCCTGCACTTCCTTGGCCGGGTCGAGAAGCGGCTTGGCGGCCTCCAGGGCAAAAAGATTGGGATGCTCGGCCTAGCCTTCAAGCCGAACACCGACGATATCCGCGACGCCAAGTCTCTGGTCCTGATCGAGGAGATACTGAACAAAGGCGGCTCGGTCCACGCTTACGACCCCGTCGCCCAAGAAAATGTAGAGAAGGTCTATCCGCAGATCCAATATGCCGACCACGTCTTTGATGTCGCCGAGGGAGCCGATGCGATCATCCTCGTCACCGAGTGGAACGAGTTCAAGCAGCTTGATCTGGAAAAGCTCGGTTCGAAGATGAAGAACCGGATCCTGTTTGATGGTCGCCGGGTCTATAGCCGTGCGTCGATGGAAAAGGCTGGATTCGAGTACTACACGATCGGCCAGGCGCAGTAAAGGAAGAATGCTCTGGCGTCAGGCCTATGCGACGCCTCACAACGTCGCCGAGAACCTCGCCGGACCCGCAGATGAGCGTCCGTGGGCTGGGGTTGTCGCCCGTTCGGCGCTCGCCGCGACCAACTTGCGGCTTTGGTACGCGCTCGCGGTGGCGGAGTTTGGGGATGTCGGTCCAATTGCCTTTGGCTTTGTGGAGCAAGACGGCCGCGAACTCTTGCCCCCGAGTTTGGCCGAGGTCTTTCGGTTTTGGACTCCGCACGGTTTTCCGATTGAGGACCCGCGGTGGCGGGCCGATCAGCCGCTCGGGATCGTGATCGATTCGGGCGGCCAAGCCGGGCTATGGTTTGGCCCGATCACCGAGGACGCTTGGGAAGAATTTGCCCGGGCGGCCCGCGAACTAGTCGCGGACTCGGACCGGTGAGGCCATCGACTGCGCTTTTGGCGGCACGACAAATGTGAAATCGACATCGGTCGGAACAAAGTTGTCGTAAATCGACAGGGTCCACCGGGTCACTCGTGGCCGCTGCCCGAGAAGGTCACTCCTCTCGAACCTTAGCTTCTGAAGATGTACTTGTCCGTCATCCTCGTCTTCATAAAATTCGTAAGTGAGCGTCTCGGTTGCTGGGTTCCCGGCCAGATAGCGAACGGCCTCCCCTGGGGTCACTTCGGCTCGGGAGAGCGGATTGCGCGGGCTCCACTTGTCGAGACGGGTGAACAGATCCATCTGGAAAAGCGAGAGCGCCTGCTCGGGGCCACTCAGATAGCTCTGCATCAGCGAGGCGTAGTCTTGGGCTTTTTTGGCCGCGACCGCGCTGTAGCGGTTGCGGCTC
>ERZ761602.1467-NODE-1467-length-42501-cov-11.513311_pt1 | contig 42501 bp, 35 predicted proteins | sample MGYA00512165_ERZ761602 | MGnify/ENA primary metagenome ERZ761602 (study PRJEB28899, sample SAMN02445085) | bioreactor sludge metagenome | biome: EBPR sludge; isolation source: Thorneside wastewater treatment plant | place: Australia: Brisbane, Thorneside...
TTAATCAGTTCAAAATAAAACGATTCCCTGAAAGGGTCGCAATTTTAAGATAGAAAAAGATTCAATTTTTTGCGGCAAGTCAGAAAAAGAATTTACGTTTCGCCCGTCATCATTAGCAGCCGCGGGTTGAAATGCATCGCTATGATTGATTTTACTGCTCTTGCCTACCATGATTGATGGGCGCGGATTGAAAGAAACCTTAGGTTTTTTCCAGATTCGCCCGCCATTATGGGCGGACATGGATTAAAACGAACATCATCTCAATGATGTTTCGCCCGTTATCATTGGCGGGTGCGGATTGAAACCCAACTCATATCCAAGGAGTGTATTTATGAATCATCCTTCCTTTCCTCGTTGCCTGCTGGCGGTGGCTCTGGCTGGGGGTTTGAGCCTGAGCAACCTGGCCGGCGCGGTTGATACCGTCAAGATCGGTGTCGCGGGTCCGATGACCGGTGGCTATGCGGCATTTGGCGAGCAATTCTGGCGCGGCGCTAGCCAGGCTGCTGAGGACATCAATGCTGCTGGCGGTATCGACGGCAAGCAGATCGAGCTGGTCAAGGGCGATGACGCCTGCGAACCCAAACAGGCGACGGCAGTTGCTAACCGGTTGCTGGACCAGGACAAGGTGGCAGCCGTCGTTGGCCACTTCTGTTCTTCCTCCACCATCCCGGCTTCCGAAGTTTATGCCGATGCGGGTGTCCTGGTGATCACCCCTGGGTCCACTAATCCCCAAGTGACCGAGCGTGGTCTGCCGACAGTGTTCCGCATGTGCGGACGTGATGACCAACAAGGTCCTTTGGCTGCCGACTTCATCGTCAACGAACTCAAAGCCAAGAAAATCGCTGTGGTGCATGATAAGGACACCTACGGCCAAGGCATCGCCGATGCGATGCGCGCCCGGCTGAAGGAATTGAACGCCGACGACCGGGTTGTGCTATACGAGGGACTGACCCGCGGTGAAAAGGACTTCAATGCCCTGGTGACCAAGATCAAGGCTGCGGATGCAGATACGGTGTATTTCGGTGGCCTGTATAACGAAGCGGGGCCGCTACTGCGGCAATTGCGTGAGCAGGGTCTGAAAGTCAACTTTCTTTCCGGTGACGGCAGTCTCGATCCAGCCATTGTTACCACGGCCGGTGGTCCGCAGTTTGTCGAAGGCGCTTACATGACCTCGGTTCGCGAGGCGCGCAACATTGCCTCTAGCCAGGATGTGGTCAAGAAAATGAAGGAGGCTGGCTTTGACCCCGCTGGCTTCACTCTGTATGCCTATGCTGCGCTGGAAGCCATTGCCGCTAGCATGAATGGCGCCAAGACCGGTGACGGTATGAAACTGGCCGAATGGCTCAAGGCTCACACCGTGCCGACCGTACTGGGTCCCAAGACCTGGGACGCCAAAGGTGATCTCAACGAAACCAGCTTCTCGCTGTTCGTTTGGGGGCCGGACGGTAATTATACGGAAATGCAGAAGTAATCCCTGCCTCTCTGCCCTCCCTCCTGGCGGGGGAGGGCCGCCGCTTCTTCCTATCATTCACTTGGCAACCTGATCCGCATGGACTGGCATATTCTCGCCCAACAATTGGTCAATGGCCTAACGCTGGGCTCCATCTATGGCCTGATCGCCATCGGCTACACCATGGTGTATGGCATCGTCGGTATGATCAACTTCGCTCATGGCGATGTGTATATGATCTCGGCGTATGTGACTGCAATCTGTCTGGCCGTGCTGTTCTCCTTCGGTATCGACTCGTTGCCTTTTGCCTTGTTGGCGACGTTGGCGGCGACCATGCTGATTACCGCTGCTTACGGTTGGACCATCGAGCGCGTTGCTTACCGCCCGCTGCGCGGCGCGCCCCGGCTAGCCCCGCTGATTTCCGCTATCGGTATGTCGCTGGTGTTGCAAAACGGAGTGCAATTAAGTCAGGGTGCTAAAACTCAAGGCGTGCCGAGCCTGATTCCGGCGACGCTGCGTTTCGGCGAAGGGAATGACTTCGTGCAGATCACCCTGGTGCAGCTCATGATTATCGTGGTCTCCCTGACCAGCATGGCGGCGTTAACCTGGCTGATCCAGCGTACCTCATTAGGCCGGCAGTGCCGCGCGACGCAGCAGGACCGGCGGATGGCAGCGATTCTCGGTATTAACACCGACCGGATCATCTCCACGGTGTTCGTCATTGGCGCGGCCATGGCAGCGATTGCCGGGGTGTTGGTTACCTTGAATTATGGCTCCTTTGATTTCTACATTGGCTTTGTCACGGGCATCAAGGCCTTCACTGCTGCGGTGCTGGGCGGCATTGGCTCGCTGCCGGGCGCGATGCTGGGCGGCCTGATTCTCGGCTTGTCGGAGGCGCTGTTCTCCGGCATGGTCAATACTGATTATAAAGATGTGTTCGCCTTCTCGTTACTGGTGCTGGTGCTGATCTTTCGCCCCACGGGCCTGCTCGGTAAACCGGAAGTGGAGAAGGTGTGATGCCGTCCACTACCGCATTACCCTCTACCACTGGAGTCCGTTGGGCTCTGGTTTTCCGTCAAGCCGTCCTAGAAGCGGCTGCCGCTTTCGCGCTGGCGCTCTTGCTATTGGGTCCCATTGTTGGCCTGGTGCTGGACGGCTATGAAGTCAAGAATGAATTGCAACGCCCGTTGCTGATCGCTGCGATCATCGCTATAGGCCGGTTCCTGGTGGCTCTGGCGATGCATACGCCAGCCGGGCAGGCTATGCTCGAACGATTTAACGCCCGCCGCCGCCAGCCGGGTGTGCTGGTGGTCAGCATCCCGGAGAGCAACCGGCAACGCTGGTGGTTGCTGGTCATTATCGCCCTTGCTCTGAGCTTGCCGTTTTTGGCCAGTAAATATTGGCTGACCGTGCTGATCCAGGCGATGATCTATGTGTTGCTAGGTCTGGGTCTAAATATCGTGGTTGGGCTGGCTGGCTTGCTCGATCTCGGTTATGTCGCTTTCTACGCGGTTGGTGCTTACGGATTAGCCCTGGGCGCGCAATATCTCGATCTGGGTTTCTGGAGCGCGTTGCCATTGGCAGCGATGCTGGCGGCGTTGTTCGGCTGCGTGCTTGGCTTCCCAGTACTACGGATGCATGGCGACTACTTGGCGATTGTTACCTTAGGCTTTGGCGAGATCATTCGCCTGGTGCTGAACAACTGGCTGGAATTCACCGGCGGCCCTAACGGTGTCGCTGCTCCGGCCCCACAATTGTTCGGTCTGGAATTCACCCGCACTGCCAAGGAGGGGGGGGTGCCCTTTCACGAGTATTTCCAAATTGCTTACGATCCAACGCACCGCTTCATCTTTATCTATTTAGCGCTGTTTCTGATCGTCTGCCTGATGGTGGTGGTGGTCACCCGCCTGCGTAACATGCCGGTAGGCCGTGCTTGGGAGGCGTTGCGCGAGGATGAAATCGCCTGCCGCGCGTTGGGTATTAACCACGTCCTGGTTAAATTGTCGGCCTTCATGATGGGGGCGACCGTCGGTGGTATCGCTGGGGTATTCTTTGCAACGTACCAAGGCTTCATCAACCCGACCTCGTTCAATTTTTTCGAATCGGCGTTGATTGTCGCCATTGTGGTGCTGGGCGGACTGGGTTCCACCACGGGAGTGATTGTGGCGGCGGTGGTTCTGACCATTCTACCCGAGTTGCTGCGCGCCTTTGCTGACTATCGGGTGTTTACCTTCGGCGTGCTGATGGTGTTGATGATGATCTGGCGGCCACGGGGCTTGATTCGCCCAAGGCGGCGTGCTTTCGAGGTCAAAGGGTTGTGTCCATGACGATCGATCCGATTCATCCGCCGATATTGGAAGTGGCCGGATTAACCATGCGCTTCGGCGGCATCCTGGCTCTCAACGATATCAGCTTCGAGGTCAAGCATGGTTCCATCTCCGCTTTGATTGGTCCCAATGGCGCGGGTAAGACAACGGTATTCAATTGTTTGACCGGCTTCTACAAGGCAACTGAAGGCCAGATTGTATTGCATACTCCCCGCGCCGCCATCGATCTGATTAATATCCTTGGTCAGCCATTCCGGGCTAGCGATTTCATCAACCCGGCAGCCTTTGCTGATCGGTTGTATTACAAAATGTTCGGCGGCACCCATCGGGTGACGCGGGCGGGGATAGCGCGCACCTTTCAAAATGTGCGGCTGTTCAAGGAGATGACTGCTATTGAGAACCTGTTGGTTGCTCAGCATCTGCAACTCAATCGCCATCTGATGGCGGGTTTGCTGCAAACCGCCGCTTACCGGCAGTCGGAACGCGACGCGCTGGAGCGCGCATATGCTTGGCTCAAGGTGTTTGGACTTGCGGAGGATGCGAACCGGCTGGCAGGAGAGTTGCCCTACGGCCACCAGCGCCGATTGGAAATCGCTCGGGCCATGTGTACCGGCCCTCGGTTGCTGTGTCTCGATGAACCAGCCGCCGGATTGAATCCGCGCGAAACGACAGAGTTAAGTGAGTTGATTCGCCGGCTGCGCGACGAACACGAAGTCACGATTCTGCTGATTGAACATGATATGGGTCTGGTGATGGGGTTATCGGAGCATATTGTGGTGTTGGATTATGGCGAAGTCATTGCGGACGGTGATCCGCACACCGTGGCGCATCATCCGGCCGTACTGGCAGCCTATCTTGGAACCGAAGCGGTAAACGACGATGAGTCATAGCAAGCCGTTGTTGCAAATCCATGAATTGGATGCCCGCTATGGCCCGGTTCAGGCGTTGTGCCAGGTCTCTTTGTCCATTGATTCCGGCGAGATTGTGACTCTGATCGGCGCCAATGGGGCAGGCAAGTCGACCTTGTTGATGAGCCTGTTTGGCGATCCACAGCCTTCCGGTGGCTGGATTCGCTACCAGGGCCGCGACATCACAGGACTGCCGACCCACGAGATTGCCAAGATGGGTATCGCACAGGCCCCGGAGGGGCGGCGGATCTTTGCGGCGATGAGCGTCGAGGAAAATCTATTGATGGGGGCGATTCCCGTCGGGATTGATCATGTGGACGCTGACTTGATCAAGGTGTTTGAACTGTTCCCACGCTTGAAGGAACGGCGCAACCAGCGGGCTGGCACCCTCTCTGGCGGTGAACAGCAGATGCTAGCGATTGGCCGGGCATTGATGAGCCGGCCACGCCTCCTATTGCTGGATGAACCTAGTTTGGGACTGGCGCCGTTGATGGTGCAGCGCATTTTCGCCACGATCCGCGAAATCCGTGAGAGCGGCGCGACCATTTTTCTGGTGGAGCAGAATGCGCATCATGCGCTGAAACTGGCCCAGCGTGGCTACGTGCTGGTCAACGGCGAAATTCGTCTATCAGGAACCGGTGAGGAGTTACTGGCGGACCCTGAGGTGCGGCGGGCTTATTTAGGCGGCCCAGGCTGATTCCACTATAACGACCCCCGCGCCTCCCAGGATGGCGAGATAATTTGCTCAGACCGCTTGCGGCAGACTGCTTCCAGATCCTTGAGAATCGTCTCCATACCGATTAGCTTTTCCAAAATAGCGCGGATATCACGCAGAGTGAAAATGACATCGACATCCATTTCCAGATACTTCTCGCGTTCAGCATATTCCGCTTGCTCGATTGCGGCCTGGATACTCTCCGATTTGTCTACATTGGTGCCCAATAGACGGATGAATACCCGCAACTTCTGCCGCTGCTGACTCAACCATTCGTTGTACAGGTAAAACATTTCGTAACCATCTTCAATCGAATAGGCTTTGTAGCGGAATTTCAGCTTAAGATCATCAAAAGTTCTGCGCCGGAGAACCTTGCCTGCTTTCCAGTCGTCGATGGTTTGCTGGAATTCAATCGGTAAGAAATCTACATCGGCTTCGATGCGATTCTTAATAAATTCCAGATCGTGGACCTCTTTTTCAACCCGTTCTGCAGTAGAACGGACTTGCTGATGTACCGCTCCAACATGGCTCGTGGTCTTAGGGTGCAACTGGCCTGGCGCCGGGACAGCTAACTGCTTGCCTTCACGCTCTGCTTCAACCCACTCAGCAATTGCATCCTCGACTGCGCGCAACCGTTCCTCACTTGCCTCGGTCTCTCGGCGGTCTTCACTGACACGTTGTTGCCGCGCCCGTTCGGCTTCAGCTTGCTCAGCGGCTGCCCACTCAGCGATGGCTTGTTCGACGGCAGCTTTCTCCGCCGCTGCTTTCTCATTGATGGCTTTCTCGACTGCCGCTCGCTTTGCGGCCAATCGTTCCGCTGCTGCTCGCGTAATCGCTGCTTTGTTTGCCGCTGCCTTGTCGGCTGCTGCCTTGTCGGCTGCTGCCTTGTCGGCTGCTGCCCGTTTAATAGCCAGCAGCCGTTCTTCAATTATGTGTTTTCGCTGCCGGCTATAGCGTAAGAGCAGCCAGCCGCCGCCGCCCATGATCACGGCGATTCCTAATAGCACGATCATGCTGGTGATTTGCCAACTATTCATGGGTTTCTTGTCCAAATAATTGAGTAAGATAAATTTTCACCACAATTATCCGATTTTGCCCTCAAAACCAGATCCTCTTGCCTTTTGTTATATTTCGCCTCCAAATAACTCTAGCAGCCGAGGTAGCAAGAGTGCGAGCTCTCCAGTCATTAATGCAAATTCGGCATCGAATACAGCCTCTGGAGAATCGGTTGCCGTCTCCAGCAATGACTCGCGCACTACGTCGAGAAATTGTAGACGGCGCACGATCAGCGCTTCGTCCAGCACAAACGCCAGCCGTTCGTTCCAAAGCAGGCCCAGGCGAGTAACCTGCTTGCCGGCATCCAGATGAGCGCGGATCTCATCGCCAGTCAAATCCTGACCCCGGCAACGCACTATGCCACCGGTTTCCCCAATCTCACGCAATTCACAAATATCACCTAAGACGAACCCCGTTGGCGCCGCGCCTTCCACCAGCCAGCTGGTCATCACCGCCGTTGTTGATTGCTTGACTTTGGGTGGTGCGATTGGCAGCGAACCAAGGGTCTCGCGCAACGTTCCAGTGATTTCCTCTACTCCGCGCGGACTGGCGCTGTCAACCACCAGCCATCCTGTTGCCAAGTCTAGGTAAGCATAACTAAGCCGGCTGCGGGTGAGTGCGCGTGGTAGTAACTCCTGAATCAGTTGATCGCGTAGATCCAGCTTTTCCCGCCGCCGCACAGGCCGGCGCTGTTCATCTTCAATCAAGGCGATGCGCTCAGCCAGTGCCTGGTTGACTACGATCGGGGGTAGAACCTTTTCTTCGGTTCGCAGACACACTAGCCAGCGTCCAGCCACGGCATGAACCTGATCGTGGGCCTTGCGGCCCAATGGCGGTGTCCAACCGGCCGTACTAGGCTGATGGCTCGGACAAGGTTGAAAAGCACGTTGCTCTAACTGCGTTGCTAAATCTTCAACGGTCAGAGGAAGGGGTTCGACCAGACGAAACAGGCTGAGATTTTTAAACCACATGAAAAGTATCCGTGTTTGCGAAAATGTCAATTATCGGCCAATGCCCAGTTATCGCCAAGTTGACAGGCTTTATCCATTTCGCATAATAAAAAATCCGTGGCAACATATTGCACTGCAACAAATATCGCGCTATGCTGCAAATGCACAATTTCACTGTGACCGGTAATTTTTGGGAGAAATCGCCATGACTAATGAGGTGTTGGCTAAAATGTCTGAGCAGTATCAAAGTTTTCTGAGTCCCGTTATCAAAGCCAATAAATTGTCCGCTGCCAATTTGGAGGCTTTGGTCAATTTCCAAATGAGCGCTTTGCAATCGTATGTCGATATGGCGATGTCGCGAATGAAAGCCGCTGCCGATATCAATGACCCGGCTAGCTTGCAGGCTTTTCTGACCAGTCAGGCCGAGACCATTTCCAGCCTGAATCAGAAGTTTATGGACGATACAAAGGCATTAACCGATCTGATGGGGCGTTTCAAGACTGAGTTTGACAAGCTGGTGAAAGAAAGCCTGCCATCGGGCCAATGATGCGCTGAAGTGAAGTGGGACGGGTGTTCGGCCCCTCCCACCCGATGGAAACCGGTTCACTATCCCCCTTTTATTCTATGCCCAGAACCCGAATCGTCGCTGGTTTATCTGGCGGTGTGGATTCCTCGGTAGCTGCTCTGTTACTGGTTGAGCAGGGATATGAGGTCCACGGCGTGTTCATGAAAAACTGGGAAGAATCCTTCGAAGCTGGTTATTGTGCCGCTGCCGAAGATATGGACGATGCGCATGCTGTCTGCGAGACACTGGGCATTCCGCTGCACACAGTCAATTTTGCTGTTGAGTATCAAGAGCGGGTGTTTCGCTATTTCCTTGATGAATATCGTCAAGGCCGCACCCCAAACCCTGATATTCTGTGCAATACCGAAATCAAATTTCGAGCCTTTCTTGATCACGCCCGCCGGTTGGGCGCGGACACTATCGCTACCGGTCACTATGTTCAGAGTATTCAGCGGGAAGGCCGCCAGCATCTGCTCAAGGGCCGCGACCCTGGTAAGGATCAAAGCTATTTCCTTTATGGATTGGATCAGGATCAATTAGCCAGTGCCCGGTTTCCAGTCGGCAATTTATTGAAATCCGAGGTTCGTAAGCGGGCTGCTGCCGCTGGACTGGTGACGCATGCGAAGAAGGATAGTACGGGCATCTGCTTTATCGGCGAGCGCCGGTTCCGGGAATTTCTGAATCGCTATTTACCTGCCCAACCGGGGCCAATTTACACCGTGGACGGTCAATTGATTGGTGAACACACCGGTCTGATGTTTCATACTATCGGTCAGCGCCAGGGATTAAGGATTGGTGGCCAGAAAGAGGGTAGCGGTGAACCTTGGTATGTGGTTGGCAAAAATCTGGAGCAGAATATTCTGATTGTCGCCCAGGGCCATCATCACCCTGCTTTGTTTCATCGCCGGTTGCGCGCTTCGCAACTGCATTGGATTGCCGGTGATTGGCCTGCTCTTCCTCTCGTCTGCGCCGCCAAAATTCGTTACCGCCAGCCAGATCAGACTTGTGAGCTGAGAACGCTGGAAAGGGATTGCGCTGAAGTCTGTTTTACTGAGCCGCAGCGAGCGATCACTCCTGGCCAATCGGTCGTGTTTTACCGGGAAAATGAATGTCTGGGCGGTGGAATTATTGAGACCGGCTACAATTGACCGGATTCCCCTCCGCAACCCATCACCCGGAACTCATGCCCAAAACTGACCATGATCGCGTCATCGCCCTGGCCGGCGTGATGCAAGCTGTTGATCTAGTGCGCAGCATCGCCCACCGCGGCCAAGTCGACGCCGGCAATTTCGAGACCTGCATGACCAGTCTGCTTCAGGTTGATTCATCCAGCAGTGTGGACGTGTATGGCGGCATTACCCGGCTCCAGTCGGGCCTGCGCCTGCTCGAACAGCAACTCCATAATCCGCGAGATAAGGAACTGACTCGCTATGTGGTGACGTTGTTAAGCTTGGAACGTACCTTGGCGCGGCGAAAAGACCTGCTGGATGTTATTAGTGCTGGTATTCAGGATATTCAGCGAAATCTGGCGCATTTTCCGGTGACCCATAGCAACACTATTGCGCGGTTTGCAGAACTTTATCTACAAACGCTCAGCACCCTGTCGCGGCGTATCATGGTGAGCGGTGCGCAGATTCACCTTAACAACCCGGAAAACGCCAATCGAATTCGAGCACTGCTGCTGGCTGGGGTGCGAGCAGCAATCCTCTGGCGGCAAAGCGGCGGTACTCGGTTGGGCCTATTGCTGCGGCGCAACGTCCTTTTACGCGAAACCCGGTTGCTACTCGCTGAACTGGAGTGACTAACTCTTCCGATAGGCTTCCATCACGTTGCGCAGTTGGCTGATTTTGTCCAGCATGCGGCTGAGTTGCAATACATCAGTAATTTCCAGTGTTAGCCCCATGCGGGCAATCGAGGTCTCCCGGTCCGTCAGCGTATTGGCGCCTAGTACATTGACCTGCTCATTGGCGAGAATTGAGGCAATGTCCCGCAGCAAGCCTGAGCGGTCGTGGGCGATGATCATGATATCGACAGGGTAGGTGGCTGGCGTCTCACCCCAACTGACTTCAATGATGCGTTCGCTATGCTGGTTGGCTAACGCTAGCAGGTTGGTGCAATCTTGCCGGTGGATGGTGACGCCGCGCCCCTGCGTGATATAGCCAGCAATTGGCTCAAAGGGAGCCGGTTGACAACAGTGGGCAATCTGCGTCATCAACTGCCCAACACCGCGAATTCGCACATCACCCTTGCTGGGCTCAGGCGTTTTCGGTTTGCGTATCACTGGCAGGTTGTCCCCGGCAGGCGGTGCTTGCGGTAACAGATCCTGCACTTTTGACACCACTTGGCTGGTGGTCAGCGCACCGTGGCCAATGGTGGCGAACAATTCATCTGGCTTGGTGAAGCCGAGCCGCTCTGCAACTTTCTCCAGCTTGAGACTGCGGATGCCTAGTCGCTGGAACTCCCGCTCTAGGGCAGCGCGGCCCGCAGTAATGCTGTTGTCTTGATCCTGTTGAATAAACCACTGCCGGATTTTAGCGCGCGCCCGATTGCTCTTGACATAGCCCAGGTGTGGACTGAGCCAGTCACGGCTAGGCCCGCTGGTCTTGGTGGTCAGTATGTCGACTTGCTCGCCGTTTTTTAGTTCGTAGGTTAACGGGACAATGCGGCCATTGACTTTGGCACCGCGGCAACGATGCCCAACTTCAGTATGAACGTGATAAGCAAAATCGAGCGGAGTGGCGCCTTGTGGCAACTCGACAATAGTGCCTTTGGGCGTGATAGCGTAAACCCGGTCTTGAAATGCCTCGGCTTTGAACCGCTCCAGCAAATCGCCGTCGTCGGTATCCCCTTCTCGATATTCCAGCATTTGCCGCAACCAGGCGATTTGTTGGGCCGCTGCCTCGCCTGGACCCTTATTACCGCCCTCTTTGTAGCGCCAATGTGCGGCGATGCCTAATTCAGCATTGCGGTGCATCTCAAAGGTGCGAATCTGTACTTCCAGGTTGCGGCCTTCTGACCCTACGACCGCTGTGTGCAGCGACTGATAGCCATTCGGCTTGGGATGGGCGATATAGTCATCGAATTCCTGGTGGATATGATTCCAGTGGGCATGCACCACACCGAGTGCCGCGTAACAGTCATTCACTGTCTCGACTAATATCCGTACCGCCCGCACATCGAAAATCTGCTCGAAAGACAGTTTCTTATGCTGCATTTTCCGCCAAATGCTATAGATATGCTTAACGCGGCCACTGACTTCAGCGCGGAGACGGGCATCCTGCAAATAGGCACGCAGTTCTTCCATGGCATGGGCGATATATTGTTCCCGGTCAGCGCGGCGCTGATCAAGAGCTGTGGCCAATTGCTTGTAGGTGATCGGCTCCAGATAACGCAGCGCCAGATCTTCCATTTCCCATTTGATGCGGCCGATGCCCAGCCGGTTGGCCAGTGGTGAAAATACATCGAGAGTTTCCCGGGCAATCCGTTGCTGTTCTTCTGGGGCTAGCTGCCCGAGTTGGCGCAGAATGTGAAGTTGCATCGCCAGTCGAATTAGCACCACACGCAGATCTTGGGCCATGGCTAACAGCATCTTGCGCAAGCTTTCCAACTGACGGCCGATATGCTGGCTAGTCTGGTGTAGCTCACCAATCACATCGAGTTTAATAACACCATCAACCAGATGGGCGACAGCTTCTCCAAATTGTTCCCGTATATCCAGCAGTGCGAGCTGCCCATCGGCTACGGTCTGGTGCAGCAATGCAGCGGCAGCGGTTTCGTGATCCATACCCAGGTCGGCTAAGAGATCGGCGACAGCTAACTCCGGGTTGCCTCCAAGTTCGTAGGCGCGCCGCACACTTTCAATCTGTGCGGGCGTCCATTGGACGTTGAGGGTATTCAGCCACGTATCGAAATCCGCGCCTGCCAGCGCGGTTTGTCTGGAAGTGACCATATTGCATCCCCAAAAAGCGGCCTAAGATAGGCATGACGCTACCGCTGGAGAGCCAGCGGGGCGAACAACGGGGGTTTTTGAAGCGGATAGCGGGTCAAGAGGTCATGCCGGCTCCCGCCCGCTTAAAACGGGTGGAAGCCCATTTTTACCCTTGGCAAAAGAACTCTATTTTTTAGTTGTTCTTAGCGCCTTGATCGACCCATTTGCGCAGGAGTACGAGTTGCGCTTCTGGTAGTTTCACTTTGCCATGTGGCATCTGGATAGAGGGATCAACGCCAGGCCGGCCTTCGGCCAATCGGTTCAGGCTGCTGTTGAGGCTCTGGCCAGGAATGATGACCGGCCCCATTTTGGTGCCCTTCATCAGTTCCTCATACGTACCTACCGCCAGGCCGCTTTTCTGGTAGCCCTCGCCGTCGGGTGCGGTATGGCATTCCGCGCAGCTGGCTTTCATGATCGGCAATACATCCTTTTGGAAGCTGACGGGCTTCTCCGGTTTTTCCGTTGAGCAGCCCGCCAGCGCCCCTAGCCCCAAAATTAACGCGGATGCAAGCAGTTTACGAGAGTTCATGGATCGTCCTTTGGATAAGTTTAGACGGGTTTAGATGATACGATACGCATCTTATCAGACTCCAGGCGTGCGCGGATGCCCTTCAGCCTGGGTGAAAACGACCGGATCGGCAATCGACTACATACAATTTGATCTGGGTCCTCTATAATTTAATTCTAATACATTAAGTAAGCGAATTTTAAACACCAAGTGGTTGTCTTTAAAGAGTCAATTGATTTCAATATGGTTATGGAACTGGATTGATAGAATCGTTATACATCAGACGACCTCTACCAATAACCGCAAGAACCCTGAGAAAGATTCGGGAGGATGGCAATGGCTCACATCGTCGTCATAGGCGCAGGCATTGGAGGTCTCTCATTTGCTTACGAGGCCCATGAAAAATTAGGCAAAACGCACGAAATCACAGTTATCAATGCCAGTGAGGAGTTCCAGTACGTTCCATCCAATCCTTGGCTGCTGGTGGGCTGGCGCCGGCGCGGGGATATCGCATTCCCTATCGGCCCCTATCTTGAAAAGCAAGGCATCCGCTTCATCGGCCGGCCTGTTCTCCATATTGATGCTGAGCATAACCGGATCACAGTACAAGGCGGGCAGGCGTTAGATTATGACTACCTGGTCATCACTACAGGCCCTAAGCTGGCCTTCGATGAGGTGCCCGGTGGCGGGCCGTTAAACGGCCATACTCATTCGGTATGCACTGTGGATCATGCTCAGGCTGCCTATGAAGATTACGAAAAATTCTGCGATGATCCCGGTCCTGTCCTGGTGGGTGCCATGCCCATGGCGAGTTGTTTCGGGCCAGTTTACGAGAGCGCCTTCATCCTTGATGCCGATCTGCGCAAACGTAAACTGCGCAAACATGTACCGATGACGCTGGTCACCAGCGAACCTTATATCGGCCACCTGGGTTTGAGTGGTGTTGGCGATTCTAAGGGTATGCTGGAATCGGAGTTGCGCAGCCGGCATATCAAATGGATCACCAATGCCAAAACAACCCGGGTTGAGTCTGACCATGCGATTGTCGAGGAATACAATGATCGAGGGGAGGTCGTCAAGGAACATCAGGTGCCTTTTCGATTCGCTATGACCCTGCCGGCGTTTCGTGGTGTGGACCCGGTTGCTGCGGTGGACGGGTTATGCAATCCTCGCGGATTCGTGCTGATCGACGCTAATCAGCGCAGCCCGAAATACCGCAACATTTTCTCAGCAGGCGTGTGTGTAGCGATTCCGCCAGTCGAGACTACTCCAGTACCAACCGGTGCCCCTAAGACGGGCTATATGATCGAATCGATGGTATCGGCGATTGTCCAGAATATCCAGGCTGATTTAAACGGCCAGCCGGCCACTGCCAAGGGTACCTGGAACGCCATTTGTTTAGCAGATATGGGCGATACCGGTGCGGCATTCGTAGCGCTACCGCAGATTCCGCCACGCAATGTTAACTGGTTCAAGAAAGGCAAGTGGGTTCACTATACTAAAATTGCTTTTGAAAAGTACTTTATCCATAAAATGAAGACTGGCGCGGCGGAACCAATCTACGAAAAATATGCTTTCCGGTTGCTCGGCATTGAACGGCTGGAATAGACCAATATTTCCTCTCAACTCCTCACCGGCCTGTAAGGCGGGAGAACGGTTTTTAAACCGCATAGGGATAGTCGTGGCGAACTGCAGCTTCCTGCGGCTGGCAGCCCTGTCTCGCGATATAATCCCATATAAGAAATTATCCAGAGCGATCGGCGTTATACTTAGCCGAACGATAGGCATACTTAGCGCTTGACCGCAGACGTTCACTGGTTTTTCAATCTCAGGTAATGTCATGATACTTGCCTGCAACTTCGTTATCAGGTGTTGCGGTCCGAAGTATCAAATGCTGCTGGGCGCGGCCTCCACCGTCAACACAACAGGATGAATAACGTGACGAGTCCGAAACTTAATCCCGAATTGCAACGCATTATTGAAGCACGCCATCATGATCCTTTTGCCGTGCTGGGCCGCCACCCTCAGGACAAAAAGGTTGTGGTACGCGCCCATTTGCCTTATGCCCAGGAAGTACATATCGCCGAGGGCAACCTGTCGATGGAGCGCGTTCCCAACACTGATCTGTTCGAATGGCAGGGCAAGGTTGATCAGATACCGGATCGCTATCGGCTGATCTGGCGTGATTCTGACCATCACGAGCATATTTCCTACGATCCCTACTGCTTCCCGCCGCAACTGCCTGATTTTGACCTGTACTTGTTTGGTGAAGGCAAACACTGGCATGCCTATCGCTTCTTGGGGGCGCACCAGCACGCGGCCGATGGGGTCGCTGGCGTTTTGTTCGCGGTTTGGGCGCCAAATGCAGAACGGGTCAGTGTGGTCGGTAACTTCAACCGCTGGGACGGACGGATTCACCCAATGCGGGTGCGCGGTGGTAGTGGCATCTGGGAGTTGTTCATCCCTAATCTCTGCCCTGGTGACCTGTACAAGTTCGAAATTCGTAACCGCCACAGCAGTGCTATCTTGCTGAAATCTGATCCCTACGGCCAGCATTTTGAGCTTCGGCCCAGCACTGCTACTATCGTCACCAAACCAAACACCTATGCTTGGCGCGATGAAGAATGGCTGGATAAGCGCAAGTCCGCTGACTGGCTGCATACACCCATGTCAATTTACGAGGTCCATTTGGGTTCATGGCGGCGTGGTGGGGAAGGTGAGTTCATTGGCTATCGAGAACTGGCTCACCAATTGGTCGAGTATGTTAAGGATTTAGGCTTTAGCCACATCGAACTGCTGCCGATCACGGAGCATCCCTATGACGCTTCTTGGGGCTATCAGACTACCGGTTATTACGCGCCGACCAGCCGGTTCGGCACTCCAGATGATTTCCGTTATTTCATCGACTATTGCCACCAGCACGATGTGGGCGTGATTCTTGACTGGGTGCCAGCGCATTTCCCCAAGGACGCATCCGGTTTGGCCCGCTTCGATGGTGAAGCACTGTACGAACACACGGACCCGCGCAAGGGTGAACATCTCGACTGGGGTACATTGATCTTTAACTTTGGGCGCTATGAGGTGAAGAACTTCCTGCTGTCCAGTGCCCTGTATTGGATCGAAGAATTTCATCTCGACGGACTGCGGGTCGATGCGGTTGCATCCATGCTTTATCTGGATTATTCACGCAAAGAAGGTGAGTGGATCCCCAACAAGTATGGTGGCCGCGAGAACCTGGAAGCCATCGACTTCATGCGCGAACTGAACACGGTCGTGCATAGTGAGCATCCCGGCGCGATGGTGATCGCCGAGGAATCCACTTCTTGGCCACAGGTGACCCGGCCGACCTATCTAGGCGGGCTGGGGTTCAGCATGAAATGGAACATGGGTTGGATGAACGATACTCTGCGCTATATGGCCCAGAATCCCATTCATCGCAAATATCACCACGACCTGCTGACTTTCAGCATGTTGTACTGCTTCACCGAGAATTTCATGCTACCGTTTTCGCATGACGAGGTGGTGCATGGTAAGGGCTCGATGATCAACAAGATGCCAGGCGATGAATGGCAGCGTTTTGCCAATCTCCGGCTGCTCTATCTCTACATGTTCACCCATCCTGGCAAGAAACTGTTGTTCATGGGTACCGAATTTGGCCAGGGCACCGAATGGAACAGTGCAGTCACGCTTGACTGGTATGTCTTGCAATACGATTTTCACAAGGGTATGCAACTGCTAGTTAGAGATCTGAATCGGCTCTATCACAGTGAATCGGCGTTGCATTACTATGAATTTGAATGGCAGGGTTTCGATTGGATTGACTGCCATGATGCGGAGCAATCGATCCTGAGTTATCTGCGTAAGAAAGACGACGATTTCTTGGTGGTGGTGGTCAACTTTACCCCGGTGCCTCGCCATGGTTACCGGATTGGGGTGCCACGCGCCGGTCGCTATACGGAGGTTTTTAACTCTGATTCACACTATTACGCGGGCAGTGGCGTGGGCAATGGCGGAATGGATTTGATTGCTGAGGATCAGCCTTGGATGGACCGCCCCTACTCGGTCACGATTACTGTACCACCATTGGGTGGCTTGGTCCTCCGTCCGCAGGAGCCGCCACCACCGAAGCTAGCGGTGGCTGCTGTCGAGGTTGCGAACAATCTGGTGCCGGACGAAATAGTTTCGGCGGCAAGCGCTTTACCCGAGGCGGTAGTCACCAAGGCACAATTGGCTAACGAAGAAGAATTGGCACAGCCGGAGTAATTTCCCTACGGAGCAGTATTCCCCAGCCCTCTCCATGAGGGGAGGGCGGGTGCTCGATTTGGGCGGGTGTTAGTTCACTAGCCTGCGATAGGCAGGCTCAGTTCCTTGAAATTCCTCACCAAAAAACGGATCAATCACGGTCGATCAGGTTCCAGCCATGACCTTATCACGGATGAACATATAGATCTTACCAACCGTCTCGAAGGTTTCGGCACTGATCTCATCATCCGCGATCATGATATCAAAGCGCTCCTCTACCGCGTTGATCAGGGTCACTACTGCCATTGAGTCGAATTCCGGGATGCTGCCTAACAATGGGGTATCCGGGGTGAATTTTTGCACCCGGTTGCCCAATTGCAATATCTCGCCGATTAACTGCCGCACCTCATCGAACTCGACCATCGAGATCCTCTCCTGGAATGAATGCTAAAGGAATCTATGACCCTGGAAGCCAGGCAGCGGCGATCCAGGCGTGAAAACTAGCAAGATAGCGTTGCTGTCAGCAAGAATCCAGCCTGTTGGTTGGTAGTTTTAATCAAACTGGTAAGCAAACTCGCCGTCCTGCACCTGTACCTGTACCTGTACCACCAGTTGCCCTGCCATGATCCGTTTCAAAAACTCCTCGCTGATTGCTGGCAGCACGGTATTAGTCAAGATCGCGTCCACCATGCGTCCACCGCTTTCTAGCTCCGTGCAGCGGCTGACGATCAGTTTGACCACATCGTCGTCGTAGACAAATGGCACCTTGTGATTCTCCAGAATCCGCTTCTCGATCCGGCCTAGTTGCAGGCGGACGATATCACCGATCATCGCATCACTGAGCGGATAGTAGGGAATTGTTACCAACCGGCCCAGCAGTGCTGGTGGGAATACTTTAAGCAACGGTTCGCGCAGCGCCTTGCCAAGGCCTTCAGGGTCAGGCAGCAGTTCCGGGTCCTTGCACATGTTGGCAATCAGATCGGTGCCAACATTGGTGGTCAATAGGATCAGCGTATTCTTGAAGTCGATGAATCGTCCTTCGCCATCCTCCATCCAACCCTTGTCAAACACCTGGAAAAAGATCTCATGCACGTCATGGTGGGCTTTTTCCACCTCATCCAGCAGTACTACGCTGTAGGGGCGCCGCCGCACCGCCTCGGTCAGCACGCCGCCTTCGCCATAACCGACATAGCCGGGGGGAGCGCCCTTGAGCGTGGAGACGGTGTGTGCCTCCTGGAATTCGCTCATATTGATGGTGATGACATTTTGTTCACCGCCGTACAGCGATTCCGCGAGAGCCAGTGCTGTTTCGGTTTTGCCCACACCCGACGGGCCAGCCAGCATGAAGACGCCAATCGGTTTGTTGGGATTGTCCAACGCCGCACGGGAGGTTTGAATGCGTCGAGCAATCATGTCCAAGGCATGGCGCTGGCCGACGATGCGGCGGTTAAGAAGGTCGGCCAACTTCAGTACAGTTTCAATTTCATTCTTCACCATGCGCCCGACCGGGATGCCGGTCCAGTCGGCGACTACCGACGCCACTGCCTGAGCATCAACATCCGGCAGAATCAGTGGCTTTTCACCCTGTAGCGCATGCAACTTTGTCTGGAGATCTTTCAATTCCGCCAGTCGTGCGGGACGCTCTGGATCAGGTTCTGCCGCTACCGGGTCTGCTTCGACCGTACCATTGGCATTGCGCAGTTTGGCGCGCAGTTCGAGAATCTGGTCAACCAGCCCTTTTTCTTCCTGCCAACGGGTGTCTAATTCCGTTAATCGCACTTGCTCGGCTTGTAGTTTTTCATTGGCATCGGTTTGGCGTTGGACGGTATCGATACCGACGGCAGTCTCCCGCCCGATGATTTCCAGTTCAGTGTTCAGCGCCTCGATGCGGCGGCGGCAGTCTTCGACCTCAGCGGGCACCGCGTGCAGACTGATTGCCACCCGAGCGCTGGCAGTGTCCAGTAGACTGACGGCTTTGTCTGGCAGTTGGCGGGCTGGAATGTAGCGATGCGACAGTTTGACAGCTGCCTCGAGCGCTTCGTCAAGAATCTGCACGCGGTGGTGCTGTTCCATGGTTGACGCCATGCCGCGCATCATCAGGATGGTTTTTTCCTCGCTCGGCTCACCGACCTGCACGACCTGGAAGCGCCGGGTCAGTGCCGGGTCTTTCTCGATATGTTTCTTGTACTCGGCCCAGGTCGTAGCGGCAATGGTGCGCAATTTACCCCGTGCTAGAGCCGGTTTAAGCAGATTGGCCGCGTCACCAGTCCCTGCCGCGCCGCCAGCGCCGATGAGTGTGTGCGCTTCGTCGATGAACAAAATGATTGGCTTGGGGGAGGATTGCACTTCGTCGATCACCTGCCGCAGCCGGTTCTCGAATTCACCCTTCATGCTGGCCCCGGCTTGCAACAGGCCTACATCCAAAACCCGTAGGGTCACATCTTGAAGCGGCGGGGGGACATCGCCGGAGGCAATCCGCTGGGCGAAACCTTCCACAACGGCTGTTTTGCCTACGCCAGCCTCGCCAGTCAAGATGGGATTGTTCTGACGGCGGCGCATTAAAATATCGACGATCTGGCGAATTTCTTCATCGCGGCCAACAATCGGGTCCAGTTCCCCAGTGCGCGCTCGTTCGGTGAGATCCACTGAAAAACGTTGTAAAGCTTCCTGTTTGCCCATCTGTGGCGGCGCCATCGCCTCACTGGCCTCGCCAGGTACTGCGCCGCCGCCCATTTGGGAACCATCCGAGGCGCGCAACCCGGTTTCCGGTGATGTAGCAACAATATCGGCAAAGCGCTCGGTTAATTCATCGAGCTTGATCTTATCAAATTCGCGGGAGATGGCGAGCAAGGCATTGCGCAGATCCGGTGTCTTTAGCATCCCCACTAGCAGGTGACCCGTCCGCACCTGAGTATCTTTGAACATCAGGGTCGCATACACCCATGCCTCTTTCACTGCTGCATCAACGTGCGAAGATAAGTCGGAAATCGACGTTGCGCCACGTGGCAAGCGGTCCAGCGCCTCGGTGAAATCCTTGGCCACACGAGAGGGGTTCAGCGCGAAATGCTGGATAATGCGATGCAGATCCGAGTCCTGCAGTTGCAGAACCTGGTGTAGCCAATGCACCATTTCTACATAGGGGTTGCCCCGCAACTTGCAGAATACGGTGGCGCTCTCAATGGCTTTATAACCTACACTGTTCAGCTTCCCGAACAACGCAACGCGACTGATTTCAGCCATGGATTCGGACTCCTTTGGAAGTGAAAGATGAAAGGTGAAAGGCTAAAGCTCAAACCATGCTGATTCTTTAGCCTTTCACCTTTGGACTTATGTACAGTAAGTTACCGCATCTAGTTTCAGGTCATCGGCGTCGTGCGCCAGCGGCTGAGTGGTCAACCAGGTTGTCCAGCCCAGTTGTGATTTCTCGCCCAGCTTGAGCGGCGGGACTTCCTCTTTCTTGAGAATGAGATTGACATCCCACAGTAGTTCGTCACCGGTATAGTTGCGTACCCAGGCGACCAGGCGGCGCAGACTTTCGCTGCCTGGCAGAAAGCGTTGGAATTCCGCTAATCCCATTGGGCCGATCACAATGCGAAACTTGTATTGGCAATCCCATACCCGTTCACCGATGACCGCTGTCATTCCTAACAACCCCGTTGCCGGAGTTTCTCCCAGCCGGCATTGACTAGTGGCAGAAAGCGGTAGCCAGTGACCAACGAAGGTTTCGATCAGGACTGGCAAATGAAAAAAGTCTGCCAGAATCGCTTCGAGTCCTTCAGCATTGCGGGTTTGGCATGACAACCGGCCTGCGTAGTGAAACTTGGCTAAATCCGGTGCCATATCTCTCTTCCATAGAGACGGCATTCCCAGCCCAAATGCGGCACCAATATAAACGTTAAAACGATCGGTTTCCGGTCGATCGAAACTGACTGTTGGTTGTGCGTCCGCCCAAGCCCGGTAAAACAGGCTCAATATCCGGTGGTGAAACACGTCAGCAAAACGAGAGAAGGTGCGGTCACCGCAGGCCCGCTTCCGTTCATAGGCGTATTCGGTCAGATGCAGCGGTAATGGCCCCTGTGGTCCGAACAGCCCCAGGAAATATTCGGCCAAGTGGGGCGGATGTCCTTCGTCGCCAGGATCGAAGGATGCCAGCGTGGATGGTGCGAAGGCCATCGATGGCTCTTGCGTTAACCGCACCGGATCATCCCGCAGACGGGTGGCCTTCCCCAGCCGGGGCTGTTCCCGATAGTGGCACTCCAGCCGCCGCAACGCCTGGAAGAGATGGAAGGCATGCGGTTTGCGCCGCAATGCCTCGAATAGATCTACAGTGTATGCCGACGTCCGATCCGGGCTGGCCATCGAATGATCTCACCCCGTTCGGTCGAGCGAACGACCGTTTCAGTGAAGGAGTTGATGGAGGCGTATTTGGCGAAGAATCGTTCTAGAACCGCGCCCAGTAAAAAAGCGCCGGCTCCTTCGAAGGCAGCCTCATCTAGATGCACCGTCACCTCATGGCCTCGGGCGAAGGCAATCGGACCGGGCACCGGTGCCCGCCGGGTAATGGGCTGGGCTTGCACCGAGAACACGCCGTCAATCTGCCTTTGCACAGTCGCCTCCGCCAGATCGCCATACAGCGCCAGCAACTCGCGCAGAGCGGCCGCACCCTGTCGATTGTCAGTATCGGTGATCGATAAGTAATTGAGGCTTAAGTGGCTAATTAATCGCCAAGCGGTATCGCCATGGGCGCGCGAGAAACGCGGCTGAGAGGGACCGGTCACACACCGGATCGATTTTACGGGTGCGCCAGAACTCAGGGTAAAATCAGTTTCTCCCCGCCCGACTGGCATATGCAGCGGTAAATCACGATTAGTGCAGAGTGTGGAAACCGCCAATTGTTGCAAATTACCGCGATAGGGCGTCTCATCGGCATCCACCAGCGCCAGATAGATTTCGCTGCCGATGTAGCTGGAACGCGGCCCAATCCGCCGCTGATGGCTGGATAGCAGTCTTGGCAAACGATGTACCGTATAGAATGATCGCTGGCTGTTCTGGTTCAATCGGTCATAGTGGGCATAAAATGGCAGAAACTCCTGTTCATCGCCATCGGCACCGATCCCGGTCACCCCTTTGACCTGATAGACCTCAAAATCCATGGGCCGGGTGCGATCCGGAATCACATGATATTCAGCGGCTTGGGGGCCAAGATGAATGCGGTCGGCGCGCTTTGGGAATAGATTAATCGCGGGGGCGCAGAACAGGACAAAATTCTCTGCCGCCACCCGGTTTTCCAGTGTTGGATCGGCGCGGTTGAGCAGGATCAGGATTTCCAGCTCTTCACCAGCGCATCGGCGCACCGATGCACCGAGTCCACTCAGTTCAATGAAAAGATAGCGTTGCGGGAAAGCAAAATATTCCTGCAGCAGGCGATAACCCTGGAACGAGGGTGGCACATAAGGTAACAGCGCCTGCTCTTCCTCAAATCCCATTCGCTGAATTGAATGGCCAGCGATCACTTCATGCCAGGGAGCTGGCCGTTGACCAGGCCGTGCAACCAGCGTGACTGCATTGGCCAGCAACTGCTCGTACAGATGCATGGGTAGCGCATCGCTGCCCTGTAGATACAGGCTCAACCGGTCCAGTGGCAGCTTGCTGAACGGTAACCCGGGTAGGGTCGTGCGTAGTCGCAAACGGATGCCGGCCCGGATTTTGTGCGCGTCCGGCAGGTCCAGCGAAGCGACCGGTTCCTTACCCGCAAAGTACTGCGCCTCGGTAATCTCCAGTGGCCATAGGGTGACTGGATGTGCCGTGCGATATTCACAGGAAGTTTGTTCACCTTTACCCAGCAGGCTACGCAATTCAGTGTCTCTGGGAATCAGGAATCCTTGTTCAAGCGCGCCCTCAGTGGGATCCGGCACAAAGCGCGCGACGGCCATGGAGGGGGTGGGCGCCAGATAATGCGGGTAGATGACTTCCAGTAAATGCTGAGTGAACTGGGGAAATTCAGCATCGATTTTGAGTTGCACCCGCGCCGCCAGGAAGCTGAAGCCCTCTAGCAGGCGTTCGACATAAGGGTCGGCACATTCAAAACCTTCGAGTCCGAGGCGTCCAGCGATTTTCGGGAACTCCTGGGCAAATTCACCTCCCAGTTCGCGCAGAAACTGAAGTTCCCGGTTGTAGTACTGAAGCAGGCGAGGATCCATCAGCGGACCCTCGACTTTCGGGCTTCCTCTTCAACCTTCACCTGACCGCTCTCCAGATCAATCTCAGTTTTTAGATACAGTTGCTGTGGCAGAGGTTGTCCCCATAATTCACCTTCAATTTCAAACGTCAAGGCATTATGACTCATCTGTGCAGCAGTCAAATTTGCTCGTACCCGCAAGGTGCCCCGTAAAATGCGCGGCTCGAAATCGATCACCGATTGGCGCAATAGGTTTTCCAACATGTTGAGATCAAGAATGCGAACGGTCATCCCGGCCAGAGGGGGGATGCCAAAATTTAGAACAGAACTGGCAGCAAAAGGGTAACGTTCCATTTGATCGGGATTTAGTGGGCGGCTAGCGTTGAATAGCCAGGCTAGATCGCGCAGCACACAGTCCCGCAACCGGCTCATCGACAGAACCCGCTTTTCGCGGGATTCTTGCGACTGATCAGGCTCGTCATCGGTTAGTCGATCCAGAAGCGAAGGCTGTAATCGCTCCTGAGCAGTCAATTCAGCCACGGAAGTCAGGAAAAATCACTAGGGTTTACGGAGATTCCGTTGGGAGGTGTTCTACCGATCGCTCGGATTCTTCCCCTAATCGTAGCAGACGGACATCCAACAGCGGATACTCTCCCTCATCACTTGCCAGCATCCGCTGTCCCATGCCGATATAGACATCTTCCTCCTGTTCAATCCATTCTGTCTTGTGGCTCAACTGTAAAGACGGATCAGGGCTGGTTTGCGAACCTGGATACCGGGCGGGAATCAGGCCAACGGCTTCACCGCCATTGCGCCAGGTGAAGAGGGCTGGCATCCAGACTAGATCGCGCAAATCAGCGGGTGCTTCCAATTTGATGCTGCTAATTCGCTGAAAAGGAATCCAAAAATAGCGGCCATTGACAATCGCCTCAAGCACCGGGCCTAATCGGCTATCGGCGTCGGCGATCCAAGTAAACGGTTGATTGTCAATCATGCCGGAGGAGGCGGGTGCTGTCTCGAAGGCTTGTTCCCGGATAGGTGCCGCTTGTTGGTAGTGACCTTCGGCGGTGAGACGTAGCGCCTCCAGCAGCAAGGCTACCCACGGTTCCGGATCGCCAAAAATTAGCGGTGACCGGCGGCCGGCAAAGACCTCGGCGCGCAGCATTTCGCAACGCAGCGCCTCGCGGTAAGTCTGCACCATCGGCAGGCTGCTGGCATCCATCTCTTCCAGCACATTCAACTGAGTCAACGCCCGCTCCCATTGCCCCATGATAGCCAGAAGTTGAAATAGGAAAATCCGATGCTTCGAATTAGCCGGTTCCCGGCGTACCTGATCCTGCACCTTGGTCAGCACCGGTTGCAGACTGCGTTCTGCCAACAACTCACCCAATAGCATCAGCGCTCTCCTTAGATTACGGCAAAAAAGCCGGCAGTTGCCCACCGGCTTTGGAATTGATCAAGCCACTTCCACCGTGGTCTGATCGAAGGAGGCTTCCACCGGTTTGCCGACGGTGCCGCCCTTAGTATCCTGCTGCTCGTAATGCACCGTTACCTTAGCGTAGGCGAAGCTCACATTGCTGAAAGGTTCATCTTCGCCGCCGCTACCCGACCAGTCCACATGCTCGACCAGACAGTTGTCAAAAGTGTAAATCTCAAAGGGCTTTTGTACAGCGCCCTTGGCGCCGACGTTCTTCGTCAGATGCACAATGATTTTGTCGATATGCTGACCTGAGGTCATGAACCCGAATAGCTGCGGAGTCGCCTTCTCGCGTTTCATCGTGCAGCTAAAGGAGCTGACCGAGGTGCGTCCCGAAGACAGACCGGTCGAACCGGAACTGACCGTGGATGGATTGCTTGAGCTAAAGCTGTAACTGTACAGCTTGATCCATTTTTCGTAGCCCTTGGCCGTGCTTTCGCCTTCAATGCCGTTCGAAACCTGCATGTATGAGTCATAAGCCATGTCATTTACCTCCAGTGGGATTGATCATCGCGCTATTCAAACCTATCTGCTGAATTGCGCGCCTTGCACTGAGCAGGTGATCGATACCGTCCAGTCTTAAAATTCGGTTTGATCACGCTCTCAACTTGAATATAGCACATCCTGTGCCATATCTGTAAGGTACTCATTAGCATGGATATTTTAGGTCTGAAGAGGCTTGCTCCTGATTCAGTATCTTGAGCATGAACTCATCAAAATGACCTCGTCCCCGTCCATTTTGGACCGCTAACCTCCTTTCGCTGAAGGGAGTTTTGAGACTAATCGTAGTGACACAGTTAGGCCCTCAAGCTGATAGTGTGGCCGCAGGAAGAATTTGGCACTGTAATAACCTGGATTCCCTTCTATTTCTTCCACCACGACCTCAGCAGCAGCCAACGGATACTTGGATTTGGTGATTTCGGACGAGGTCGCCGGCGCGCCATCGACGTAATTCGAAATCCAGCTCTGCAACCAGCGCTGCATGTCGTCGCGCTCTTTGAACGAACCAATCTTGTCGCGGACGATACACTTCAGATAGTGCGCAAAGCGGCAGGTTGAGAACAGATAGGGTAAGCGGGCTGACAGATTGGCATTAGCGGTCGCATCCGGGTCATCATATTCGGCAGGCTTTTGCAGCGACTGCGCGCCAATGAAGGCAGCAAAATCCGAGTTCTTGCGATGGATCAGCGGTAGAAAACCGTTCTTCGAAAGCTCAGCCTCGCGCCGGTCGCTGATGGCGATTTCAGTGGGGCACTTCATGTCCACGCCGCCATCGTCGGTGGGGAAGGTATGGGAAGGTAATCCTTCCACTGAACCGCCTGATTCGACACCGCGAATACGGGTGCACCAGCCGTACAACTTGAAGGCCCGGTTGATGTTGACCGCCATGGCGTAGGCAGAATTAGCCCAGACATACTTGGTGTGATCACTGCCTTCGGCGTCTTCCTCGAAATCGAACTCTTCGACTGGATCGGTTTTGGATCCATAAGGCAGGCGAGCCAGAAAACGCGGCATGGTTAAGCCGATATAGCGGGAATCTTCAGACTCACGCAGCGAGCGCCAGCCGGCGTATTCTGGGGTTTGGAAAATTTTGGTGATGTCGCGCGGATTACTTAGCTCCTGCCAGGAGTCCATCTGCATCACGGTCGGTGCGGCAGCGGCAATGAACGGCGTGTGAGCGGCGGCGGCAATCTTGGAAATTTCCCCGAGCAACTCGACATCTGGCGGGCTTTGATCGAAGTAGTAATCTCCGACCAGGCATCCGTAAGGCTCGCCGCCGAACTGCCCGTACTCTTCCTCATAGATTTTCTTGAAGAGCGGGCTTTGATCCCAAGCTGTTCCCTTGTATTTCTTCAGCGTCTTGTGCAGCTCCTTTTTGGAGATGTTCATGACGCGAATCTTAAGCATCTCATCAGTCTCAGTGTTGTTGACCAGATGATGCAGGCCGCGCCAGGCGCTTTCTAGGGCTTGGAAATCGGGATGATGCAGGATCACGTTTAGCTGGTCGGTGATCTTTTTATCAATCGCTGCAATCATCGACTCGATGGATTTGATGACATCCTTGGAGACCAGAGTGGTGTACTGCAGCGCTTGTTCTGCAAGAGTCTTAACCGCAAATTCAACCGCTTCCTTAGCTTGATCAGATTTGGGTTTGAACTCCCGCTGCAACAGCGAAGAAAAGTCACCTGCCTCCAGAGTTTCAACTTCGGTTTGAACCTCACTCGCACTGGTTTCAGCCATGGTTCATCACTCCTCGGCAGCGGGCGGGGTAGTTTCCTGGGGCTTGGCTTCAGCGACCAGGGATTGTAGGAGGCTGGGATCATTCAGCGCTTTAGCGATCAGTTCCTCAGCGCCGGTTTTTCCGTCCATGTAGGTCATCAGGTTAGATAACTGCTGGCGGGCTTGTACTAACCGGTTCAACGAATCCACCTTGCGCGCGACCGCGGCTGGAGAAAAATCCTCCATGCTCTCGAAGGATAAATCTACGCTTAAATCACCTTCACCGGTTAGGGTGTTGGGTACGCGGAACGCTACATGTGGCTTCATGGCTTTTAGCCGGTTATCGAAATTATCAATGTCAATTTCGAGAAACTTGCGTTCGGCCACCGGCGCTAGAGGGTCAACCGGCCTGCCGGATAAGTCGGCCATTACCCCCATCACAAAGGGTAACTGTACTTTCTTTTCGGCGCCATAGATCTCAACATCGTACTCGATCTGGACGCGTGGTGCTCGGTTGCGGGCAATAAATTTCTGGCTACTCATCGCCATCGGATCGTTACCTCTCAATCTATCTGTAAATCAATTTTGGCTTAAATAAACCTAGCCTACTAGTCAACCATTGTACAGCTTGATCATTCTGCTTCTTCATCGGGTTGCAAGCCGAAAATCAGATCAGTCTGCTCGGTAGCATTAGGCGCAAGATCACGCAGAACCTCCATGAAGTCCATGGTAACCAGTTTCTTGGCGCGTTTGAGCATAAAGGGCACCGGACTAGAGGGTTCATAACGTCTATAATAGTCACAGATCTTGTCAAGAGTGCGAATCACATCTTCACGGCTGGCAATTTCACCGACGATCATGCGCTGGCTGGTGGGAGCGCCTTCCGGCCCCGCTGATCCCATGAGTTCCCCGGACTCATCCTCGCCTGCCGCGCCTACGCCTCGCCGCTGAAGCTGTTCGGCTAGAACCTGCCGGATTTCCTTCAGTACTCCCGACAGGGCGCTCATATCCGGTGCTTCAGTCACGCCAACTTGATCGGTCAATAGTGCTTCGATCCGCTTAGCCCGTTCCATGGCCTCGGCGACCGTTTCCGCAGTGGCTTGCAGATCCTCGATGCTAGCGTCCTGGAACGCCCCGTCGATCATGGTCTGGTTCGGTGGTGCGGCGTGCTCTTCGTCAGTTGCCACCGGCGTTAGCAGCCCAGCCGCAATTTGGACATCCCGCAGGCTAAATTGTCCCAAACTACGCGAGCTGACCAGAGGGGTTGAGCGTAATTCATGTAGAGTTGTTTCTGGATCACATAATCCGACAATTGTATTGATGCGCAGAGTAGGGTCGTTGTCGTCCTCAGGGTCAAGCTGCGGGTAGACGCTGTCCCAGTAACGCTCGATCAGTCCTTCTAGCAGCGCCAGGCTTTGGGTGAATCCTAGGAGGCCGTCTGTATTGAGTTGCGCCCGGGTCAGGTAGGCTGCAATACGCAAATCGTGCGTGCGTTCCAGCAAATCGAGGGCTGTTTTGCTGACCCCACGCCAATCAGGAGGGTCGCCGGGAATGATTGTGTCACCATATTGGCGCTCTGGCGTTCCTTGCGCCTGCTTTTCCATTTCTGCGAACTGCGGATCATATTCGAGATCCTCGCCGCATGGCGCATCAGCAGTGATGTCGCTCAACAGGCTTTCAACGTCAAAAATACTCATGGGTGGGGCGCCTCGTCCGATTCGCTGATTTGAAAAAATAGCTCTGCTGGGTGTCATACCTACCCTCAAGCAGTATAGACTGCTAATTAGCGATATAATCTAGCAACCCGATGAAGCTCAGCCGGGTGGTTGAAGCGGTACTCCCGCCAACGGACATCGCACCATGCCCTTGAAATTGACCATTACTAGCTACCAACGACTCTCCCCAGGCCAGGAAACTATCAGGACTCTTGACCGTGGTTCGATCAGTATTGGCCGTGCGCCGAAAAACGACTGGGTTTTGCAGGACCCGGAGCGCATTCTGTCCAGCGAACACTGTATTGTTCATTACAAGGACGGCGGCTACGTCCTGACCGATAAAAGCACTAACGGTACTTTTCTCAACGACTCCGAACAGCGCATTCCTCGTGAACACACGGTCCCGCTCAAGGATGGCGACCGCTTTGTCTTGGGTGAATACGAAATTGAGGCCACTATCTTCACCACCGGGGAAGAAGAGGAAGTGGAGGCGGAAGGCCCAGTTACTGACATTGTGCTGAGTCCGGGTTTGGCGCCAGTGGATGCCAGCGTACCTGACAAGATGGTGCCACCTTCCGCAGAAGCTTCCTTCGATATCATCAAACCGCCTTTTAGGGACCTGCTGGCAGAAAGCCGAGACAGTTTGGGTCTTGAACATTCTGTTCCCGAACGGCGTCCGCCTGGCGGTGCAGCCACTGAACCCTCATCCGATATTGGCGGACCGGAGGGTGCTGCTTATGAACCGCCAGAACTGTTGTCCCCGGAACCACCGCCTTCGGTTGAGCCTCAGGAACTGCCTGCTGAGCTGCCTGTTCCGCCGTTGTCCCCCCCTTTGGAGGAAGCGTCAGCGGACCGTTCAGTCCTTGAGCCGGTTACCCCTGCTAGACCCGAAGCCGAGCTAGTGATTCCGGATGACTGGTGGCAGTCGCCTGCTACGCCGGCACCCCAAGCCCAACCCGATACACTGGAACCACCGGTGGTGCCGCTATTCCAGGAGCCGGTCCCGCCGCTGGCCCCGGCCGCAAAGCTACCCGTGTCTCCTCCGGTGCCCGTAGCGTCAGTAACGGCTGCCGAGTCCGCCGGGCTCGATGCTCAAGTGCTATTACTCGCTTTTTTAAACGGCGCAGGGTTACCTCAAATGCGTCTGACTGATGAGCAGTTGCCAGAGACGATGGCTAACCTCGGCGCCGTCTTTCGCGAAACAGTTCGTGGCCTCATGGACATCTTACTGGCTCGCGGTGACCTTAAGGGCGAGTTTCGACTGGATCGCACTGCAATCGGTCCTGTGGAAAACAACCCCCTCAAAACCCCGCCTGGCCGGCCGCCACTACGGGTGGAGGAAGTCATGGCCCTGTTGCTGGTCAGTCAAAAGGGCGCCTACATGTCGCCAGTGCAAGCGGTACGCGAGGGCTTTGATGACATTAAGGCTCACCAACTAGCGGTTATGGCTGGCATTCAAGCTGCGTTGACCCGCCTGCTAAAACGGTTTGATCCTGACAATTTGGAAACACGCCTCGAACAAAGCGTACTTGATAACATCTGGCCAGCGAACCGCAAAGCTAAGTACTGGGATTTGTTTAGCGCTGAATATCAGGCCATCGCCCGTGAAGCTGAGGATGATTTCAATGAATTGTTCGGTGACGAATTCGCCCGCGCTTATGAGGAAAAACTGCGCTCCCGCTGAATTCGCCTACAATACGCTCAATCCTCATCCCTCGCTGGCTACTGTTCCGCGTGCTGGATGCGAGGATTTGAGGGTTGCATTAAAACTCCCTTCTCCGCCAAGGGAAAGGGATCGGGGTTAAGGGAGCCAATGAGGCCATGAAACGAGCAACGTCGCCATGAGCTGGTACAGCAAAGTCGTATGGTCTGAAGGGATGTTCCTGCGTCCCCAGCATTTTCAACAGCAGGATCGTTATCTTGAAGCTTTGGTCCGGCAATCCTGCGGCCCGCTTCGCCCCTATGGCTGGGGTGTGGTGGAGCTGGCCCTTGATCGGGAAGCGCTGGCGCTGGGCAAGGTTGGTATTACGATCGCTCGAGGGTTGCTGCCGGATGGCACCCCTTTCAGCATTCCGGACCATGATCCTCCACCGGCGCCTTTGGATATTGACGCTGAAGTGCGCGATACCCGGGTGATGCTGGCATTGCCGTTGCGGCGCACTGGCATGGCTGATGTGGAGCGTGGCGACTATCAGGATACCGCTGCACGCTACCGGGCTGCCGCCCGTGAGGTCCGCGACAATAATGTCGATACCGCCAATAACAGCGCCCACGTCGAAATCGGCGAACGCCGGTTACGCTTGTTCCTTGATACGCGAGACGCCAGCGATTATACCTGCATTGGTATCGCTCAGGTTCAGGAAAAACGGCCTGATCAGACCGTAGTGCTGGATGCCGATTATTTGCCGCCCTGCTTGGATTGCCGCGGTGTACTCGCGTTAAAAGGCTTCGTTACTGAGGTGCTGGGCTTGTTGCATCAACGCGGCGATGCTCTGTCGGAACGGGTGGTGGGTGCTGGCGCTTCACGGGGTGGTGGTCTGGATATCGCCCAATTTTTGCGCCTGCAGGCCGTCAATCGCTTTGAGCCACTGTTTGCCCACTTGGCGGCCATGCCGGGCTTGCATCCTGAAACTTTCTACCAGATCGCTTTGCAGGTTGCCGGTGAAATGGCTACTTTTACCGATAAGGTCAAACGGCGTCCTCCCGTCTTTCCGGCTTATGATCACGATGATCTGCATAAGACCTTTAGTATATTGATGAGTGAATTGCGCCGTTCGCTTAGCCTGGAAGAAGCTGAGGCAGCAATCCGCATTCCGATTGAGGAACGCCAGTATGGCATCCGGGTGGCGATTATCACAGACCGCGAACGCCCGCTGCTCACTAAAGCCACCTTTATTCTGGCGGTGCGTGCTGACATGGCGGCTGACCTGCTGCGCAGCCGCTTCCCGACGCAGGTCAAGATCGGTCCGGTGGAGCGCATCGCTCAGTTTGTCAATCACCATTTGCCTGGTATTGGTGTCAGCGCCCTACCGGTCGCGCCGCGGGAAATCCCCTATCGGGCTGATTTTATCTATTTCCGCCTTGATCGCAGCAGTGAATTCTGGAAACAAATCCTCAATTCAGGCGGTTTCGCCTTCCATGTGGGCGGTGAGTTTCCGGGATTAGAGATGGTGTTTTGGGCCATTAAAGAGTGACAGAGAGGCTGAGTAACGAACCGTGACTATCGACGATCCGTTTGCTACTGGCGGCGACGAAAGCGAACGCACTATTATTCGTCCGACGCCGGGTGGTCGCCGCCCGGATGTGGATGTTGCGCCTGCAACATCGCCTCGTCCTATTGCCCCCGAGCCAGCGCCGGTTTCCAAGGGAGTCGGTCTGAATCCCCTGGAGGCGGCTGCCGAACCCTTGCTCGGGCTGATCATGCGCCTGAAGAATACATCGTCGCATCCTAATCCTGAACAATTGCGGCGCCAGATGATTGAGGAGATTAAGGCCTTTACCGCTAACGCCCGCAGCGCCGGACTCCCTGAAAAAACTGTGTTCCGCGCCCGCTATGTTCTCTGCACGACGCTGGACGAAGTTGTGTTGAATACTCCCTGGGGCCGGGCTAGTGAATGGAGCGAAAATAGTCTGTTAGTGACGTTTCATAATGAAACCTGGGGCGGTGAAAAGTTTTTCGAATTGCTGGATGCAATTATTCTCGACCCGCGCAAGAATTTGGATTTGCTGGAATTGATGTACTTGTGTCTGGCGTTTGGGTTCCAGGGCCGTTACCGGTTGTTAGACAATGGCCGCAGCCGGCTAGATGAGCAGCGGGAGCGGACGTACAACGCTATTCGTACCGCTCGTGGTGAATTTGAACGTGATTTATCCCCGCACTGGCGTGGCAGTATTGAGCAGCAGAATCCACTAATCCGCTATGTTCCGCTCTGGGTTGTCGCGGCGGTAGCAGCGGCGCTGCTATTGGCGGCCTATGCAATTTTCGGTTGGCTACTTAACAGTAACTCCGACCCGGTGTTTACTGCGCTTGGCGACATCCGCGATGAGACGGTAGCTATGGTCCGGCGCAACGGAGTTCCCGTGGCGCCTCCGCCGGTTAAGCCGCAAGTGAAATCGGACCTTACCCGTGTGTCCCAGGATTTGCGGACCTTCCTCGCTCCGCAAATTCGCCAAGGTCAGGTCGAGGTCATCGAGGCTGCCGACCGGACGACCATCCGTATCCAGGGTGATGGGTTGTTCGACTCTGCCAGCGCTAATATTAAATCAGCCTATCTGCCATTGCTGACACAGATCGGCAAGGAACTCAATACGGTGCAAGGCAAGGTGCTAGTGACTGGCCATACTGACAATCTCCCGATTCATACCTTGCAATTTCCGTCTAATTGGCATTTATCCAAAGCGCGCGCTGATAGCGTGGTCAAGCTGCTGGCGGCGGTCAGCAACAATCCTAGCCGTTTCATCAGCGAGGGCCGCGCTGATAGTGAACCCGTTGCACCCAACAATACTCCCCAAGGCCGGGCATTGAACCGGCGCGTCGATATCATCCTGCTGGCGCGGATCAACTAGGGGGAGGTTATGAACAAGATCCTGAGTTTTTTCAAAAGCAAATGGTTCATCGGCATCACCGGATTCCTGGCGGTCGCCGCTCTGATCTGGTACATCGGTCCACTGATTGCAGTGGCCGGGCAAAGTCCATTATCCTCGGACTTGGGCCGGGTTTTTACCATCATGACTGTCGGTGGTGCCTATGGCCTGACTCAACTGATTTATTACATCAATACACTGCGCACTAATCGCAATATGCTGGCCGATCTGGCTGGCCAGGCAGGCGGGCAGGCAGGTGCTTTGGGTGGCGGAGCCAGTGGCAGTGAGCAAGGGGCTGCTCGTGAGGAACAGATCCGCGACCAGCAGCGTAAGAAAGAAGAAGAAGCAGCCTCAGCGGAGGAAATCTCTACCCTCAAACAGGGATTGGATGAGGCATTGGTTACGCTCAAGAAATCCCGGTTGAGCGGTAAGAGTGGCCGTAGCCAGTATCTTTACCAACTTCCCTGGTACATTATTATTGGCCCGCCGGGTTCAGGTAAAACCACTGCACTGATCAATTCTGGTCTGCGTTTTCCCCTAGGAGCCGGCAAAGTGCGTGGGGTGGGGGGTACTCGTAACTGCGACTGGTGGTTTACTGATGAAGCCGTCATGCTGGATACGGCTGGCCGCTACACTACCCAGGATAGTCACGAGGAAGTCGATCGCGCAGCCTGGCGCGGTTTTCTCGATCTGCTCAAGAAACACCGCCGCCGTCGCCCTATCAACGGCGCCTTCATCGCTATCAGCCTGTCCGACTTGATTCAGCAAAGTGAAGACGAACGTGCTGCTCAAGCGCTGGCTATCAAGCAGCGCATCCAGGAATTGCATGAGCACTTTGGTATTCGTTTCCCTATTTATGTGCTGTTTACCAAGACGGATCTAATTGCTGGCTTCATTGAATTTTTCAACGACCTCGGTCAGGAAGAGCGGGCGCAGGTGTGGGGCATGACCCTGCCGATGGATGATCCATCTAACCCGGAAGGTGTGGTTGAGCATTTCGCGGCTGAATTCGAACTGCTGGAAAAACGTCTGAACGATCGATTAGTCAATCGCTTGCAGGATGAGCGTGATCCTCAACGGCGTGACTTAATCTACACCTTCCCTCAGCAGTTTGGCTCCTTAAGACAAGTGGCTGAACGGTTTCTCAAGGAGGTTTTCCGTCCCAGCCGCTATGAAGAGCGTGTGCTGTTGCGTGGCGTGTATTTCACGAGCGGTACCCAGGAAGGGACTCCGATTGACCGGCTAATGAGTTCGTTGGCTAGCACTTTCGGGTTGAATCGGCAAACTCTCAGCACTTTTTCTGGGAAGGGGCGTAGCTATTTCATTACGCGGTTATTGCGAGACGTGATTTTCCCGGAGGCGGAGATCGCTGGCGCCAATCTGCGGGTGGAACGGTGGCGAGCCTGGATTCAGCGCGGGGCTTACGCGGCTGCCCTGCTGATTACCGTTACGGCGGCTGTGCTGTGGTTGACCAGTTATGCGCGCAATGAGATGTACGTGCAAGCGGTGGAAAAACAGCGCCTTGAAGTGGAAAAGCAAATTACGGCGTTGTCCCCGGATCAAACCGATCCGGCCGCAGCCCTGTCTCTGCTGAATGCAGCGCGCGCCATTCCTGGTGGCTATGACGACCGCAATGCTGGAGTGCCCTGGCTGATGGGCTTTGGTCTGTACCAGGGCTACAAACTAGGCGGCGAGGCGATACGGATTTACGAACGGCTGCTGATTCAGGCCTTCCTGCCACGCATCGTGTTGCTCATGGAAAACCGCCTGCGCCAGAATGTCAGCGATCCGGGTTACCTCTACAACACCCTTGCAGTTTATCTGATGATGGATGATCCAGAGCGCTTTAACGCCAAAGCGATTAAGGATTGGATGGAGCAGGATTGGCAGAGTCACCTGCCGCGTAACTTTACCCGGGAACAACGTGAACAACTGTCGGCGCATCTGGATGCACTGCTGGCGCAAGCGCCACTGGAATCACCGGTTGCTCTGGATAGCGTGCTGATCCAGAATACCCGTGGCTTACTCAATCAGGTTCCCTTGTCCCAGCGCATCTACGAGCGGTTGAAAAATCAGCGTGGATCCGAGGTTCCCCCGGAAATAGGCTTGACGGTTGCCGCTGGTCCTGACACACCACGAGTATTCAATCGAAAAAGCGGTCAACCGCTTAACACCGGTGTTCCCGGTTTATACTCGTATCAGGGCTACTACCGTTTTTTTCTGAAAGCCAGCCCGAAGCTGGTCGGGCAATTGGCCGAGGAAAGCTGGATTCTTGGTTCATCTGTGCAAATCTCAGCCAATCTTGTTGATCAACAACGGATTGCGGATGAAGTGTGCCGCCTTTACCTTGGCGATTTTTTTGAACAATGGCAAAACCTGCTGGCTGATGTCCAGATCAAGCCGTTTAATAATTTGGATACGGCGTTGGACATCATGCAAGTGCTGTCTGCCCCAGCTTCGCCGCTGCGGAGCTTAATAGAAACCGTGGCTCGTGAAACGGCTTTGAGTCAACCGCCAGCGCCTCCGCAGGATGCTAACAAGGCAGCAGCAGAGCCTTCATTAACTGATCGGATTGCTGGCGTCCTGGGCGATAGTGGCAAGACCGGCGCCACCACTACTATTCAACCTTGTGCTATTGATTCCCGGTTGTCCGGGTTTAACATCCAATATGTCAATGAAATTAAAGGTGAGGAGGGTGCAATTCCTCCCCTCGATAAGACGTTATCTACTCTTGAAAACCTTTACAGCCAAATGAATGCTATCGCTCGTGCCCAGGAAGGGAGCTCTGATGGCAAGATCCCGCAAAATCTCAAGGACCAGTTCGGAGTGGTCGTGAATCAGGTGCAAGTGGATGCTGCCCGCAAGCCGCCGCCGTTTAATGTGTTGCTGAATAAGCTAGCGCAGGACAGCACTGATGTGGTGCGCAGCGTGCGGGATCAGTTGAATTCACAATGGCAGGCGGCAAAGATCGCTGCCTTTTTTCAGGATAATTTGAAAGGCCGTTATCCGTTGGCACGCAGCTCCATTCAATGGAGCGGTGGTGCTCCAGCGTTGAATGCTCCTGTTCCGGCCAACACCATTCAGTGGGTGAACCCAGATGCTGGTGCCGGCCTCAGCCGCACAGTTCAGGGACCACCAGACGCTACACTCTCCGCTTTCATCCGCTTTTTTGGCCCTAACGGCTTAATGGATGCTTTTTTCCAGAAATCGCTTAAGCCCTATGTCGATACTTCGCAGGGAAGTTGGGTCTGGCGTGGTCCTGCTGGTCCGGAACAAAGCATCAGTCCGGAAGCCCTGCAAGCCTTCCAGCGCGCCGCTGCAGTGCGCGCTGCCCTGTTTCCCGGTAATAGTTCGAACCCATCAGTGCCCTTTCAATTGGTTCCAATGGAAACGAGTCGCGATATTAGCCAAGTGATTATCGAGGTAGAAGGACAAACGCTAACCTATAACGCAGGCCAGCCTGCACAGGTTACCGATCTACGCTGGACCGGTGCATCCGGCAAAGCTCGAGTCGAATTTCTACCCGCAGGCGGTGGTCTATCGAAACTGAATGAAACAGGCCCTTGGGCTTGGTTTAAGATCCTTGATCAGACCCAGGAGCAACCAACGGGGACAGGCCAATTCCGGATAGCATTTCAATTAGGTGGCCGGCAGGCTATTTATGAATTACGCAGCTCTAGCGGTTCCAATCCTTTCCGTCTGCGGGAATTGGAGGGTTTCCGGTGCCCCGATCAGCTCTGATGCCTGAATCTCACCGTTCAATGATGACGGGTTTCTTCGGCAAGCTACCTGGCCGGGGCGATTTTATCGGCCGCCATCTTCCGAGAAATTTTCTCGAACCTTGGGATGGCTGGATGCAGGCGGCGATGGCTTATAGCCGTAACCAGTTACAGGAGTCCTGGTGCGACCGTTACTGTACCAGCCCGATTTGGCGTTTTGCATTGAGCGGCGGCTTGTGCGGGCCAGCGGGTTATGCTGGGGTGCTCATGCCCAGTGTCGATCGTGTTAATCGTTACTATCCGCTGACCATCGCTGTTCCGTTAGCGCCAGATTGGCCGTTGTTTACACTGCCTGCGATGGGTGAGTCCTGGTTCCAGCAAGCTGAGCGGATTGCGCTGGAAGGACTCAAATACAATGCGTTGGATCTGGATGATTTCAGCCGGCAAGTCAACGCACTGGGTGCGCCATTTGCCACTGATTGGCCTGAGGAAGTTGTGGTTACTGGCAAGGCTTGGCATTGCGCTTTACCTGAATCGCTGGATTGGCTGCGAGCGACGCCAACATTGGCGGGTTACCTATTACGGCGGACATTTCCCCGGCCTAGCTTGTGGTGGACCGAAGGTTCAGATCGTATTGCTCGTTCCCTGTTGATTTGTGATGGTCTGCCCCCGATTGAAGGATTTTCCGCGTTGTTGGCTGGGGACTGGCAGCAATGGGGTTGGAATGAGAAACTGCTCGTTGACGTCACCGGTCCTGACGAGTCATCCGCTGCTAAGGAGGCGTCATCATGAACGAATCGCTTTTTTACTGGTCATCAGCCGGCCGTAGCCATGTCGGTATGGTGCGGGCGATCAACGAAGACGCTTGTTTGGCGATGCCTGAATTGGGTCTTTGGGCGGTCGCTGACGGCATGGGTGGACACGAGGCGGGTGACATTGCCAGTCAAATGATTGTCGAGGCGCTGCAGCAAACCCCATCCCCGTTGAACTGGCCAGATTTTTTGCACTCGGTGCGTGACGCGCTTTACGAAGTCAATCAGCGGTTGCGGGAGGAATCAGCTCAGCGCTATCAACATCGCACGATTGGCAGCACCGTGGTAGTGCTGCTGGCTCATGAAGATCAGTGTGCCTGCTTATGGGTAGGTGATAGCCGTATCTATCGGTTGCGAAAGGGTCAGCTTGAGCAGTTGACCCGCGATCATAGCCATGTTCAGGAGCTGGTTGATCAGGGATTGCTTGCTCCAGAGGAGGCTCACCGCCATCCATTGGCCAATGTGATCACCCGTGCAGTGGGTTCATCGGATGACTTGCAGATTGATGAAGTGATCCATTCACTCCAAGTGGGCGATCTCTTTCTATTATGTAGCGATGGCCTCAACAAGGCTGTTAACGATGAGGAAATTGCGCGTCTACTGGCGCACAGCAACCATAATTGCCAGGAGGCCGTCAAGGCGTTCATCCACTTGGCGCTGATGCGTGATGCCAGCGATAATGTAACCACTGTGGTGGTGAGCATCGATGGCGATCCAGTGGGATCTGCTGGCGAAAAACTGGGTTCGGACCTGCCAGAAGATCCGATTCCAGCAGATTGGTATTTACAGTAGCGTGATGGTAATCGCTCAGTCCCCTCGTCCCCTGTTAAGGGGGCGAGGGCGAGGGCGAGGGCGAGAGGGTAAGTCCTTGAAAACCGCTGCCTTCACCCCAGCCTCTCTCCTGCAAGCGGGCGATTGGAAGGTTCACCGTCCCCGCCGATACAGTGGCAATGGCTGATCAGAGGCCGGCTGATAACTCTCGCTAAAGTCATTGAACGCTTCTAATGCATCTTCAAGATTGCGATCGGCCCGCAACTCGAAGGCGTCAAAGCCGCTGCGGGCCATGAAGAACAACTGGTCGCGCAGTACATCGCCTACCGCCCGGATTTCTCCCTGATAGCCGTACCGTTCCCGCAGCAATCGCGCTTGTGAATAGGCGCGGCCATCAGTGAATTTGGGAAATTCCAGCGCCACCAGCGCCAGCGCTGGCAGATCGGGAGCTAGATCAGCAACATTGGCGGTATTTGGCAAGTATACGCCGACCCATTCATCCCGGCCTTGCAACGCCATCTGCTCCTTTTGCCAGCGAGCTCGTGAGACAATCACAGGTCCAGCAGGTAGCTCAGCATCGTCAGGGACGTATTGCCATTGGTCTTCGACGATTTGCCGGTTTTTAATAACCGACCGCATGGCGCTGTTCCTCCTGTTTTGCTGCTTTGCTACCCGGCGCATAAGCCTGCATCCGGAACGGCTCTAGACCAATTCGCCGGAAGGTCTCAAGGAACCGCTCACCATCCTCACGCCGTTCCACGTAGACGCGCAGGATACGTTCCAGAGTGTTGGCGACATCGGTCTTGGGTACCGAAGGGCCAAGGATGTCACCGAGCGATACATCATTTTCTGACGAGCCGCCTAGCGAGATTTGGTACCATTCCTCGCCTTTCTTATCAACGCCGAGAATGCCGATATGGCCGACATGGTGATGACCGCAGGCGTTCATGCAGCCGGACATGTTCAGACGGAGATCGCCGAGGTCGTAGAGATAGTCGAGCCGGTCGAATTTCTCATTGATCTGAGAAGCAATGGAGATCGAACTGGCATTAGCCAGGCTGCAAAAATCCAAGCCGGGACAGCAGATCATGTCTGCTAAGGTACCAATTACCGGCGCCGCCAGTTTTTGCCCCTTAAGGGCATGCCATAGCGGGTAAAGGTCGGCTTGCCGCACGCCGGCGAGCAGGAGATTCTGGTGGTGAGTGGCACGAATCATCCCAAAACTATAACGATCAGCAAGATCAGCAACCTCGTCCATCTGCCCGGCGGTGATGTCACCGGGTGGTACATTTGGTTCCTTCAGCGCTACGAATACATTGCGGTATCCCGCAACCTTGTGGGCGGCAACATTATGCTGGATCCAGGCGGCGAACGCCTTGTCTGCCTTGAGCCATTGTTCGAAGCTGAGATCAGCAGCAGCGTCAGTGTCATACGGGGGCGGGGTGAAATAGTGGCGTACCCGCTCAATTTCAGCTTGCTCCAGCGCTAGCCCAGAATTCTTGATGCATTCCCACTCTGCTTCGACCTGTTCACGGAATTTTTCCGCTCCAAGCGCCTTGACCAGGATCTTGATACGCGCCTTGTAAATATTGTCCCGTCGGCCGTGTTGGTTGTAGACCCGCAGAATTGCTTCCAAGTAGGTTAAAAGATCGCGCTGGGGCAGGAATTCGCGAATGACCCGGCCAATGAGCGGTGTACGGCCTAGTCCGCCACCGGCAAGCACCTGGAAGCCGGTTTGTCCTGCTTCGTCCCGTACTAAGCGCAGGCCAATATCGTGAACCTGGGCAGCTGCGCGGTCATGGGTAGCGCCGGTGACAGCGATTTTGAACTTGCGCGGCAGGTAGGAAAATTCCGGGTGAAAGGTGGACCACTGGCGGATGATTTCGCAGTAGATGCGTGGGTCTTCGATCTCGTCTGGAGCCACTCCAGCAAGATGATCGGCAGTGACGTTGCGAATGCAATTGCCACTGGTCTGGATGGCATGCATCTGTACTTGGGCCAAATCAGCGAGAATATCGGGCGTGTCCTCCAGCTTTGGCCAGTTGTATTGGATGTTCTGGCGGGTGGTAAAATGACCGTAGCCTTGATCGTAGCGGCGGGCGATGTGCGCTAAAGTCCGCATTTGCCGAGAGGAGAGCAGACCGTAAGGAATGGCTACCCGCAACATCGGTGCGTGGCGTTGCAGGTAGAGTCCATTCATTAGCCGTAACGGTCGAAATTCGTCATCGCTCAATTCGCCAGCCAGAAAACGCCGCACTTGGCCTCGATATTGAGCGACGCGCTCGTTTACAAGCGTCTGATCATAGTAATCGTACTGGTACATTCTTATTTGGTCTCCGCCTGAAATCTTACTGACGCATCTCCATTTTTCTCCTTGAAGGAGAGCATTAGAAATGCGAAAGCTAATTGGACGCAAGTTACCACTGCTGAGATATGCAAATAAAGAATTTTTTAACAATAAATTTATAACTTTTTTTTATTTAACAAATAAAGTAACCCTTTGTAGATTTCGAATCCTATCAGGCTGCTGTTAAGGTCTTACTGAGAGTTGCCGGCTATGGGCGGTCGAATGCTTCGCGTAATAATCGCTCCATGGTCTCATTCCAACGTTGGCGTGTTCGTTCCTGCCAAAACCGAGCGTTGGGCCGACAATCAAATTTCTGTTTATACACAGCCAGTGTTGCAACAAGCAGCGCCAATACAAATGCTAATTCTGCATTTTGGAATCCGGCGAAGGGTAGCGCCACCCAGGTGAGGAAAGTCAGTCCTGCGATCCAACCCCAGGGAATACACAGGTAGTAGTCAATCTGAAACTCAGAGCCATTACGGTAGATGCTGACCCGCATGGGCCAGTCATCCTGCAACAGATAAGCCCGCCGACGTAGTTCTAGGTAATTTTCTCGCTCAGTGGTAATTATAAAATTATTTAATAACAAAGAGTTAATAAACTTTTTTGATTGCGTGTCACCACCTCGCACTGTAGCTCGGCTCAAGCGGCCTAAGTGATGAATTATCAATTTAATTGCCATGTTTACTCACCACCAACACTTGTAACTTGGCACTTTATTCCTCACTTCCTATCGTGATGATTACTTTTCCGGTCGATTTGCGGGCGATGACTTGGTTAAGCGCTTCAACCGCCTGTTCCAGCGGGTAGGCCGCTGATATATGGGGCTGAATCGCACCGTCCAGATACCAGTGAATCAGGGTGTGGAAACTCTCGGTCATCACCTGGGGATGAAGCTCCGCATAGGCTGGCCAGTTAACGCCAATGACATCCACATTTTTGACGAGTAGATGATTAGCGGGAATTTGTGGCACGGTACCGCCCGCAAAGCCAATGACTAGAATTCGTCCTTCAAAGGCAATGCTACGTAGGGAAGCGGTGAACAGTTCACCACCAACCGGATCGTAGACCACATCTGCGCCGCGCCCACCCGTCAGCTCCTTAATTCTAGTGCGCACGTCTTCGGTGCTGGTGTTGATCAGATAGTCCGCGCCATGTTCACGGGCAACTTCAAGTTTTTCAGGGCTGCTGGCGGTAGCAATGACTACCGCACCTAACCGTTTACCGATAGCGACCGCTGTTAGGCCCACGCCGCCGGATGCACCATGCACCACGAGAGTTTCGCCGGCCCCCAGTCGCGCCCGATGCCATAGGGCGATATGCGAGGTACCGAAAACTACCGGAAAAGCCGCACCTTCTTCCCAGGACATCGCTGCCGGCATCGGTACGCAACGATTGGTATTCACCACCACCTGCTCGGCGTAGCCACCATACGGGGTGATGGCGATAATCCGGTCACCAACTTTGATGCCATCGACGCCTATTCCCAATTCCAATACTTTGCCGGACACTTCAAAACCCGGGCTAAAAGGAGGTTGTGGCTGTTTCTGATATTGACCGCGGGTAATCAGACTGTCGGCAAAATTGACGCCGCAAGCCCGGATTTTTAACCGGACTTGGCCGGGACCCGGTCGCGGTTCGGGTACTTTGTCTAACCGCAGTGCAGCAGCACCGGTAAGTTCATGACAGACGATGGCTTTCATCATGGGACATTCTCCATCCATCGTTTCGGAGCTTAACAAAGACCCCGGTAAATACTCCCTTATCGTGTTTTAAGTCTAGAGGAGAGGGAGTTCTAGAAATTCCCCTCCTTGAATTAAGGAGGGGATGGCGCAGAGCGCTGGGATGATTTATCGGATGTTGATTATTCCCCGATAATTTTGCGCACGACATCGGTCATCGAGATGACGCCGGCGGGCTGATTATTCTCGGTGACCACCAACCGGTGCATACGCCGGCCGGTCATCAG
>ERZ761602.1468-NODE-1468-length-42482-cov-186.292078_pt1 | contig 42482 bp, 23 predicted proteins | sample MGYA00512165_ERZ761602 | MGnify/ENA primary metagenome ERZ761602 (study PRJEB28899, sample SAMN02445085) | bioreactor sludge metagenome | biome: EBPR sludge; isolation source: Thorneside wastewater treatment plant | place: Australia: Brisbane, Thorneside...
CTCTTGGCAGGTCTAATCCGCCGGGGGGTGGCGGCGTGGGGTTGTAGTCTTCTATAGCAACCAGGGCATCTTTGATAATTGCGTTCCTTACATATACTACGCCGTGGTGGGGGCTGCCGGTGATGGCAATATCGGGTACAAGGGCTACTGTGGGGTGGCTAATGGTATGGTCGGCTTGTACGCGTATGCCATACCAGTGTTGGGGGGCGCAGTTATCGCCTTGTAAAACAGCGCCTTCTTCTATGCGCAGTATGCCGCCTTTTTCTACTATAAATTTGGTGTTTTGCCCTACCATGTATAGGGTGGTATTGTTTATAGATAGGGTTTTGCCGGCGGGTATGATGATGACGCCTGCGAGGCGGAGGTTGGTAGTTGCGATACCCCACGTTTCTACGTTGCCATCTACTTGGTCTAAGGGGGTTTCCATAGCGCATACGGTGTAATTGCCGCTAAAATCGGTAGGGGCAACATCGTTTGGCTGTACTTCGTAGCCGGCTTGGGCGGTGCAGCCGTTGGCATCGGTTGCAATAACGGTGTAGGTATTGGGGGCGGCAACTTCTATTGCTTCATCAGCACTTCCGTTATTCCACAAATAAGAATTGCCGCCACTTGCTGTAAGGGTTACGGTACATTCGTTTTGGGTCATGGTGATTTGGGGAGGGATAATCATTGCCATAAATACGCCAATGTTTTTTCTGCAAACAAAGTTATTGTATTTGTTTTAAGAAAGCAACTTATTTTTCTGAATTTCTTGTTTTTTTCTGTATTTTTTCCGGATAGGGGAGATTTAGTCCATTTTTACCATTTACTTACCACGTACATAGACCAATTATTTATGGGCAATAGTTGGCTGAGCATAATATAAAAGCCCAATTTTTGCTGCATCACGAGCTTGTTTGTGCTGCTCTATATTACAAAATTGCCAATTAGAGCATTTTTAACAACCTGCGGGCATAAAATAATGTTGTTACGTGGTATAAATGGTAGGTGGTGTGTGGTTTTGTACCCACTACCCACTTTTCACTCTTCACTTTTCACTATCAACTACATGGTTACTAAATTTCCTTCTGAGTCTATAACGGTAATGACCGAAATGGTTATGCCCAACGATACCAACACCCTCAACAACTTAATGGGCGGCAACCTGATGCGCTGGATGGACATAGCCGCCGGCATTTGCTCGCGCCGCCATTCGGGCTGTGTATGTGTAACCGCCTCCGTAGATAGCGTAGCATTTCACAACCCCATCAGATTGGGCGAAATTGTTACCATTACCGCTAAGGTAACCCGCGTGTTTAACACCTCTATGGAGATACATATTGTAGTACATGCCGAGGGCATTAACCCCGGCACACGCCGCCGGTGCAACGAAGCTTTTTTTACCTTTGTTGGACTTGATGAGTGGGACAATAAACTCTCTATTCCAAAAATAGAGCCACAAACCGATGAGGAAAAAGCCCTCTACGCCAGCGCACAGCGCCGCCGCGATATGCGCCTTATTCTTGCCGGACGCATGAAACCCAACCAATCGGAAGAACTCAAAGCTATTTTTACTAACCCTAATGCCTAATTTTAGTTTAGCTACCGCTCAACCCATCATAAACTGCTATTAAGAAAATTTATGCAAGACAAAATACAACTTCTCAACAGTAAAATTGAACAAGCCCTGCAAGGCGGCGGCGCAGAGCGCATTGCCAAACAGCACAAACAAGGTAAACTTACCGCCCGCGAAAGGGTGCAACTGCTCTTAGACCCCGATTCGTTTCAGGAAATAGGCATGTTGGTAACACACCGATGTACCGATTTTGGCATGGAAAACCAACATTTTCCGGGCGATGGCGTAGTAACCGGCTATGGAACCGTAAACGGAAGGTTGGTTTATGTGTTCTCGCAAGATTTTACCGTATTTGGCGGCTCACTCTCCGAAACCCACGCCCAAAAAATCTGCAAAATCATGGACTTGGCTATGAAAAACGGTGCGCCCGTTATTGGGCTAAACGACTCAGGCGGCGCACGCATTCAAGAGGGCGTAATGTCGTTGGGGGGGTATGCCGATATTTTTTGGCGCAATACCCTTGCATCGGGCGTTATACCCCAAATATCGGCTATTATGGGTCCGTGTGCCGGCGGAGCAGTTTATTCGCCCGCCATTACCGATTTTGTGATGATGGTAGAAAATACCTCTTATATGTACGTTACGGGTCCTAATGTGGTAAAAACCGTAACCCACGAAACCGTAACCCACGATGAACTGGGCGGCGCCGGCACCCATGCTGCCAAATCGGGCGTAACACACTTTGCCTGCCCCAACGAGGCTGCCTGCATTGAAACACTCAAACAATTGCTCAGTTATATTCCGCAAAACTGCGAAGAAACAGCGCCCGTTTACCCCTACCAGCCCAAAGACGACGAACTGCGCCCGCAACTAAACAACATACTGCCCGAAAGTAGTATGCAACCCTACGACATGCGCGAGGTAATTAACGGCATTGTGGACGAAAACTCGTTTTTGGAAGTGCATAAAGATTATGCCGAAAACATAGTGGTGGGGTTTGCCCGAATTGCCGGACGCAGCATAGGCGTAGTAGCCAACCAGCCCGCTTACCTTGCCGGTGTGTTAGACATTAACTCCTCTAAAAAAGGCGCTCGGTTTGTGCGCTTTTGTGATGCTTTTAATGTGCCGCTGCTTACCTTAGTAGATGTGCCCGGCTTTTTACCCGGTACCGACCAAGAATGGAACGGCATTATTACCAACGGCGCTAAACTGCTCTACGCTTTTTGCGAAGCTACCGTGCCCAAAGTTACCGTAATTGTGCGCAAGGCTTACGGCGGCGCTTACGATGTAATGAACTCTAAACACATAGATGCCGACCTTAACTTTGCCTGGCCCAGCGCCGAAATTGCCGTAATGGGCGCAAAAGGCGCTGCCGAAATCATTTTCCGGCACGAAATAGCTGCCGCACCCGACCCCGAAGCTAAACTGACAGAAAAAGAAAAAGAATTTACCGAAACTTTTGCCAACCCCTACCGCGCCGCCGACCACGGGTTTATTGATGAGGTAATTCACCCACAACTTACCCGAAAACGCCTCATTCAAGGCTTTAAAATGCTGGAAAACAAAGTGGTAAACCTGCCCCGAAAAAAACACGGCAATATACCCCTTTAACCTCCTGCCAAATAGTTTGCCGTAATGACTCACGGCACAGCAGCCCAAACACATTGTTTTGGTTGTAGGTTTACCACGTAAATAATTGCCCGTTTTTATGGACAAAACCATTGACCAATATAAAGAGGTGGTGGTACAAATAGCCACACCGCGCAGCACCGGCACCGGCTTTTACCTAAAAGATTATGATATGGTAGTTACCAATTACCATGTGGTAAGCGATAGTGTGGAAGCCGTTATAAACGGAGCTAAAATTCCCGAAACTACCGTAAATGTTCTTTACAAAGACCCTCACTACGACCTTGCCTTTTTAGAAATGCCGCCCGATGTACCTAAACCACAGGTGCATTTAAACACACACGTAAAACAAGGCGAGGTTATCATTGCCATTGGGCATCCGTTTGGGTTAAAGTTTACCGCCACCAAAGGCATTGTTTCTAAAGTAGCCCGACCGTATAACAATGTGAACTACATACAAATAGATGCCTCTATCAATCCGGGCAACAGCGGTGGTCCGCTCATAAACACTGCTGGCGATGTGGTGGGGGTAAACACCTTTATTATTTTGGGGGGCGAAAATTTAGGTTTTGCCTTGCCCAGTTCTTACCTCATAGAATCACTGAAAGAATACCGGTTGCATCTGGGGCATAGGGTTGCCCGATGTAGCGCCTGCCTCAATTTGGTTACCAAAACCGAGGCGGAGCAGCACGATAACTACTGCCCCACTTGTGGCAACCGATTGGCTTTTTATGAAGAGCAAACCTACGAGCCGGTAGGTAGAGCCAAACTGATAGAGGAGTTAATAAAGGAACTGGGCAAAAACCCCATTCTTGCCCGCCGAGGCGCTAATGCATGGGAAATTATACACGGTAGCGCCCTCATAGATATTACCTACGTTGAAGAGCTTAGGTTCATCATAGCAGATGCCCACCTATGCCGACTGCCCCGCACCAATATAGCCGCCATTTATGAGTTTTTACTGCGCCAAAACAACACCCTTACCGATATGATGTTTAGCATTGATGAACAGGATATAGTGCTTTCTACGGTTATGTACGATGCCTATTTTTCAAAAGAAACAGCTTTGGCTATCTATAAAAACCTGCTCAATAAAGCCGATTATTACGATAATTTGTTGGTTGAACAATACGGCGCACTCTGGAAAGTGAAGAGTGAAGAGTGAAAAGTCGATAGTTTTGGTAGTGGGTGTTTGGTAGATGGTAGTGAGTAGTGGTTAGTAAGAAACAACGTAACTACTTACCTTGGTAACTGCTATTTTTAAAAAATCTGTGCAAATCAGCTACATCCGCGTTATCCGTGTGCTAATTGTTGTCGGAAATTTTACCAATTAGCCTGCAAATGAGCCATAAACTTGCAGGGTGGGCAGTACCTAAGTAGTTACGAAATAACCACAAATTTGCGCCTTTGCGAGAAAAAAAACGGGCTGGTATTGGGTAGCTGTAATTCGCAACTCATAACTCATAACTTCTTCTTATACCGTTGCCATGCAAAAACACCCAGCCCCAAGCCGGCAATAATTAGGCAGATGGCTATAATTTGGGCTTGGCTAAGTTGCAAACCCAGCACATTATAGCGTTGGTTTACCCGTATAGATTCAATGGTAAAGCGTTCCATGCCGTTTAGCGCTAAATACAGGGCAAACAAACCAAACGGCGCTTTAATGCGTTTGCGTATTGCCCATAAAATGCCAAAGATAACCAAGGTCATTAAAAATTCATACACCGATGTAGGGTAAACCGGTTCGGGCAAAATATAGCAGTGTTTACCCATGCAACCCTCAATAGGTACGCCCTCGTTAATAACATTGTTAGGATATTGGTAAGCCCAGAGCCAATCGGGCAGCCAGCTAAGCGGTTTGGCGGCAGTATTTACAATACCCCAGTCGCCATCGCCCGAAAAATGACAGCCCAATCTGCCCATGCCATAACCAATAATAAGCGCAGGCGCTGCGGCATCGGTAAGGCGTGATAAAGGTATTTTTTTGAGGTAGCTGTAATACATCAGCGAAGCTGCCGCACAAATTAAGCCGCCATAAAAAGTAAGTCCGCTAAAAGAGAGCAAAGCGCCCACCGGGTCTGCCAAAAAAGCGTCCCAATCTTCTATCCAGGTAAACAGTTTAGCGCCCAAAATACCGGTAATGGCGGCTATCATAATGAGCTCGCCCACTCTATCGCGCGGAAAAACGGTTATTTCTACCTCTTGCGGTTTGGGCAGTTTTTCTTTTTCCTTGCTCCAATAATGTAAAAAGGCAAACAACACTGCCACTGCCACGCCGCCTATCCAGTTGCCATCGGCAGAGGTAATAAAAGCTTGCGGATTATCGGTAAAACCTTTCCAGTTCAGTAGCATGGCTACCACTTTGTAACCAATTAAAAAACCCAGCAGGGCGTTGCCCAAAATTTCAAAAGCCGTAGCCGGTTTACCTATTACTTGCTTTTCTTTGGTGCCGGTCATATAACCAGCGCGCTCCATTCGGATAAACTCATTATACAAAATTATTGCGCCTGCCACAAACCCCAGCGCTAAAAAAAAGCCGTAAGTTTGTATAGGAAGTGGGATATACCAACCGGTAAGGTCATATATCATGTCAGACAGAGTGGGATACATATTGGGTAGTTTTAAACTGCTATGGGATTTGTTATCGGGAAATGTGGTAAAAAACGCCGCAAAATACGCAATTTACCAATGGGTTTTGCCCGTTGTTTGCTGTATTGTTCAATTTGGCTTGCCAACCATGTTTTATATCGGGTTGTTATGGGTAGGTAAAATTGTTGCAAACCTTGTTTTGGGCAATACTTTCTTTCCGCAAGCCGTAATTCCTAATTCCTAACTCGCAATTCTATGGCACAACTGCCCCCGGCGCTTTGGTACCACAACACGGTAATTTACCAAATTTACCCCCGCTCCTTTGCCGATAGCAATCATGATGGCATAGGCGATTTGCAAGGCATCATCGGGAAATTAGATTACCTCCAAAGTTTGGGCGTTGAAACCCTCTGGATATCGCCTTTTTACCAAAGTCCGCAGCAAGATTTTGGGTACGATATTAGCAATTACTGCGCTATTTCGCCCGAATACGGCACTATGACCGATGCAGAACAACTCATAAACGAGGTACACAAAAGGGGTATGTATGTGGTATTTGATATGGTAATGAACCATACCTCCGACCAGCACCAATGGTTTTTAGAATCTAAACAAAGCCCCAATAACCTCAAATCTGACTGGTATATATGGCAAAACGGCAAAGCAAAACGCCCGCCCAATAACTGGCGCTCTATGCTGGCTGAGGGCGGCTGGCATTATGTACCCGATAGAAAGCAATGGTATTTTGCTTCGTTTTTACCGTTTCAGCCCGATTTAAACTACCGAAATGAGGAGGTAAAGCAAGCTATGTTTGAGGTAGTGCGCTTTTGGCTGCAAAAAGGGGTAGATGGGTTTAGGTTAGACATTTTTAACGCCATTATGAAAGACCCCCATTTTAGGGATAACCCTTTTACCCTGCAACTGCTGCCCTCGCCCGAAGCGCCGGGTGGCTTGTTTCAGCAACCTTTATATACGGTTAATCATCCCGATAATTTTAGGCTGGCACAACAACTACGGCAGGTTACCGATGAGTTTACCCACCCGCCGCGCTTTACCTTGGGCGAAGCGTTTGGCGCACACCCTACCCTTAAACAATACCTCGGAAACGGTACAAACGGGCTGCACTTAGTTTTTTTGTTTGATATGCTGTATTTCAAGTTTAATGCCTCGTTTTTTGCCCAAAAAATTGAACTTTACCAACACCACTATCCCGCGCCCTTCATGCCTACCCTTGTTTTTGGCAATCACGACCAAAAACGCAGCATCAGCCGTATAGGAAATAACCCCCAAAAAGCTAAACTGCTTGCCCTGTACCAACTTACTGCACGCGGCGTACCTGTTATTTACATGGGTGAAGAAATAGGCATGACCAACGGCAACCTGTCCCTTAAACAGGCAAAAGACCCGCTTGCCCGCCGTTTTAAGGGGCTGCCGCAGTGGTTGGTAAACCTCCTCCCCATAGCTGCTAACAGAGATGTTTGCCGAACCCCTATGCAGTGGAACGCTTCCGCCTACGCCGGTTTTAGCACAGTACAACCCTGGCTGCCCGTAAATGCCAATTTTGCAGAGGTAAATGTAGCTACTCAGCTTAACCACCCGGGTTCATTGCTAAATACCTACAGCCAACTCCTTAACCTGCGCAAAACGATGCCCGCCCTCCAAAACGGAACTATTGAGCTGCTGCCCAATATGCCTAAACACCTGCTGGCTTATACCCGAAAAACCGATGGGCAAACACTACGCGTATTCCTGAATTTTTCTGCCAAACCTACCCACATTGCTTGCCCCCATGCTACGCCCTTGTTTGCCACACACTCCCATTTAACGCTAAAAAACAACCTGCTTGAACTGCCTGCATGGGCAGGGGCAGTGGTACAAACAGAGCAGTAACCCACAAACTATAAAGCACTAATGCCGAGGCATTTGCCTAACGTAACGGTAAACGCTTAGGCGCACTTACTCTAAACTGCTGCAATTTACCTTAGAGGCGGTGTTTGGCTACTCGGTAATTTTACCTACTTTTGCGCTTTGTTTAGCCGTGGCAAGCAACCCCATTTACTTGCCCTCGGTTTAACCCCACCACACTACCTTTTTGCCACTTATGACCAAATACGATGTAGTAATAGTAGGCGCCGGTATTTCCGGACTTACGGCAGCCCTTGAATTGCAAAACGAAGGACTAAACGTAAAACTCATAGAAGCTACCGACCGACCGGGAGGCAGGGTAAAAACCGATGAATTAGACGGATTCCTGCTCGACAGAGGGTTTCAGGTATTACTCACCGCTTATCCCGAAGCGTTTAGACTGCTTGACTACAAAGCATTAGATATGGGCTATTTTTTGAATGGCGCTCTTATTTGGAAAAACAACAACCTGCATCGGCTTACCGACCCCTTTAAACACCCCACGGCGGCTATACAAAGTTTGTTTTCGCCCCTTACCAATTTTGCCGATAAAATTAAAATTGCCGCCCTCCGAAACAGGCTCAACAGGCTGAGTATTGAAAAGATATTTGCAGAGCCCGAAAAAAGTACCTTAGCCTACCTGCATGAGTGGAAATTTTCAAAAACCTTTATGGAGGCATTTTTTCAGCCATTTTTTACCGGCATTTTCTTAGAGCCCAACCTCCAAACATCGAGCCGCATGTTTGAGTTTGTGTTTAAAATGTTTAGCGCCGGCAACGCTGCCCTTCCTTCGGGTGGCATAGAAGCCATACCCCGCCAGTTGGCAGCAAGGTTAAAACCCGGTACCCTGCAAACCAATGAACCGGTATCCCAAATAACCGCCGGTAAAGTTACTACCCAAAATGGCAATACCTACGCCTGCCGCTCTGTACTGGTAGCTACCGATGCCCGCTCAGCACACCAACTACTGGCGCTGCCAAACCCGCCACCCGCCACCAACAGCGTAACCTGCCTGTATTTTACCACCGATAAACCACCCATTTTGCGCCCCTTGCTGGCGCTCAACGGCGAAAACGAAGGCGTAGTAAACAATATCTGTGTGCCAAGTTTGGTAAACCCTAATTATGCCCCTCCCGGACAACATCTTATATCGGTTACGGTGGTAAAACCTACCCAATTAGACCATGAACAACTGCTTACAGCCGTAAAAGCCGAACTGCGAAAGTGGTTTAAAAAAGAAGTGCGTTTTTGGGACCACCTTAAAACCTACCATATACCCGATGCCCTGCCACTGAAAACACAAATTGTACTGCCCGATAAAAACAATATACAACCTGTAAAACCGGGCATTTATGTATGTGGCGATTATACCCACAATGGTTCGCTAAACGGCGCTATGGAATCGGGCAGATACACCGCCGCTGCCCTTGCCTGGGATTTAGCCCTTAGCGGCTCATCGGGCAGATAGCTTCTTTTTCCCTGTATCGGGTTTAGTCTGTCAGTCAAAAAGTAAATAAAAAAGCCTTACCTTTGCGCTCCACTTTACCTTACCCCCTATTTCAGAGGCGGTAAGGCAAACAAGTATTGGTTTTACTCCCATTCTTCAAAATAAATACCCATGTTAGATAAATTAGCCGCCATAAAACACCGGTGGGACGACATAGCTAACCAACTTGCCGACCCTGTTATTATGAGCGACATGAACCGGTATAAACAAATAAGCAAGGAATATAAAGACCTTGAGCCCATTGTAGATGCCTATAAAAAAATGGTGAATTTTACCGATGCCATTGCCTTTAACAAAGAGGTGATTAAAACCGATAACGACCCGGAATTTAGAGAAATGGCAAAGGCTGAACTCCTGTTATTGGAAGAACAACTTGCCCAATTGGAAGAAGATACCAAACAACTCCTTATACCTAAAGACCCCGAAGACGATAAAAACGCCATGCTTGAAATAAGAGCCGGCACCGGTGGCGATGAGGCTGCCATTTTTGCAGGCGACCTTTTCCGTATGTATATGCGCTACTGCGAAAACAAAGGCTGGAAAACCGAAGTTATGAGCCTTAGCGAAGGCAGCACCGGCGGGTATAAAGAGATTATCATTTCGGTTACCGGCTCCGGCGTTTATGGCGAGCTAAAATACGAATCGGGTGTACACCGCGTGCAGCGTGTGCCGGTTACCGAATCGCAGGGCAGGCTGCACACCTCCGCTGCATCGGTGGCTGTATTGCCCGAAGCCGAAGAGGTGGACGTGGTTATTAACCCTGCCGATTTGCGGGTAGATGTTTTTAGAGCTTCGGGCGCGGGCGGGCAGCACGTAAACCGTACCGAATCTGCCGTGCGCATTACCCACATTCCTACCGGTACAGTGGCAGAAAGCCAGCAGGAACGCTCCCAAATTCGGAACCGTGAAATTGCTATGACCATGCTCCGTTCCAGAATTTACGAAGCCGAATACCAAAAACATATTGCCGAAATAGCTAAACACCGTAAAACACTCGTTTCTACCGGCGACCGATCCGCTAAAATACGCACCTACAACTACCCCCAAGGCAGGGTTACCGACCACCGCATTAACCTTTCTCTCTACAACCTTAGCGCTATTATGGACGGCGATTTAGACGGCATTATTGAATCCCTCAAAGTTGCCGAAAATGCCGAAAAACTGAAAGCAGGGGAGGCGTTGTAAGTGAAAAGTGAAAAATGTAGAGATGCACAGCCGTGCGTCTGTACTGTTATGAGTTATGAGTTATGAATGGGTTTACTACCTACTACCAGATACCCACTACTATCTACCCACTACTATCTACCCACTACCCACTACTATCTACCAAGTACCATCTACTAACTACTATGTTTCCTACAACCGATAACAATGCTTTGGCAGCCACTTCGTTCCCGAAAGAAAAGATAAAAGTACTGCTGCTCGAAAATATTCATCGTTCAGCCATTGAGCTGTTTGAAAAAGCCGGTTACACCAATATAGAATCGCTTAGCGGTGCATTGCCCGAAGACCAGCTCATTGAAAAATTAGAAGATGTGCGCATTTTGGGCATTCGTTCCAAAACACAGGTTAGCGCAGAGGTAATAACCAAAGCCGAAAAACTGCTTGCCATAGGCTGTTTTTGCATAGGCACTAATCAGGTAAACCTTACCAAAGCCACCCAAGCCGGTATAGCGGTGTTTAACTCACCCTACTCCAATACGCGCTCAGTGGCAGAGTTGGTTATTGCCGAAATTATTATGCTCATACGCCGCATACCCGAAAAAGATAAAGCTTGCCACAATGGTATATGGCTAAAAACTACCAAAGGCGGCAGTTATGAAATGCGCGGTAAAACGCTGGGCATAGTGGGCTATGGGCATATAGGCTCACAAGTTTCGGTACTTGCCGAAGCTATGGGCATGAAGGTTTTTTACTACGATATTGAACCCAAACTGCCTATGGGTAATGCCCTACCCTGCGAAACATTGGAAGAACTGCTGCAAATAGCCGATGTAGTAACCCTGCACGTGCCGGCTACCCCGCTTACCAAAAATATGATGAACAAACAAACCATTGCCCAAATGAAACCGGGCAGCCTGCTGCTCAACTTAAGCCGCGGTAATGTGGTGGATATTGATTCATTACAAGATGCCCTGCTGCAAAAACATATTGGCGGCGCTGCCATAGATGTTTTTCCTGCCGAGCCCGAATCAGTAGGCGATGCTTTTGAAACGCCGCTTAGGGGTATAAACAATGTTATTCTTACCCCACACATAGGCGGCTCAACCCAGGAGGCACAAAGCAACATTGGTATAGACGTGGCACACAAACTCATTGGTTATATTGACAAAGGGGCTACTGTTGGCTCGCATACCATACCGGAGCTTAACCTTGCGCCGGTGCATGGCACCCGCCGCATTTTGCACATTCACCAAAACGTGCCGGGCGTGTTATCTGCCATAAATGCCGTTGTTTCTGCCTCTAATGCCAATATTGTGGGGCAATACCTTAAAACCAACGAGCTGATTGGTTATGTAGTGCTGGATATAGAAAACCTGCACTCCGATAAAATTCTTACCGATTTGCGCAAAATAGAGCATACCATTAAAACCCGCATTTTATATTAACGTGTAGTTATTAGTGGTTAGTTATTAGTAGTTAGTGGTTAGTGATTAGTGGGCATTAAGAAAAAAACAACCAATTTGCGTCTTTGCGCCTTTGCGTGAAACAAAATCGGGTTAGTAGTGATTAGTGGTTAGTAATTAGTACTGATTACCAGCTACCCACTACTATATACCATCTACTAAGTACTAAGTAACCACTTTTCACTTTTCACCCCCCCGGCTCTAACAGCAGTTTTTCTTTGCTGTATGCCAGCACCTGCACCTTGCTCCAAAGCATAGGACGAAGTTCGCCTTGCAGCCAAAGCGGTGTTTGGTCTTTATAGTGCGGGCTGGCTAAATGCCCCGATTGCCCGGTGGGCAGCACCGCTAAGCAGTTGTTCCAGTTACTAAGGTCTATTACCTGCCTGTAAGAAGCGCTAACTAAGTGCGTATTGGGTATTTCGTTTTCGGGAGTGCCGGCTTGCAGGGGCGTATCGCCATCGCCGCCCATAGGGTTGCCGCCTATGTTAAAAACGTGGTCAAGGGGTTTTTGTATGCCTAAGGCATGTGGAGCAATAAATTTATGCAGTTTACCCCATTCCCATTTTTCGGGATTTTTACCCAGCAAGTCGGTTAGTTGGTTTACCGCCGTCATCAGGCTTTTGCGCAGTAGGGCTGATTTTCCGCCTGTTTTTTGCAGCCACAAACTGTTGGGGTTTTGCAGTATGCGTATTAGAGCGCTTACATCGTGCCCCATAAACTCGTTAAAGTTTTTAAGAACGGGGTTAAAACCCTTGCCGGTAAAGGTATCCAGCAGCTCGGTGCCTATTGCGTTTTGAAGCAGTATCTGCATAGCGCACTTGCGCACCATAGCATAAATAGCGCCGCCGGCAGTATGTGGAGTAAGGTAGCCGTTCCAGTCGGCAAGTAAATACCATGCGCGGGCATATCGGGGCGGCAGGTCGGCAGCATCGGTAAGGTGGTTTTTGTAAATATCGGCAATGGTTTTACCCGGTATGCAAAACACATCGGTTTGCATGAGGCGGCTTTGGTTAAGGTCGGTTACAGATTGTTGCTCAATAAGTTGCTCCAATCGGTTAGCTCGGTAGCCGTTCATCCACACATCGCCCAAAAAATGCGGGTAATCATCGGGTGTAATAATGCGGTTATTGGCAGTAATAATATAGCCTTTTTGAGGGTTTAAGGCATGGGGCATTTCCATAAAAGGCACGTAACCCATCCACTCATGGTCGCCCGTCCAGCCCGGGGCAGGGTATTTACCATTGCCCTGCTGCCTAACGGGCGCTTTTCCGCTGGTGTAGTAGCCTATATTGCCTTGGGTATCGGCAAACACGATATTGAGCTGCGGCGCCGACAAAAAACTAACGGCGTGCACAAAATCGGTATAATCTTGTGCTTTGTTGAGCTGCCACCACCCCCTAAAAAACGGCTGCGAGGGTTGCAAGGCAGTAGATTGCAGCGCTATATGGTGTTGCACATAACCCGCTACTTCCGACACCACCGGACCATGCCGGGTAACAACAATTTGCAGCGGGTGGGGTTCTTTGCTGTCTTTTACCCATACCGATTCGGTAATAATTTCTGCCTGTTGTATGGTGTTTTGGTAATGGTATAAACCGGCGTTAAAATCGGTAAATTTTTCTACAAACAGGTCTTCGGCATCGGTATAAGCAAGGGTAATGCCCCATGCTAAGTGTTGGTTATGCCCAATAAGCACCAGCGGAAGCCCGGCAATGGTAACGCCGGTAGTATGGAGTTGGGGGCAGTGCAGGTGATTTTCATACCAAATAGCAGGCGTGCCAAGGTGCAGGTGGGGGTCATTTGCCAAAATAGGAAGCCCGCTTTGGGTGCGGCTGCCCGATAATGCCCATGAGTTACTGCCGTTGTTTTGGCGCAGAAAACCGCTACGGGCTCCTTCCCAAACAGCGCCCCTGTTTACCTCTGCCGCCATGCGCAAAATGGCCGGATTTTGCTGCGGGTATTGCACATCTAACTCGGCAGCCAAATCAGCGCCTAGTAAATCGGCAAGTTGGGCGCGTATCAGCTCGCCCTGCCATGCGTGCGATAGCTGCCAGGTCATCAGCCGGCTGAATGCGAGCAGGTCGGTTAGCGTCCAAAGCGCCGGTTCGTGCCTGAGTAGGGTAAACTCTATGGGAAAGTTTTTTTTGCAGTGCTGCAAAAAATAATTGATGCCGTTTACATACGCCTGCATAAGTTGCAGCAATTCATAGGGCAGCGCCTGCTCATCGGTTTTACCCAACCTTTCAAACCCAAAAGTGCGGCTGGCAATATCGGTAGGCAAGGCAAGTTTGCCAAATAAGCGGCTTAGGGTGCCGGTGGCAGCACGGCGGCTCAGTTCCATTTGCCACAGGCGGTCTTGGGCGTGGGTAAAACCTTGGGCATACGCCAAATCGGGCAAGTTTTGGGCATATATATGCGGTATGCCCCAGCTATCGCGTATAATTTCTACCGGCGCTTGTATGCCTTTTAGGTGCAGTGTGCCTTGCGTTTTGGGTAGTCGGCGCTTGCTCAGGTTGTATAAACCCAACTTGCCTACCGAACCAAGAATATCAACAATAATAGACATGAGTGTAGCTGATTTTGAAAATAACCTAACTTGCTTGCAAAGTTCGCTAAAAAATAGCGAACATCGGGCATTTGTTTACCTTTGGTGCAATGGCTGCGCTAAAATAGTGGTTAGTGGGTAGTGGGTAATTCGTAATGCTACCTCAAACTCTTTTCTTTGCGCCTTTGCGTCTTTGCGAGAAAAAAAAATGGTATGGTAGTCGTAATTCATAACAGTACAGACGCACGGCCGTGCGTCTCTACATTTTTCACTTTGCGTCTTTGCGAGAAAAAAAATTGGTATGGTAGTCGTAATTCATAACAGTACAGACGCACGGCCGTGCGTCTCTACATTTTTCACTTTGCGTCTTTGCGAGAAACAAAAAACGAAAACGGCAGCACAACTCAATTTTTTGCGTATTTTTGGGTTAGCATAAAAAAATTGCAGCTTCGTTTAATAACTTTGCCCTCGTTAACCCTCATTTTGCAACTTCTGTAATCCTCCATGTCTGCTACTTCTGCTTATTTGCTTGCCTTAGACCAGGGCACCACCAGTTCCAGAGCCATTTTGTTTACCGCCTCCGGCGAGGTGGTAGCCGTTTCGCAAAAAGAATTTACCCAAATTTACCCCCGTGCCGGCTGGGTAGAACACAACCCCGCCGAAATATGGACAACACAGTTGCAAGTGGCACAGCGAGTACTGCAAAAAAGCGGTGTTCATCCGCGTCAGGTTGCCGCCATTGGTATTACCAACCAGCGCGAAACTACCATAGTATGGGACCGCCGCACCGGTCAACCGGTTTACAACGCCATTGTTTGGCAAGACCGCCGCACTGCCCCCATTTGCGATGACCTTAAAAAAAGGGGGTGGGAGCAACAGGTAAAACAACATACCGGCTTGGTAATAGATGCCTATTTTTCGGGCACTAAGGTAAAGTGGATTTTAGATAACGTGCCCGATGCCCGTGAAAATGCTGAGTCAGGCAACCTACTTTTTGGCACCATAGACACCTGGCTCATGTATAAACTTACCGGCGGCGCTGTTCATGCCACTGACTACAGCAATGCCTCGCGCACCATGTTGTTTAATATCAACACCTTGCAGTGGGATACCCAACTGCTCAACGAACTTAACATACCCGCCTCCATGCTGCCCGAGGTGCGCAATTCCTGCTCTGCCTTTGGGGCTGCCCTGCCCGAATTTTTTGGCGGCATTGCCCTACCTATTTGTGGGGTAGCCGGCGACCAACAGGCTGCCTTGTTTGGGCAGGCTTGTTTTGAAGAGGGTATGGCAAAAAATACCTATGGCACCGGTTGCTTTATGCTCATGAACACCGGCAGTCGCCGCATTGAGTCAAAATCGGGTTTGCTCACCACCATTGCATGGGGCTTAGAAGGCAAAATTACCTATGCCTTAGAGGGCAGTGTATTTATAGCCGGCGCTGCCATTCAGTGGCTGCGCGATGGGCTGAAACTGATAGACGATGCTGCCGATACCGAATACTTTGCCCAAAAAGTGCCCGATAGTGGCGGTGTGTATGTGGTGCCCGCTTTTACCGGCTTAGGCGCTCCCTACTGGGATATGTATGCTCGGGGCGCAATTTTTGGGCTTACCCGCGGCACAAAAAAATCGCATATCATTAGAGCCACTCTCGAAGCGCTTGCCTACCAAACCGCCGATGTGCTGAACGCCATGCTTGCCGATGCAGGCTCATCGGGGCTTACGCTGCGTGTTGATGGCGGCGCATCGGCTAATAACTTCCTGATGCAATTTCAGGCAGATATTTTAAACGCTTCTGTGCAGCGTCCGTTGGTGATAGAAACCACCGCCTTGGGCGCTGCGTACTTAGCAGGCATACAGGTAGGGTTGTTTACCCCCCACCAAATTGCCCAACAATGGCAACACAATGCCGTTTTTAGCCCTAATATGACCGGCAATGACCGGCAAAAATTGTATGCAGGCTGGCAAAAAGCTGTTTCCCGATGCCTTGGGTGGGATGATGCAGATTAACATAAACTAATTTTTCAGCATAGCTCTAACCTTCTACTATTACCATTACCTACTCTTAACCAACGTGCAATTTTACTCTTATGCTCAAAAATGTCACACTTTTGCTTTTAGTTGCTTTGCTACCCTTTTTTAGCGCCACTGCCCAAAACGTACCCAACGGCGGGTTTGAAGACTGGGAAAACCTTGCCGGTGGCATTTACTCCGAACCCGTAGGCTGGGCTTCGCTCAATATACTGTCGTTGATTGCCGCACCGCAAACAATAGCCAAATCTGATGATGCCGCCCAAGGCAGTTTTGCCGCAAAATTAGAAACCAAATCGTTTTTTGGCAATCTTATACCCGGCTTGCTCTACCTTGGCGATTTTGACATTGCGCTGGGATTAAATGGGGTAAAACCCGGCGTACCTTTTGCCGGCGGCAGACCCGATAAATTTACCGGCGTTTATAAGTACAGCCCCGTTGCCGGCGATTCGGCAGTGGTGTTTGCCCAACTTTGGCGCTTTAACCCCCAAACCAACAAACGCGATACCATTGCCGAGGCTGCTACCGCCTTTACCGGAGCGGTAAACACCTATACCCCCTTTGAACTCGATTTTACCTACTACTCTACCTTACAACCCGATACGGTTTACGTAGTGCTGGTTTCCAGTGGTGCCGGGGCAAGTGGTCAGGGGCAAGTAGGCAGTACCCTGTTTGTAGATAATGTAGCTTTTGAGTACAACACCGGTGTATCGTTGCCACTAATGGGTAATGCTGCCGGGGTTAAGGTGATGCACCAACCGGCATCGGGCAGTTTAACAGTTACCTTAGAAAAACCAATGTATGGGGCACAAATTGAACTTTACAGTATGCAGGGTCAATCGGTTTTAACAGAGCCGCTGCCACATACCCAACATACCTTCAACGTTGCCCATCTGCCATCGGGTAGTTATGTTTACCGCATTTTGGCAGCCGGTATGCCGGTGAAAAATGGCAGGGTGCAGGTGGTTAAATAGTAGCGCATAATGTATAGCGGGTAGTACTAAATATGGCGTTTTTATAGTTAAATAACTCCTTAGTATTACCCCCAAAAACCTTAGCTCTCCCTATATGGGTGTATTTTGTTTGCCTTTTGCCTGCCATAACCATGAATAGCTGTTTGCATAAAGTATTGCTGCTGATTTTTTTGTTTTGCTGTACAAAAGCAGTATCTCAATCAACTATATTGCCCAACGAACTGCCCGAAACTTATGGAAGGGATACGCTCTACGATGCCGCCGCTATACTATGGCGAGGTTTTACCCACCAGTGGAGCTACAACCACCGGCTCAACAGATTGGGGAGTTATATAGAGAACCCGCCGCTGTTTACCGGATTTCCGTTTACTGCCCAACTTAGCCATACCTCTGCCACCGGATTAGGTCCCGATGTAGGTACTTATACCGGTTATTACTCCTACGTAGCAGCAAATGGGGTAGTTATTGAATCGGGCAAAAAAGACCTGCGCTTTTCGGGCAATCTGGGTGATATGCACACCGCCTCGTTTGAAGTATTAGCCGATGTTTCGAACAGTTTTGCCCTTACCCATTTGCACCATGTGGTCATAAACGGCTTTGATATTGTATCGGAACGGCAAGCAGATAAACTGCAAATGTTTAGACTGTCGGTTTCTAATGGCGTGTATATTCCTGCCACTAACCAAATCAGGTTTACCATAGATGCCGCCCTGCTGGTTCGTTGTCAGTCGTTAGAGTGTAATTTGCTCAGCGATAAATTTGAATACGCCATCAGCATACATTACCTCATTTTTTCGGGCTCGCAACAAACCTTATTTGTGGCAGAACAAGCTACCCACCATGTTTATAACTGGGATAAACGTTCCGAAGTGCAGGTTGCCTCTGCCAACCAAAAAATAGTAACCGGCATAGGCAATAACCTGTATCCTACCGCTGTGCTGGCATTTAAATCTATCAATATCACCCTCGACCGCCCACATTGGTTTGTAGCATGGCACTCTGCCATTAAACCAATAAGGTACGATGCCCGGCAAGGTATGTACCAATATGAATTAGACCTACTGTTTAAACAATGGGTGGGCGATATGAAAAAAGGCTCTGCTTTTCCGTCTAAATCCCGATTTTCAATAAAGCGAAACGGCTGGGCAGCCATAGACGGCACCATCCTTATGCTCCAATTTGCCGATGCCTTTGTACACAATACCAACTCTTCGGGCGCTTTTAAATGGGAAGGTAAAAATTTGCCCGCTACTGCTGATAATGCCATCAATACCCAAGACCTTGTATTTGACGCAGATATTTTTTTAAAAGACCCTGCTCAGTTTAAACAAAGCCGATTGTTGGAAGAAGCACGCGCCAAACAACTTTACCTACAATATCTTGCCGATTTGCAAAATCTGAAAGAACAACGCAAACTTGAAAAAGAGTATCGCAAACAACAAGAGCGAAACAACAACGGTAAAGATAAACGCTAAACAGCTACCCCAAAACCTGTACCCAAATAGAAAACAACTTGGTTAAGAAAGTAATACATTGAGTTCTTGTTCTCCCATAGTTTATGAAAGGGTGTGCCCCGAGTTTGAGGTAAAATGGCACACAAAGGTATTCTTTTAGGTATGTACGCAAAACCAGCAGAAATTAGCACACAGATAACACGGATGTGGCTGATTTGCACAGATTTCTGAAAAATAAAGGCGCAAGTAGTGGGTAGTGAAAATTGAATAGTGTAATATTTTAATTTATTAATGCCTTAGTACCCACTTACCGACTACCCAATACCCCCAACCACACTTTTACCCGTGTTTATCCGTTTATTCCGCGTTATCTGTGTGCTTTTTTTGCTAAAAACAGGTAAGAATATCCAGATGGCTACATCAAACCGAGGCTGCACCCTTTGTGAACTTAGTATTCGGTATTTATACACATCACACATAAAAAACGCACAACTGTTTTTTTTTGCTCCTTTGCGAGAAATAAAAACCCGATTTGATGCCTCTGCTGCCCAAAATTTGTTTTTATGAGTTATACATTGTAAAACATGAAAATTTCGCCATTGCAAGAGTCCCTATTTGCCGCACAGTCTTTACAGTTTGGGTTAATTGGGTATCCGCTTACCCATTCATTTTCGCCGGGTTTTTTCGGCAAAAAGTTTGAAGAGCTGGGCATTGCTCATCGGGCAACTTACCGGCTTTTCCCCTTACAAAACATAGAGCAGTTTACCGGTTTAATAGCCCAAAACCCTCAGTTGCAGGGGTTAAACGTAACCATACCTTACAAACAATTGGTAATGCCTTTTTTAGACCACCTTTCTGACGAAGCCCGCCAAATAGGAGCGGTAAATACCATTGCTTTTTTACCCGATGGTAAAACCTGCGGCTATAATACCGATGCATGGGGTTTTGAGCAATCGTTGTTGCCACGCTTACAACCTACACACCACAGGGCTTTGGTGCTGGGGTGGGGGGGGGCGGCTAAGGCAGTTGCTTATGTGTTGGGTAAACTTAGATTGCCTTTTACAGTAGTTGCGCGTACACCGCAGCCCGGCCAATTAGGATATACTGCTATTGATGCAGAGCTTATGCAGCAGCATACCCTAATCATCAATACTACGCCGCTGGGCATGTATCCTCAAACCCAACAATGCCCCCCCTTACCGTATCACCTTGCTACCAGCCGACACTTGTTTTACGACCTTATTTACAACCCCGCCCAAACCCTGTTTTTGCAAAATGCCGCCCGGCACGGCGCTATGGTTATAAACGGACTGCAAATGCTACACCTGCAAGCTGAACGAGCATGGCATATTTGGACAAGCGCCAACTTGTGAGCGCTACACAGCACCTAAATAAATGCCTTACTTTCTGCGCTGTTGGTGGCTATTTTTTTAAAAATGCAGGGTAAACAGCAAAAAAAGTAACGGCAAACCCATTTTTTATCCAAAAAGTGCTATCTTTGCGCCCCAATAAGTAAAATAACAGCCTCATGAAAAGGACATATCAACCATCGGTAAGAAAGCGCAAAAACAAACACGGTTTCAGAGAGCGCATGAAAACCAAAGGCGGCAGAGCAGTTTTATCGCGCCGCAGAGCACGCGGTCGTAAAAGGCTTTCTGTTTCTGATACCATGCACGTAAAGTAATCGGTCTTTTCTCGCTCTAACTTACAAAGCGTGTAATGTTATATTTTTCCAACGGCTACAAGCGGTTAACGCCCCGTTTGTAGCCGTTTAAGTGTTTATAATTGTTGGGTTCCTGTTTTAAGTATTGCCAATGCCGCACTCTTATGTTAAGTAACGTATCTGCTTTGTTGCTTAGGTGCTTTTGCGGTGTTCTAATTGCTTGCTTGGTTGCTTGTACAGGTTTACCCCATGAAAACAGTACAACCGGCAATAAGCAAAACGATACATTGCCAAATTGCGCTTTGCCCGATACAATGCCGGTAAATTTATTGTATTTTAAACATTTTTTTTGTTTGGGGTATTACGCCGATATTTGCAGTGTTTGGGATAGTATTATTGGTAATAACGAATCTGCTATAATGCAAGCGAGCAGCTCAGTAAGCATAGTGGTACATGCAAATAATAAAACCTTAAACTGCCAATTAGAGCCTTTATATAGCAACAGCCCAAACGCACAAATATTAAAAGATAAAATTTTACCAAAAACAGTATTGGGAGGTTATTTGACTGAATATGCTATCCCGTTCAACTGTCAGTACGAAACAGAAAACATTATTGTTGTAACCTTTATTGGTACAGGAAAGTATAAGCCCTACCTGCATCTTATTTCCTACTCCAAAAAAGATTGGAGTATAGTGGACCATAAAGTTATGTGTAGCGTTTATTTTGATGGTGGAGCCGGCGAAACAAGAAATACTACTTTTTCAAAAGAAAACAAATTTGTAACAACCGTTGGCGAATTCAATGACCCCAATAATGTTTATTGTTATGCACAAAAACACTACTACCAAATTAACGATATGGGCAAGTTTATCTTAACCGCTAACACAAAAAAAATATCCGATACCTTGTGATTAATTTTAGTAATGGCGCTGTCAAAAGAAAAAACGGTTGGTAGTAAACAAGGCTGTAGGAGAAGGATTCGAACCTTCACGGAGCGATTAGCCCCGATAGTAGCCTAAAACTGAGACCCGGCTCGCTCTGTGGGGCATTAAACTGAGCCGGTTTCTTCAAACAAGTTGTGCATACATGTAGAATACTACAGTATATCCACAATAGTACGCCTAATTTAAATCGGCTGACACTGCTATACTTTTCCGAAATTTATACTAACTTTATATCTGAAAAAGAGGGAAACATACCAAATGTTTTTTTAGTTGTAACTACTTACCCTATGTTTTGGGCTTTACTAAATTCCTTGTTTTAACCGGAAAGCTCGCAAAAACTTAGTGTTCTTGGCGTAAAATCTTACCAATTAGCCTGCAAATACGCCATGAGCCTGCATGATGGGTAGTACCTAAGTAGCCCGTTTTTCAAAAATCTGTGCAAATCAGCCCCATTCGTGTTATCCGTGTGCTGTTTTATTCGCTTATATTGCACCATTTAAGTATTGCTGACATGGAAACACAGTTATAGCAGTTTCCGCAGCAAGGGAAATTGCTATATATATTCCGTAAAACAGTCTGAGAGTTAGGGGTAGAACAAACCTTTGAACTGAAAGCAAGTCATTCAGCTTTTATTTGCCAACCTAAAGAACTTACAGACATTTTGCTAAGACTCTGAATAGACTCTTAACCACATGTTGTTTTGCCGTTTGACTATCTTGGAACAGCCCGACAGACAAACCAAACACCAACAGCGGTTTGTATAAAATTTTACTCCTACCCGCTTGCAAATATCAGGAAAGCCTCCTGCTTTTGCCGGGTCATTTAGGCTTGCTTAACGTGAGGTTGGAATTAAAATGAACGCCCGATAGAGATAAAGCCTGCGTAAGATTTGCCTGCACTCGGTTAAAACCGGCAACAGATTACGGTGCGCTGCACCTGATAAAAACACTTTTGCCTCTGTTCTACCAAGATTACGGGGCGCTGCCCCTTGGGTGTTACCAACATAAATTGGCGCACTTATTTTGCAAAGGTGCAGCGCACCGTAATATAGGTAGTAACCCAGTTATGCCCTATTAACAAGGTGCAGCGCACCGAAATATACCGCCCTGCCTGTTTAAAATCCTTTCGCTGTAAGATTTTGCGCAAGCTCACAACTCCAACCTCACGTTTCTTAATATGACAATGCCCCAAAACAATTACCCCCCGCCATGCAGAGCCGATTTATTTTCCTCCCCAGCTCCCCCTCAAAAAAGGTGGGAGTTTATATTGTCCGTTTTTCAAGGTTTTGGGGTGCATTTTAGGATGATAATGCCTGTTTTTTTTCAGAAAAATAGCGTGTAAGACAGAATAAATCGGCTCTGCCCGCCATGCCCATGTGCAACAATGCAGGCAAATGCGGGGGGTAAACTAAGGGTAAGATTACAACAAACTAAACAGGCTGTTTAAAACTTAAAGCCTAATCGGGTAAAATAGAAAGCGCCGCTAAAACCCATTTGTACGGCATCCCACAAGCCGCCCGTTTCGGTTTCGGTATCTTGTTGGGTAGGGTAGGCGTTAAATATATTAGCGCCACCAATGGTTAGTGTAAGGTTGTTGGTAAGGGCATAACCTATGCTCAAATCGGTAGTAAGGCGTGGGTCATATACATCTAAGGTGCCAAGCCAGTCTTCCAGTTCTACTTTGGCAAAATGCACAAAACGGAGGTTGGTATTAAATCGGTTAATTTTGTAATCAAGGGTAAGGTTCATTTTGGTAGGAGGCGCAGAGGCAAGCAAAAACAGTTTTTCTCGGTTGCCAAAATAAATATCTTCTTTACCGGCAAGTTTAACATTGGTTTTAATTTTTTCAACCGTCATGTTGTTTATGTTGCCGGCAAAGGTGGCCTGCAACCTACCTGCACCTAACCTGCGGCTGTAACTAAGTACAATGTCCACACCCATAGTGCGGGTATCAACGGCATTGGTAAAAAACTGGGCTGCACCCACACCCAAAGCCTGTAACTCAGCGCCTATATCTGGGTCGGTATCTTCAAAAGCGCCGGTAAGTACTACCCTGTCTTTTATGCCCACAAAATAAGCATCAACCGTTGCCGAAAATCCAAGGAAAGGTTTGGTGGTAAAGCCAAAACTGGCATTTACCGATGTTTCCTCTTTTAACTGCGGAATGCCCAATACGCGGGTAATAGGGCTGTTGTTGGGGGCAATAATTTTATCAACCGGCACACCGCTCACAAAGTCGGTAAAGGTAGAACTAAAATAAATTTGCGGCAGCGAGGGCGCTCTAAAACCGGTACTTGCCGATGCGCGCAGGGCAAATTTTTTGGAAATTTCGTATCGGGCAGCCAATTTTCCGGTAACAGTGCTGCCAAAATCGCTGTAACGTTCGGCTCTAAGGGCAGCGCCTACCATAAATTTGTCGGTAAAATCAATTTCGGTATCTAAGTAAGCGGCTAAGTTGGTTCGGTATTCATCGGTTACATCGGCAGGCTGAAAACCCGGAAAGCCCTGCGAGCCGCCCGGTCTGCCAAGCACATCTATTTGTTGCAGCAGACCGTTTACCACCGTATCTATAAGTCCGTAATTTCGGTAAGAGCCTTCCTCCCCGGCAAAAATTTGGTAGTTGTCTATCCTATACTCAGAGCCAAACGCTACACTAACGCCCGATAACGATTGCGGAAAAAATCGGGTAAAGTGGATACCGGTAGTATTTTGGCTCAGTTGAAAACCACCTGCATCAAAACGGGTAGGCGATTTGGCAAGCAGCGAGGCATTGAGCGTACCGGCTACATAATAGTGTAACCTGTTAGAGCCAAAAGTATTGTTTACGTCCACGTCCCACTCACCCAATTTACCCTTAATACCTGCCGACAGGGATTGGTCGGAAATAACCGATTGAATGCGCGGGTTAAAACCGTTGGGGTAAATTTCGGGTATATTGCGCTCGCTATCGGGGCTGCGCGTCCATGCATAGGCATCGGTAAGCCTTTGGTTAAAACCGCCAAAGGCGTAGGCGTGCATGTTATCGGATATATTGATTTTTGAATTAACAAAGGCAGAAAAATTATCCGATTCGGCATCGCCAAACTGCTCTCTGTAAATATCGTACACGTTGGGGTCGGCGGGTCGGTTAGTTTTTCCTCTGCGTTGGTAATCGGTAGTTATGTTCACAAAGCCGCCATTGTTTAGAGGCATACCATAGTTACCGCTCAGTTGCAGGGTTTCGCCGTCAAAATCCTTGTCGGTTCTAAACTTGGCTTTGCGCACGCCGCCCATTACATTGCCGGTAAATTCGTTTACCGTTGATTTTAGTACAATGTTAATTACCCCCGCAATAGCATCGGAGCCATACTGGGCGGCAGCGCCATCGCGCAAAATTTCTATGCGTTCAATGGCGGCGGCGGGTATGGTATTAAGGTCGGTGCCGGTATTGCCGCGTCCTCTGGTTCCAAAAATATTTACCAATGACGACTGGTGCCTGCGCTTGCCGTTAATGAGCACTAAGGTTTGATCGGGACCAAGTCCGCGCAGGGTTGCAGGGTCTATATGGTCACTGCCGTCAGCCCCCGATTGTCGGTTAGAATTAAAAGAAGGCGCAGCAAACTGTAATAACTGGTTAAGATCTACCTGCCCCACTGAGTTTATAACTTCTGCAATGGGTATAATATCTATGGCAACCGGCGTTTCGGTGGCCGACCTGTTTAGGCTGCGCGTACCCACCACTTCTACGCCCGAAAGGTTAAGCACATCTTCTTTTAAAACCACTTTTATTTCGGTGCGTCCGGCAGGCTTTATTTCTTGGGTAGCGTAACCCAAATAGCTGAATACCAAAACCGATTCAATGCTGCGGTAGGTAATTTCAAAATTACCGTCAATATCGGTTATCGTACCGCGGGTAGTACCTTTTTCTACTACATTTACCCCCATCAGCGTGTAACCGTTGTTATCGGCAACATTGCCTTTTAGGGTAATTTGGGCTATGGTTTCTGCACAAAACAGCAGTAGCGCTGCGCTAAAAAGAGTGTAAAAACGTTTCATAATGGAAATTTTGGCGTGAGCAAACATTTAAAAGGTTTTAAAAACTGCATTAAGAATGAAAGATGCCCCAAAGTAAGCAACAATTTGAAAAACTTGCCTTATTTTTCCTACATTAAACTTTTACTAAACAAACAACCCTGCTGGCAGCGCAAAAACATAAAAAACTTTAGTATCTATTATATAAAAATGCAATCCATGAAACATAATGGAAACTCCTTGATTATTATTGTCTTGATGTGCTTTTTGCTGCTTACACTAAACGCCTGCAAGAAAGACCCGCCACAGGTATCGTGCGAGGGTACTATGTTTGGAACGCCAATTGCTGCCACAGGTTTAGATGCTACTAAATGTAAACCCACCTGTGCGTGCAAAAACTTTACCGCCACTACCTTTACCCTAAGTCAATTGGAACAACTAAAAACATGGGTACTTACTACCCCTTTTAATGAACTGACCGAAAACCCCTACAACCAGCCCCTGTCCGATGCCGACTCTGCCGTTTGTGCCGTAGTGATAGAAAACATGGCAACCCGATTATACCGGCTGCAAAACTTTAATAACCCCGATGCTGCCAAAGCTGCCGGCGCTATTCTTACCCACTACGATGCCTGTGGGTTATGCTCAACACTTGCCGATTTTACCGTTTATGCCGGAAATTTAGATGTGGGTACACCGGTAAGGCAGTGTGCATTAGCTAATTTTGCTAAACCGTTAGATAGCCTTGTGGCATGTATTCAAGCGCTTGGATTTACCAAACCCTGTGCCCAAATTTGGGCATACAACGCCCGAAACACACAAGCCCTATGCCTGCAACCCTGTTTGAGCGCTTCGGCAGCCGTTTACCACAATACCGATGGCACTTTAAACGAATGTTTGGAATGTGATGAACAGCTAAGTGGACCTGTTTTTAAAGCCGTAGCCGGCAGAACCCGCCGCAATACGGGTATTGCATCCAGCATTTGCCGATTTTGTGATGAAGTGCAGCCGGTAAAACACAATTACCCGTTTTAAGCTACCTCCTTTCTATACAGCGGCTACCCGCAAGCCCGCTGGGGGGCTATTACCGGCAAATTGTTTGGCGTAAACTATCATACAAGTTTCCTTTAAAAGTGTAATTTCGTTATTGTTTTTTGGCGCCGGTTACCTTATGCCATGCAATTTGCCAAAACCTGTTAGCATCGGGACTAAGATGCAGCAGCAGGGTTAGCGCCACAAATACGCCCCCCACCAAAACCGACCGCAGCATTAAGTCTAACGCTATATGCTGCATAGTGGGCATAAAATACTGTGCGCCATAAGTAACCGCCGCCGCACCAAAAGCGCCCAAGGTATGAATGGTAAAAGGTTGTATGCCTATTACCCACCAAATAAACACGTATTTGAGCAGGTTAAACACCAGCAGCGCTATAAGGGTGGCAATAGCAGCGCCGGTAATACCCAGCGGGGGTATTAGCAGCAAATTGGTAACTATGGTTAGGCTTACTAATACAAACATCATAGGCAGGTAATAGCGGTAGTATCGGGATAAGGTGATGATTTCGTTGTTAATGCCGGTACACATATCTACTAATTTTGCCAATCCAATATACAATACCACATATTTACCTGCCAAAAAAACTGAGCCATTGGGCATGAGTGCAAACAAGTTATTAATGTTTACCCATATACCCAGCAGCAGCAGCAGCCCCACTATTGTTTGGTTAATAGAAATGCGGCGGTACAACATTGCCACTTTATCCCACTCATTTTGGGCTATTTGTTTTGCCACTACCGGAGCCGATATTTGGCTCAATGCCCGGCGGGGTATTTCTATTACCGTACCTATAAATAGGGCGATGCTGTAAATGCCCCCATCAGCCAAACCCGATAGTTTTATAACCATTAAACTATCTATTTTTCCTACCAGCATAGCGCCTAAACTGCCAAGCAATACAAAAAAAGCATATCCGCCCATTTCGGGAGCTTTTTGCCATACGCGGCGGTCAATATGAAATGGTAAATGCCACTGTCCCAGTTTTTTAAGGTATGCCACCATAAGCAACAAAGCCGCACCATACATACCTACATACAGGGTTATCCAGCCGCTCTGCCCCAGCCGGCCGGCAGCGTATAGCGCTACCGCCAAACCCGCGCCTAAGCGCAAAAAACCTTCGTTTATAAAAGCAGGCATTACGGTTTTGTGCAGGCTTCGGCTATACGACTCCTGCACTGAATAAAACATCATAAAAAAACACAATGGCAATAACAAAGGCAGGTACTGCGCAAGCAAACCCGAACTATCAGTAACAAATACTTTTAACCAAGGTAAGCTTAACCCAAACAGCAAGGCAAATACTAAAAACCCCAATAATGCTACTAAGTGCATGAAGGTAAGCAGCCCATAGTGCTTTTGCTCGTTGTGCTGAAACATGGGGAAATACCTGATGCAAACAGGGGGCATACCCATTACCAAAAAAGGAACCAAAATAGCCGCCGTATCTGCCACACCGCGCAGCAAACCAATTTCTTCGGGTTGTAAAAAGCGCGGGTATAACCACAGTACATTAAATGCGCCTATCAGCACACCCACGTAAGAGGCAAACGCTCCCCATAATCCCTGCCGTTGAATAATGCCCATTTATGCTGCCAAGGGGGTTAATTACCACAAAAAGCTACTGTCGTTGTAAAAACATAGCCTAATTTAGTAGTACAGGATAAATTTGAAGTTATGCCTTGTTTTAGGCAGCGCCGAGGGTTAGTTATCTTTATCGTATCCTTTGTATTTGTTTTTAAAATCGCCCCGTTTAAGCGCTTTAAAAAACTCTGCCCATGCAAACACGTCAAAAATGCGCATGTGGGGCGTTTGTCCCATAGAGTATAAATTTTGGGAGTATTGCCGCATTTGGTAGTCAAAATTTTCAGAGCCGTCCATTTTCATGGCAAGCGATAGCTGTTGTATGCGTTCACGGTCTAAGTTTTTATGGGCGCGGGTAATATCGTCATCGGGTATATTGAGCGATAGGAAAGCCTGTTTAAATTCTTGGGGTGTTGGCCATGGATAAATAATGGCGGTGGGCAGCAGTACGGTATCGGTTTTCAAAAACTGAATAACTGTGTAAAAACTATCATCTAAATTGGGTGGTATTACCAATTTTGCCTTTTGGTATCCAACTGCCGAAAATAAAACGGTATCGCCTTTATAGGCAACAAACGAAAAGAAACCCTGTGCGTTGCTCACGGTTCCGCGCCGCAAATTTTTATCCCATATATTGGCATACATTACCGGTGTAAGGCTGTCGGCTGCCATTACTATGCCCGAAAACTGCACCAATCTGCTGTTTGTTTGTTGTGCTGAGGCAGTTTTACTGTTTCCCAAACAGATACAAAACAGTACAACAATGGTGGTAAATAGTAATTTACATGGTTTCATACCGGCTAATTTTAAAGTTGGCTTAACGCAAGCCGAGTGTTTGTTTTATGGTAAATATAAAGATTGTCCTAAAAAATGATATGAATTGCAGCGAAAGTAAACGGTACAATCAAGAAAGTTGGTTCTATGATAAAGTTACAGATAGGGTAGGAGTTTACCATTGTTGTAAAAGGTAAAAAAAACAACAAACCACTAATCTTAACGCAAATTAACCGCTTTTAGTTGTAATAACAAACTAAAAGAGCAGCCCGATAAAAAATATAACCCATAAACCGGCAAAAGGCAGCACTGCTCCTGCCAACAAACCCTTGCTTACCCAACAATAAAACCTATCTTTGCCCCCAAAGTAAAACGTACTGCTGCCATCAGATACTAAAAACTAAAAATTATGTTCAGTAAAGACCGTGTTATTTTGGTAACCAATGATGACGGTATTACCTCGGGCGGAATAAGGGCATTGGTAGAGGTAATGCAAGAATTTGGTACCGTTATAGTAGTAGCGCCCGATAAACCGCAGTCGGCTATGGGACATGCTATTACCATTCATTTTCCTATAAGGCTGGCTAAGGTAGATATTTTTGATGATGTTGAAGCCTATGCCTGCTCAGGCACGCCGGTAGATTGTGTAAAGCTTGCGGTAGATAAAATTTTGCACCGTAAACCCGATTTATGCGTATCGGGTATTAACCACGGCGCAAACTCCTCTATCAACGTTATTTATTCCGGCACACTTTCGGCAGCTATGGAGGCTTCGTTAGAGAAAATACCTGCCATTGGGTTCTCCTTGCTCAATTACAGCTCAAAAGCTGATATGGAACCCTGTAAAAAATATGTGCGCAATATAACTCGGCAAATGCTTACCAATGGTGTGCCAAATTACCACTTGCTCAATGTAAACATACCCAATTTGCCCCAAAACGAAATAAAAGGCATCAAAATTTGCCGTCAGGCAAAAGCCCGATGGGAGGAATCGTTTGAGCAGCGAAAAGACCCGATGGGAGGCACCTACTACTGGCTAACCGGCCAGTTTATAAACCTTGACCCGGGAGAGGATACTGATATTTATGCCCTTGATAATGGGTATGTTTCGGTAGTGCCGGTGCAGCATGACCTTACTGCCTATGAAGATATTGATTTCCTCAAAACCAACTGGCAGTTGTAAATGCCCGTGTGTAGTATAACGGGTGCAGCCCCGGTTTGATGTACAAATGGAGGTGATTACCCCTGTTTTCAGCAAAAAAGCACACAGATAACGCGGATTAAACGGATAAACGCGGGTAAAGATGTTGTTTTGGGGGTACGGTAGTGGGTAATCGTTAGTCAGTAGTGGGTACTAACACACTCATAACTATTCACTACCCACTACTTGAGCCTTTATTTTTCAAAAATCTGTGCAAATCAGCCCCATCCGTGTTATCCGTGTGCTAATTTTTGCCGGTTTTTTGCCCATACCGGCAGCACGTACTTTGTGTGCCATTTTACAGCAAACCGGAGGTTACAACCGTTACAAGATATTTACCTCAGGCTCTAACCTTACACCAAACCGTTCCTGAACAGTTGCCTGAATTTGCAGGGCAAAATCTTTTATTTCGGCGCCGGTAGCATTGCCGTAGTTTACTATAACTAAGGCATGGTTTACATGTGTGCCGGTATTGCCTACTCGTTTACCTTTAAACCCGCACTGCTCTATGAGCCATGCGGCGGGCACTTTAACCCACCCATTGGGCAGGGCATAGTGGGGCAGAGCAGGGTATTGGGCGTGTAAAACCGCAAACGCATCGGGCGGCAATTCGGGATTTTTAAAAAAGCTGCCGCAGTTGCCCAATTCTGCCGGATTGGGCAGTTTAGCGTTTCGGATATGGCAAATAGCTTCACTAACCGCTTGCACATCGGGGTTGGTAATGCCCATTTGTTCCAAAGTTCGCTGCACTTCACCATATTGGAGTTGTACTATCGGGTTTTTGCTCAGTTTTAGCGTTACAGAGTTAATAAAATACTGCCCCTTCAACGTTTGCTTAAAAATACTGTTCCGATATCCAAACCGACAATCACTATTATAAAAGGTATGCACCTTGCCCGATATTAGGTGAACTGCTTCTAAATGGTCAAATACATTGCAGAGCTCAACCCCATACGCCCCAATGTTTTGAACCGGCGCTGCCCCCACCGTGCCGGGTATGAGCGAAAGATTTTCAATACCGCCCCAGCCTTGCGCTACGCAAAACTGCACCAAACTATGCCAGTTTTCGCCTCCTTGAGCTTGCACCCAAACATAATCATCGGTATGCCGGGTTGCCTCAATGCCCAAAACGGCATTGTGCAATATCAATCCGTTGTAATGCCGGGTAAACAGCAGATTGCTACCACCGCCTAATACTAAAATATCCCGATATCGGTTGCTTTCTATCAACTCCTGAACCTGCCAAATTTGGGTAGCGGTAAAAAAATGCCGAGCAAGCACATCAATGCCAAAAGTATTATACTTTTGCAGCGAAAATTGGTTAAAAATAGTGAGCATAAACACCGTATTGGGGGCAAAAATAACCCTCTTACCCATACCGGCGCACTTTATTGGCGTTAAAATGACAACAATAGGTTGTTGGGGCAATGGTAAGAAGGAAATTTTGAGTTAATAATGCAAAAAAGTGAGCATTTTTTATTGTCAGGCATACTAATTTCCAACTTTTTTTTACCTTTACATTACAAAAGGGTAACTTTGCCCCTACAACCAACCCTCATATTGTTATTAAAAATTCCTAAAAATAAAAATTGAACTATGCACAGCTACTCTTCAAAACTTTTATTGTTAATGTTAGTGCTGGTTGTTTTTGCCTGCAACAAAAAAACTGCCGATAAAAGCTCAGCCCAGCAAAAAACCGAAGAAACAACCGCAAAAGCAGAACGCCCCGCCACAATGAGTACACAACCTGCCGCACCGGTAGGTAAAAACTCACTGCCCGGTTTTACCCCCACCGGCGACCCCGCCCAAGACGAAATAAACTACGCCAAAGCCAAAGAAGACCTCTACAACAACAACCCCGAAGCCTACAAAGCTTGGGTGCAAAGCATGCAAGATGCCGCCAACCAAAACAATCAGCAGCCACCCACACCGCAGGTTACTATTATACAGTACAATGATTACATCAACCTGCCCCAAGCCCGCCGCGACTATATAGACGCGCACCCCGAATTGTTTAAAATTGTAAAATAATAATTTCACAAACACAAAAACTAACACAACATCTTTATGCAAAACTTTTACGCTATTGCTAAAAACTTAACCACCGCATTAGTACTGGTGGTCATTTGGGCGCTGGGTATGCAGCAGGCGCAGGCTGTAACTTGTGCAACAGCGCCTGTAGTAACCTTGCCTGTTTCGAGCCAAGCCCTTGTTTGCGGCACTACCAATGACATAATAGCTGCAAATGGCACGCAATGTGCCGGCGCTGTGGTAAGTGGCACAGGTAGTACGTTTTATCTGGGTGGTACCGAAGCTATGTACACATTTACCCCTACTTCCTCGGGCAGTATTACCATTACACTTAGTACCACTCAAACTTGGACAGGCATATGGCTGTTTAATGGTTGCCCGGGCAGTGCAGGGGTATGTGTAGTTGCAGTTACAACCAGTACAACAGGCGGCACAACCACCTCTACGGTTAATGTTACTGCAGGCACGCAGTATTATGTGGTATTTGATACTTGGCCTGCTCCTCCTACACCTTGTGCTGCCGGCGCTACTTTTTCTATCACAGCTCCTCCGGTTGCTCCGGTTGGTTGTTTAACGGCGGTAAATGGGTTGTTCCCTGCCACCACATTCACCCCTACCTGCACCGGTACTGCACAAAACATTACCACCTGCGGCTTTGGCAGCGAATATTCTAACGTAAATGTGGTAACCGGCAACAGCTACACTTTTACAAGCTCTGTTACTACCGACTACATTACCATTAGCGATGCCGCTGGCACCATCACATATATCGCCGGTACTACACCTATTAACTGGACAGCCACCATTACAGGCACAGTTCGCTTTTATACACATACCAACAGCGCTTGTGGCGCAGCGAGTGCGTGCCGCACCAAAAGCGTATCTTGTACTGTGCCTATACCCGGTTGTTTAACGGCGGTAAATGGGCTTTTCCCTGCCGCCACATTCACCCCTACCTGCACCGGTACTGCACAAACCATTACCACCTGCGGCTATGGCAGCGAATACTCTAATGTAAATGTGGTGAGCGGTAATATCTACACCTTTACCAGCTCTGTTACTACCGACTTTATTACTATAAGTGATGCTGCCGGCACAACAGTACTTGCCTCAGGCACCACACCGGTAACCTGGACTGCCAATACCACCGGTACCATTCGCTTTTATACACATACCAACAGCGCTTGTGGCGCAGCAAGTGTGTGCCGCACCAAAAGCGTATCTTGTACTGTGTCTTTATCTGGTTGTTTAACGGCGGTAAACGGACTTTTCCCTGCCGCCACATTTACCCCAACTTGCCCCGGTGGTGCCCAAAACATTACCACCTGCGGCTTTGGCAGCGAATACTCTAATGTAAATGTGGTGAGCGGTAATATCTACACCTTTACCAGCTCTGTTACTACCGACTTTATTACTATAAGTGATGCTGCCGGCACAACAGTACTTGCCTCAGGCACCACACCGGTAACCTGGACTGCCAATACCACCGGTACCATTCGCTTTTATACACATACCAACAGTGCTTGTGGCGCAGCGAGTGTGTGCCGCACCAAAAGCGTATCTTGTAGTTCCAATCCCGATTTTTGCACCGGCGCTATTCCCATTACTTGTGGTACACCGGTAAGCGGCACTACTGTTGGTTTTACTACCGATGCCGTAGGCACCTGCGTTACTGCACTCAACACTGCACCCGGCTTATGGTACAGCCTTGCCGGTTTTAATGGCGAGGTTACTGCCAGCCTTTGCGGCAGCGCCTATGATACCAAAATTGGTGTATTTACCGGCTCTTGCGGAGCGCTTACTTGCTTAACCGGTAACGATGATTTTAATTGTGGTGGTGTTTTTACAACACAATCGCAGGTTACTTTCTCTACTGTAGCGGGTACCACGTATTATATTTTGGTAACCGGCTTTAGCGCCAATGCCGGCGCATTTACCCTTAATACCACTTGCACTACCTGCGCCGCTCCTACCGGCGTAACGGTAACAGGCGTTACTGCTACCACAGCCACCGTAAACTGGAACTGTGTAGGTTGTACTGGTTCATTTATAGTTGAATACGGTCCGGCGGCTACCTTCACCACACCCGGCACCGGCGCTACTGCCGGCGTAGGCGGTACGGTAGTTACGGCTGCCGGTTCGCCCGCTTTGCTTACCGGTTTAACAGCCGGCACGCAATACCGTGTATTTGTACGCCAAAACTGTGCTGGTTCTTTCAGCAACAATACCACCGGCGTACTGTTTAACACGCCTCCTGCCAACGACAATGTATGCAGCGCTATACCACTGGTATTGGGCGCTAACCCGCCCTACACCAATGCCGGAGCTACTACCGAAGCAGGCGAGCCGGTACCACCCGGCATAGCCTGTAGCGTGCAGAATGGTTGGTGTGCCGGTCAAACTGTGAGCAATTCGGTATGGTTTACGTTGGTAGGTCCACCATCGGGCAGGGTTACGGTTTCTTCTACCGGTTTCGATAATCAGTTGGCAATTTATTCCGCTGCCTCCTGTGCGGCAGTATTATCGGGCGGCGCTACCTTATTAGCTGCTAACGATGACTTTAACCCCGGTTTTGCCGCTTCGCTCAACAATGTGTGTGTTACGCCCGGCGTTACGTATTTTGTGCAAATGGATGGTTACAGCACTTCCACCGGCACTGCCACCATTACCGTTATTGAAGTACCCAATACGCCGCCTACCATTGCCGGCTGCCCTGCTAACATTACCTCTTGCAGCCCCTTAGTAAGTTGGACTGCGCCCACTGCCAACGACCCCGATGGCTGCGGTACGCCTACACTTACCGGTACACATACCCCCGGCTCTGTATTTGCCCCCGGACTTACTACCGTTACTTACACAGCTACTGACCATGCAGGAGCTACGGCTACCTGTAGCTTTACTGTAAATGTGGCTACCATTACCGCATCGGTTTCTTCTGTTTCTAACTACAACGGATTTGGCGTAAGTTGCAATGGCGGCAATAATGGCTCGGCTACGGTTACTGCCAGCGGCGGCACCGGACTTACCTATAACTGGAGCAATGGCGCTACCGGCGCTACTGCAAACGGACTAAGCGCAGGTAACTATACCGTAGTAGTTAGTAATGCACAAGGCTGCTCTCAAACGCTGTTAGTATCTATTACCCAGCCTACTGCGGTTACCTGCTCGGCATCATCTACTAATGTAGGTTGTAACGATGCCGCTACCGGCACTGCCAGCGCCAGCGCTACCGGCGGCATAGGTCCTTACACCTTTAACTGGAGTAATGGCGCTACCGGCGCAAATATCAGCGGCTTGGCTGCCGGTTCTTATTCGGTTACTGTTGCCGATGCCAATGGTTGTGTTTGTACGCGCACTGTAACTATTACCCAACCTACGGCAGTACAGTTAGTATCGGAAGGTGTGGTAGTAGATGGAAGTGGCGGTTCGTTCTACAGTGTTTACCAAATTGTAGTAACCGGCGGTACACTGCCCTACAACATTGCCTTTACCTCTGCCGGTGGTTTTGCCACTTATACGGTAAACAATGGTTTGGTGGATACCGATGGTAACGGTACGCCCGATGCCCCCGGCTCTACTATTAACGTAACCTACCAAAACGAAGCCCAGTGGACGCTTATTTTAGACGATGCCAATGGCTGTGTTGCCGGCGCCGGTTTAGTATTCAGCAATGCCGGTCCTAACGCCTTGTTAAACATAGCCAGCGCTGCCATTGTGGCTGACAGTGGCACCGGAAACGGTTCTATATCTATAGTAGCAAGCGGCGGTACACCCACTTGCCCGGGATACAATTATCAGTGGTCGGGTCCTTCTAACTGGTTAGGCGCATCGGTAAATAGTCCTAACATCAGCAACCTGCCCTCCGGCTGGTATATAGTAGTGGTTACCGATTGTAGTGGCGAGCAAACCTACGCATGGTACTGGGTGCCCAAACAAACCCGCGGACGTGGTAAACTTGCCCAAGGCGAAACTATTATGGCTTATCCTAACCCCGTAAACAGCCAAACTACCATTGAGTTTAGCCTTGATGTTACGGCTAAAACTACGGTATCGGTATATGCCTTAGATGGTAAGGAAGTAGCTCAACTGTATAACGGTACTGCCGAAGCCGGTGAGTTATATACCATACCCTTTGATGTTACCTACCTGCCCAATGGTGTATATATGGCAACACTGCGCACTGATAACGGCTTTACCCAGCAAATAAAACTGACGGTAATGCACTAACCGGTTAAATAAATAATGAATTTGGTGGATAATGAGCTTGGCTAATTCCACCTCTTTCAGAACAAAGGGACAATTTTTGTGTTTATGCACAAAAATTGTCCCTTTGCTTTTTGTTAATCAGAAATAGTAGTTTCTTTGTCTTAAAATTGACACAAATCTGCTTGCTTTTGTTAGCAAAGGGTAAAGCAGCGGATAAAATAATTTTAAAAAGCCATCGCATTTCATAATCATAATCTTTATCAACAATGAAAAAAAACTTTACCCACTTCTTTTTGGCTAAACTTGCCCTGTTGCTTGTAGCTGCCTTTGCAGTTACTTGTATGCAGGCTCAGGTTGCCACGTTGTACAATTTTAGTCAGGTATCGGGAACTTATACCCCCATTACAGGCGGGGCTGTATATGGCACCACCACTACTGACGATCAACGCTTTGTAGATCCGGCTGTGCCGGCAGGAGGTACAGTTACCACAGGCGTAGGGCTACCCATTGGTTTTAATTTTAGCTACAACTTACAGGTTTATGATAGGTTAGCTATTAATGCCAATGGCTGGATAAGTTTAGGCAGCTCGCTGCTTAGCCCGGCGGTAAATAATGCCTCTACCAGCGCTTATACGCCGCTTGCTTCTACTGCTGCTACCACGCCTACCCACCTGCGCAACAGAGTAGCAGCAGTAGGGAGAGACTTGCAGGCGCAAGCCGGAGCTGAAATACGCTTAGAAACCATTGGCTCTGCCCCCAACCGCGTATGTGTAGTACAGTGGACTAACTATAAGCGTTTTGGCACTGCGGGTACCGGAGACAATTTGAATTTTCAAATCAGGCTGAATGAATCAGACAATAGCGTAGAAGTGATTTTTGGCGCTATGACTTTTGGTACAACCTCCAATGCTGCCCATGTGGGTTTAGGTGGCGCTGCCGCTACCGATTTTAACAACCGCCTAACCACTACCAACTGGAATGCCACTGCGCCGGGTACTGCTAATACCTCTGGTTGTACTATGAGCGCAGCTGTAACTGCACCTGTAAGCGGCACTACTTTCCGTTGGGTATTACAGCCGCCTTGTGCCGGTGCACCTGCGCCCGGAAATACTACCGGTACTGCCAATCCGGTTTGTTCGGGGGTAAACTTTACCCTTGGAATTTCTAATACCAACTTGGGTTTGGGTATCACCTACCAATGGTATGTAAGCACCGTAGGCGCTACCGGACCCTGGACACCCGTAGGCACCGGTGCGCAAACCTTTACCACTACCCAAACCCAGCAAAGTTGGTATTATGTAGATGCTACTTGCACTAACAGTGGGCTAACCGGCTCAAGCGCTGTATTACAGGTGGGTATGGAAAACTTTGTAAATTGCTACTGCACCAGCAATGCTACCAGCGCTATTGATACAGAAATTGGCAATGTAACCTTTGGCACACTCAACAATACTTCGGTTTGTGGGGTGGCAGCACCGGGTCCGGGGTCTATTGCCAATCAGTATTCAAACTTTACCACCCTGCCCGCCACGCCGGTTATGCAAGGTGAGGTGGTACCGTTTTCAGTATCTGTGATTACCTGTGGCGGTAATTTTACCAACCGTACCAGTATTTTTATAGATTGGAACCAAAACGGCTTATTTACCGATGCCGGTGAAGCTGTTTTTGTGGGTGGCACAGCCTCCGGACCCAATACCCAATCGGGCAATACTACCGTTCCGTTTACTGCTGCATTAGGCGTTACCCGTATGCGGGTGGTTACCGTAGAAACAACCGGTGTTGTAAATCCCTGCGGCACCTACACATATGGCGAAACCGAAGATTACCTCTTAAACGTAACAGCAAGCTCTGCCTGCGCCGGTACGCCCAACCCGGGCAATACCATTAGCAGTGCAACTGCGGCGTGTGCCACCATTAATTTTAATTTGAGTTTGCAAAACCTCACTACCGGCTCAGGGGTAAGTTACCAATGGTTTGTAAGCGCCGTAGGCGCATCGGGTCCTTGGACACCGGTAGGACCCAACTCGCCTTTCTTTACCACTAACCTTTCGCAAACCAGTTGGTATTATTGTGCGGTAACTTGTTCTTCCGGTCCCAGCACCGGCAACAGTACGCCGGTACAAGTAACGCTAACGCCTGCCAACCAATGCTACTGTACGCCTACCTACACTTTTGGTAAAACAGATGGCGACCTGATAGCCAATGTAGAAATAATAGGCACTACTTTGTCTAACAATACCGGTACTGCTCCGGTAAACCCCGCCTATACCTATTTTGTAGCGCCGCCGGCTAACTTAACCGGTACCCTGCAAGCAGGCACCTCCTACCCCATACAGATAAGTGTGGGTAGTTTTAGCAACCAAAACGTAGCCGTATGGATAGATTTTAATGAAAACGGTATTTTTGAAACGCCCGGCGAAAGAGTGGGTTTTACTACTACCTCTATAGGCGCTTTTGGTACGGCTACTTTTACCCTTACCCTGCCCTGCAACCCTACGCCCGGGGTAAAACGCATGAGGGTACGCGATGTATATGCTACTACAGGCAGTACAATAGACCCCTGCCTTAATTACAGTTGGGGTGAAACCGAAGATTACGACGTAACCATTACCCCGCCGCCGCCATGCCCCGTACCAAGCAACTTAACCGCCACCGGCGCTACACTCAACAGCGTAAACCTTAACTGGACTGCCGGTTGTACCGAAACGGCTTGGATTATTGAATATGGTCAGGTTGGGTTTACCTTAGGCACCGGTACCGTAATTGCCACTTCAACCAACCCTTACACGCTTACCGGTTTAAGTGCAGGCACCACATACAGTGTATATGTTCGGGCAAATTGCGGAGTAAATGGCACCAGCGCTTCTTTTGGTCCTGTTACCTTTACCACCCAGTTTCCGCCTCCGCCCAACGACTTATGCGCCAATGCCATACCGCTTATTTGTGGCAGTTCTGTAACCGGCACCACCGCTACCGGCACAAACACCGGTAATCCTACCTTTACTTGTGGTACTACTGCCAGCACAGCACCCGGCGTATGGTACACCCTTACCGGCACAGGTACCGATATTACCGCCAGCCTTTGTGGCAGTAGCTTTGACACCAAAATTTTTGTTTACACCGGCTCCTGCGGTGCTTTTACCTGTGTAACCGGTAACGATGATTTTTGTGGCTTGCAGTCGCAAGTTACTTTTGCTACTGTTTCGGGCACTACTTATTACATTTTGGTTGCCGGATTTGGTGCTGCATCAGGATTGTTTACCCTTAATATCACCTGCGCGCTGCCGCCCGAAAATGATAATGTTTGCAACGCTACGCCCTTGCCATTGGGCACAAGTGGTCCGTACAGCAATGCCAATGCCACTACCCAACCCGGCGAGCCGGTGCCACCGGCAGGCGATTGCAGCGGACAGTTGAGCTGGTGTTTTGGTCAAACTATTAGCCACACAGTTTGGTTTAGTGTAGTAGGTCCGCCATCGGGAAAAATTAAAATTTCTTCTGTTGGCATCGATAATCAATTGGCTATTTATGCCGCACCCAATTGCGGTGCAGTAACCGGTGGCGGCGCTACCTTGTTGGCCGCTAACGATGACTTTAATGGATTAGCAGCATCGCTCAACAATGTTTGTGTTACACCCGGCGCTACTTACTATGTGCAAATGGATGGTTACGGCACCTCTACCGGCACTGCCAACCTTACCGTTACTGAGTTGCCCAATAACCCACCCTCTGTTGCTTGTCCGGCTAACGTTACTTCTTGTGTTAATACAGCAACATGGAATACGCCCACTGCCACCGACCCCGATGGCTGTGGTACACCCACGCTTACCGCCACCCACCAGCCCGGCGGCGCTTTTGCCAATGGCGTAACCACCGTTACCTACACAGCTACCGACCATGCCGGCGCAACAGGTACTTGCAGTTTTACCGTAAATGTGGCTAAAATTACAGCTACTTTTAACCTCTCTAACTACAACGGTTTTAATGTGAGCTGTAATGGCGGCAACAACGGAACAGCCACTGCCATACCCACCGGCGGCACAGGGCATACCTTTGTATGGAGCAACGGACAAACCTCTGCTACAGCTACCGGTTTAAGTGCAGGCAGCTATACCGTTACCATTAGCAATGCTCAGGGCTGCTCTTATGTAACCGGTGTAACCCTAAACCAACCCTCTGCCATAACCTGTAATGCTACCAGTACCAATGCCAACTGTTTTGGCGCAGCCAACGGTACAGCCGGCGCTACTGCTTTTGGCGGTGTGGGTCCTTACACCTTTAACTGGAGCAACGGCGCTACCGGCGCTAACGTTAGCGGTTTGGCTGCGGGCGCTTACACAGTTAGCGTAACCGATGCCAATGGCTGTTTGTGTACCAAACAAGTAACCATAACCCAGCCGCCTGCTTTGCAAGTGGTTTCGGAAGAAATTATTTCGAGTGGCGGTCCTACTTTCTATAATGTTTACCAGATAGTAGTAACAGGCGGCACCCTGCCCTATGGCATTACCTTTAACGTAACCGGCGGTTTTGCCAATTATACAGTACTGAATGGCTTGGTGGACACTGACGGCAACGGAACACCCGATGCACCCGGCTCCACCATTACCGTATCTTTCCAAAACGAAGCCGCCTGGACGCTTACCCTAAACGATGCCAACGGCTGTGCCGAAGGAACAGGTTTGGTGTTCTCTAACGCTTCGTCTGCCATACTTGCCATTACCGGCGCTGCTATTACGCCCGATAATGGTACAGGCAACGGCTCTATTGCCCTAACCGTAGCAGGCGGCGCACCTGCCTGCCCGGGATACAACTACCAGTGGTCGGGTCCTTCTAACTGGTTAGGCGCTGCCGTAAACAGCCCTACCCTTAGCAACCTGCCTTCCGGCTGGTACGTAGTGGTTGTAACCGATTGCAGTGGCGGTCAAACTTACGCATGGTACTGGGTGCCCAAGCAAAGCCGCGGACGTGGTAAGTTGGCAGAAGGCGAGTCTATTATGGCTTATCCTAATCCGGTTACCAAAGAAACCACCATTGAGTTTAGCTTAAACACTACCGAAAAAGCTACCATTGTGGTATATGGTGTGGACGGTAAATCGGTTGCCACCCTATACAACAATGTAGCCGAAGCAGGCGAACTCTACACCATTCCGTTTACTGTATCTGATATGGCTGCCGGTATGTATATGGTAACACTTACTACCGAAAGCGGTATGGTGCAACACCTGAAACTATCGGTAATGAAGTAACCCGATGTTGAAGTATCGGGCAGTTTTTTTCGTCCCGATTAAATTCACAAATCTAAAACGGCAACTTTTCTGTAAAACAGAGAGGTTGCCGTTTTTTTTACCCGCATTGTTAAGTTTGGGTTATGGTAGCCTTAATAAAAAGCCACAGTAACTAATTACCCCACGCGAGGTTGTAATTACCAGTACGCTCAAAGTCTTACATAAAAAGGCGTTTAAACAGGTGGGGTAGTATATTTTGGTGTGCTGCACCTTGTTAATTGGGCATTTAACTTGCTTACTACCTATATTTTGGTGCGCTTCCTTTGCAAAACCAAAGACCCAATTTATGGAGGTTGGTCGGTAACATAAAAAAGTAAGGGGCAGCGCCCCTAAATCTTGGTAGAAAGAGGCGTGCTGTGTTAATAAAAGGTGCAGCGCACCGTAATCTTGTTGCCCATTTTATCAAGTGCACCTAAACCTTATGCAGGTTTTACCCCTATCGGGCATTTATTTTAATTCCAACCTCACGTTATATTTTGGTGCACTGCACCCGCTTAATCGGGCATTTAACAGGTTGCTACCTATATTACGGTGCGCTGCACCTTTTAAAAATCCATAACGCCCATTTTAGGGGGGAGTAATACACAAGGGGCAGCGCCCCTAAATCTTGGTAGAAAGAGGCGTGCTGTGTTAATAAAAGGTGCAGCGCACCGTAATCTTGTTGCCCATTTTATCAAGTGCACCTAAACCTTATGCAGGTTTTACCCCTATCGGGCATTCATTTTAATTCCAACCTCACGTGTAATAGGCATTACCAAAATAAAGAGGAGACCCTTTTGTAATACCCACTGCCCAACGTGTATAGAACCCCGACTTAATAAATAACTACAAAACAAGAAAAAGTAAAACTTTGAGACATTTCTTTTTTAAGAAACGGTAGAAAGTAAAACTTTGAGGCATTTCTTTTTTAA
>ERZ761602.1470-NODE-1470-length-42442-cov-51.065515_pt1 | contig 42442 bp, 34 predicted proteins | sample MGYA00512165_ERZ761602 | MGnify/ENA primary metagenome ERZ761602 (study PRJEB28899, sample SAMN02445085) | bioreactor sludge metagenome | biome: EBPR sludge; isolation source: Thorneside wastewater treatment plant | place: Australia: Brisbane, Thorneside...
CCGCCGTCACACCGCCCGCCGCACCATTTCCCACTGTAACCCGGCGATGAGATCGGATTGCGTCATCATGCCCACCAATTTCCCCTCAATGTCGACCACCGGCAGATGATGCAAACCCGCGTCGGAAAGCAGCGGCACTAAATCCAGCAGGGATTGATTGTCGCGAACGGTTTGAATCGAGTGGGTCATCACCTCCTCGACCAGCGGTTCCGGCCCATCACGCCCCGCCAACCAGGCCGCCAAAACGCCAGTGTCCCGCGCCAAGCCCGCAAACGGAATACGCTTGAGAAAATCCACCAGGGCGATCATGCCGACCAGCTGGCCGAGCGGATCGAGCACCGGCAACGCTCTGAGCTTGTGCTGGCGCAACAACCGCCACGCCTCCTGCGCCCCTTGCTTGGAACAGACCGTCACCACCTCGCGAGACATCACGGCGGCGCAATCCAGTTCGCCGAATACGCGGTGAAGGGCGGTATATTCCGCCCGCGCCAGCAAGCGCCGGAGTTCGGCCGCGCCGATATCCGGCAATACCGATTCTTCCGCCAGCACCGCCATCACATCACGCTCTCGCAAGCCGGCGCGCTCGGTCGGCGCCGGATCGCCGGTGCCGTGCGGGTTGAGGCGCGCCGGCTGCGGCCGGTGGGGATAGGTCCGACCGAGCCAGCGATTGAGCCCCCAGGCCAGCAGCAGCAACACCAGGAGATTGACCGCGACCGGCGCGAGCAGATAGCTGTAGCTGAACGGCGGACCATCCGGGTGGGCCAGAATCGGAATCAGCGTGGCCGCCCCGCCCGGCGGATGCAGGCAATGCAGGCGCAACATCGCGGCGGCGGTCAATAGAAGGGCGAGAGCGCCGGCCACCAGCGGCCAATGAATCCAACGGGCCAAGGTAATGCCGATGGCAAAGCTGATCATCTGGCCGCCGACCAACGGCCAGGGCTGGGCCAGCGGACTGGTCGGCAGCGCCAGCAAAATGATGGCGGACGCTCCCATGGAGGCGACCAGAACCGGGGTTAAAGCGGCTGGCGCGAGCAAAGCGGACAGCAACCCGGTCAACAACACCGCGATTCCCACCGCCAGCGACACGCGCAGCGTCTCTCGAACCGAAGGCAACGGGGTATCGGGCAAGCAGCGCTGGAGTAAAGCGAGCATTTTGTTCTTTCCCCGCAAGAGCGTCAGGTTTCGGACAAAGCAGTTTTTGCATCACCCAGGGTGGATAGGGGTTAATCTTCGCAAGCCTGAACCACCCGTTTCCATGACCCAAATCAACAATGCGGGGCTCCGATGAACCGTCGCGGCTTTCTGGGATCGCTGACCGCCGCTCTTGCGGCGGGCGGCGCTTACGCTTGGCGGCGCGCCAATCAAGCACAGAGCCCGCCCCTACCTGAAGGCGAAATCGCGGGCGCGGGAGCGGCGCTCGGCCACCGGCTGCGCGTCGCCGATTTTCCGCAACCGACCGAAACGCTGAAAATCCCGGTGGTCATTGTCGGCGGCGGCATCGCCGGACTGTCCGCCGGTTGGAAATTACTGAAAAGCGGCTTCGCCGATTTCGTCATTTTGGAACTGGAACCGGAAGTCGGCGGTAACGCCCGCCATGGCCGCAACGCCATCACTGCCTATCCCTGGGGAGCGCATTACCTGCCCTTTCCCACCCAGGAATCCCGCGCGGTGCGCGAGCTGCTGGCCGATTTCGGAGTGCTGGTCGGCGATCCGTTCGCGGCGCGGCCGAGCTACGATGAGCGATACGTCAACTTCGCGCCGCAAGAACGCCTATACGCGCGGGGGATCTGGCATGAAGGCTTGTGGCCGCAAGCCGGCGCGCGGCCGCGCGATCTCGATCAGTACCACCGCTTTCAAGCGCTGATGGCGGACTTTCAACGCCGGCGCGGCGCGGACGGCCGCAAGGCGTTCGCCATCCCGCTCGACTTCAGCGCAAGCGACCCGGACTTGCTGGCTCTGGATCGGCTGTCGATGCGGGATTTCCTGTTGCAACAGGGTCTGGATTCGGAGCCGTTGCATTGGTATGTCAATTACGCCTGCCGCGACGATTACGGTTGCCGTTACGATCAAACCTCGGCGTGGATGGGAATTCACTATTTCGCCAGCCGCGACGCGCACGCCCGAGACGCTGGCGACGATGATGTGCTGACCTGGCCGGAAGGCAACGGTTGGCTGGTCGAACGGTTGCGGGAACGGCTGGCCCCACACCTCGTCACCGATGCCTTGGTTTGGCGGGTTTCAGCAGGGGATCGAGCGGTGGCGGTGGACGCCTGGCATCCACGGGAAAATCGCTCGACGCGGCGTCTGGCGCACACGGCGATCTGGGCCGCGCCGGTGTTTCAAGCGCCCCGAGTCATTCGGGATCTGTCGCCGGCGCGCGCGGCGGCCATCGGCGAATTTCAGTATGCCCCCTGGCTGGTCGCCAACCTCAGCCTGCGCGGCTTCCCCGAGGAACGCCGGGGCGCGCCGCTGTCGTGGGATAATGTGTTGTATGACAGCGACGCGCTGGGTTACGTGGTCGCCACTCACCAGCAGTTGACGGCGCACCCCCAACAGACCGTGTTCACTTGGTATCAGGCGTTGTGCGACGGCCCGCCGGATCGAGAGCGGCAACGCTTGCTGGAAACGCCGTGGAAGGTTTGGGCGGAGCGGATTCTAAGCGAGCTGAGCCGGCCCCATCCCGACATCCGGGCGCTCGTCACGCGGCTGGATGTGATGCGCTGGGGTCATGCGATGGTCCGCCCCCGGCCCGGCTTCGTCTGGAGCGACGCCCGGCGGGCGCTGGAGCAGGCTTCGGGACGGATACTGTTCGCGCATTCCGATTTGAGCGGCTATTCGATTTTCGAGGAAGCGAACTATCGCGGAGTGCTGGCGGCGGAGCGGGTGTTGGCGGCTTTAAATTAAATGGTTTTTCAATCGCTCGCGCCAAGCGACGCCGGCTGGCCCCGCCGCCGATAAACCGTTCCGGTAAATAGCGCTAGCAATTTTTCACCGCTGTGGATCTCGATTCGATACACCGCCGTGCGCCGGCCCAGGTGCGCCTCAATCGCCCGCGCCTCCACCGTCGCGCCGACTTCGCTGGCTTGCACGTATTCGATATGCGCCGAAAGCGCCACCGCCAGCGTTCCGTGCGAATTGGACGCCAAGGCGAACGCGGCGTCGGCCACGGAATACAAAAAACCGCCGTGCGCCGAACCCCAGCTGTTGAGAAATTCCGGGCGGATCGTCCCCCACACCCGCGCTTGGCCGGGGGCTGTAATCTCGCCTTGCAGGCCGAGCAGGTTCATGAACGGATCCAACATGCGCCGCGCCGCTCCGGGTCACCCTGTTTCCAGCGCGGCGGTTTGAGCCGGCTTGAGACTGGAGCCGCGCACGATCAGCTCGCCGCGCAACACCACCTGACGAACGGCCTGATACGGTTGGGCGATCCGCTGGAGCAACAAATCGATAGCCGCCCGGCCGATGTCGTACGTCGGCTGGGCGACGACGGTGATGCCCGGCTCCACCAAGCGCGTCCACGGCAGATCGTCGAAACCGGCGAGGGCGAGCGCGTCTGGAAAGCGCAGTCGGGCTTCTCGCAGCGCTTCGGTCAATCCGAGCAAAATCAGACCGCTGCTGGCCACCAGCGCATCGGGCAACGGCCGGCGGCGCAACCGCTCGCGCGCGGCGTCCCGCGCGCAGTCCACCGTCGCCAGCAACACTTCGGCTTGCGCTTCCAATCCGTGGGCCGCCATCGCCGCCGCATAACCTTCGCGCCGCTGGAAACCGGTGGCGCTGGTGGTGCCGTAGAAAAAGACGTTCCGCCGATGGCCGTTTTCGATCAAGTGCGCCGTCAGCCGGTAAGCCGCATTGACGTTGTCCAACACCACCGCATCGGCGGCGGTATTCCGCTCGCAGCGGTCGACCAGGACAATCGGAAACGGGTAGTCGCTGGCGCGGAAATCCGCCAGCGTCGCCAGCGTGGGCGACAAAATCACTCCGCTGACATTCTCATCGCGCATGAGGTCCAGATAAAGCTTTTCCTTCTCGACATCTTCGTCGGCGTTGCACAGAATCACCCGCAAGTGATGCTGGTAGGCGACATCCTCGACCGCGCGGCTGACCTCGGTGAAAAAGGGATTGCGAATATCCGACACGATCAAGCCGATGGTGTCGGTTTGCCGCGAGCGCAAGCGCCGCGCCGCCAGATCCGGTCGATAATCCAGATCATTCACCGCCGCCATGACTCGCTGGCGGACGGTTTCGCTCACCCCCGAGCGGCCGGCTAGCACCCGCGACACCGACGCTACCGATACGCCCGCTTGTTTCGCCACATCCTTGATCTGCGCCATCCGTACTCTCCTTATTTAAGCTCAACGATCAAGTAAACGATTACTGACATTTTTGCATATTCGCCAGCATTTCGCAAAACAAAGCCTCTGTAAATCCCGCTCAACCTCTCAAAATCATTTTTAACTTCCAGCATAAAATTATTTAAAAATAAAATCTTATTCATTTAGATCGCTCATGCTAGTCGATCAACCGCGAATTTTCGTCACGGATCACTTGACAAGTTAAAAGTAATCGATTACAAATAATTATCAATTTTATAATCAAAATAGGCTTAAATTATGTGAAATCGATTTCTAATCCGTTTTTCGCGTTAAAGAAGACGCGCGACCGTCTTAGAACCACAACGGCATGAGATCAATTAAAAAATAATATTTTCAATTTCTTAGATCAAAACCAAGACGATCATAATCATGGAAAAAATCGCCTGCCCGCTGTCGGCGGCTGTTTTCACCGCTCTCCGGCTGGCGGCTCCAGCCGATACCAATGGCAAGGCCAAAGTATCCGTGGAAGACATCGACGACTCGGGCGATTTGATCGGCAGCAACCGGGGCGGCTATTGGGATGTGGTCAACAACGGCTCCAAGCTAGGGATCAAAGGTTTTTCCGCCCCGGATTGCGCGGCCGTGTTGGAAATGCGCGGCATCAGCAAGACCTTTCCGGGGGTCAAGGCGCCCGACAACATGCAACTGCGGGCCTGGACCGGCGCCCTGTTCGGCGCGCTGATCATCTCTACCCTGAATAACGGTCTAACCTTAATGAACGTGTCGCTCTTCTGGCAGTTCACCCGCGAGAACGTCAACGACTACAAAGGTTGGGTGACGAAGTAAACCGGGGTTTATATGGGCATCAGCAACATGATGATCGTGATTCCGATGCTGGTCGAGACCCTAACGTTCGGTTCGATCTACAAGCACTTTTTGAGCGGCAACCCAGGGGGTGCGATGACCTTTGCCGGGTGTTTGCTGTTCGCCGCGGCGATGGCGACTTTGTTGATCAAGACCCGCAAAGGCATCAGCAACATGCCGATGACGCGGGGCGGCGGGCATTAGCAGCACCCGCGCGGGCAGGCACCCCCGCTCCGCCAGAACTACCGCATTACAACCATTTTTAGACCGTCAGATAGGAGGAAGGCAATGAACACTTGCAGAAACGTTTCGTTCGCCGCCGTCATCGTCGGTTCGCTCGTTCTGGGAGCGGGCGCGGCCCAGGCCGCGACCCTGCGCATCGCCTGCGGTTCCGGCCCGCATCTGGAACACTGCGCCAAAACGGTCCAGGCATGGGGCAAGGCGAACGGCCATGTGGTGGAAACGATTTCCACGCCCAATTCCCCCACCGAACAACTCGCGCTTTACCAGCAGATGCTGGCCGCTAAAAGTCCCGACATCGATGTGTATCAGATCGACGTGGTCTGGGCGGGGATTTTGGCCCCGCATCTGGTGGATTTGAAAGCGCATTCGAAAGGCGCTGAAAACAACCATTTCCCGTCCATCATCACCAACAACACGGTGGATGGCAAGCTGATCGCCTTGCCTTGGTTCACCGACGCCAGCCTGCTGTATTACCGCAAGGATCTCTTGGAAAAATACGGCGAGAAACCGCCGCAAACCTGGGCGCAACTGACCGCGACCGCCCAAAAGATCCAGGACGCCGAGCGCAAGGCCGGCAATGACAAATTCTGGGGTTACATCTGGCAAGGCCGGGCCTATGAGGGGCTGACCTGCAACGCGCTGGAGTGGGTCGCCAGCCACAACGGCGGCGCTGTCGTCGAAGCGGACGGCAAAATCACCATCAACAACCCTCAAGCGGTCAAGGCCATCGCCCAAGCCAAGCCGTGGGTCAGCACCATCACCCCGCCGGGCGTGCTCAACTACACCGAGGAAGAAAGCCGGGGCGTGTTTCAGGCCGGCAACGCGCTGTTTATGCGCAACTGGCCCTACGCCTGGGGCTTGTCCCAGAGCGCTGACAGTCCGGTGAAGGCCAAGGTCGGCACCGCGCCGCTGCCCAAAGGCGGTGAGGACGGCCGCCACGCCGCCACGCTGGGCGGCTGGCAGATGTCGGTCTCCAAATATTCCGCCAACCAGGACGCCGCCATCGCGCTGGTGCTGTATCTGACCGGCCCCGAGGTGCAGAAACAGCGGGCGGTCGAACTGTCGCAGCTGCCGACCCTGGTCAAACTCTACGACGATCCGGACGTGGTGAAAGCCAATCCGTTCTTCGCGGAAATGAAAGATATTCTGGCCAGCGCCGTGGCGCGTCCCGCCACCGTGACCGGTTCTAAGTACAACCAGGTGAGCAGCGAGTTTTTTAACGCCGTCTACGCGGTGCTGTCCGGCGGCAAGACCGCCGAGCAAAGCCTGGCCGATCTGGAAGCTTCGCTCAAGCGCATGAGCCGGGGCGGCAAGTGGTAAGCCGGTAAGCGGCTGGGAAAGCGGCGCGGCTTTCAAGTCGCGCCGCCGGCCTCTCATTCGGAGAAGGACGCCATGAACCGAACCGGGTGGAAGGAAAATGTTGTCTATACAGATTTATCCCTACGGCTTTTGCAACGGCGACGGCGATGGGATCGGCGACCTGCGGGGCATCTTTTCCAAGCTCGATTATTTGAAGGACTTGGGTATCGACGCAGTGTGGCTTTTTCCGATCCACCGGTCGCCCAAGCGCGCGTTTATCGCGGTTGCCGAGTTTTAAAAGCCACCGTCCTTTTGAGCAAACGCGATAAAAATCGTATCCAAACAACCATACTCAATGAGGAGAACGCGATAGAAAACCGCATCGCATCCATCGAGAAACCGCTCTACAACAACCCGCGCGAAAGTTGGTACGAGGTCATGTAAAAAGCACTTTGCTTAACGACGATGAGGGCAATCATGAAAACCCATAATTCCGTGAAGCTGTTCGCCTCCGCAATGCTCGGCGCCGCCCTGTGCGGCGCGGGTCCGATTCACGCCGCCACGCTGGCGATTTCCTGCGGCGCGGTCGGACAGGAGTTGGAATTTTGCAAGACCGGCACCGAAGCCTGGGCCAAGAAAACGGGCAACGAGGTCAAACTGATCTCGACCCCCAATTCAGCCACCGAACGGCTGGCGCTGTACCAGCAGCTTCTGGCGGCGGGCGCGGGCGATGTGGACGTCTTTCAAATCGACGTGATTTGGCCGGGCACGCTGGCCAATCACTTCCTCGATCTGACGCCCTATGCCAAGGACGTCGTCAAAAATCATTTCGCCGCCAGCATTCAAAACAACACCGTCGATGGCAAATTGGTCGCCATGCCCTGGTTTATCGACGCCGGCGTGCTTTATTACCGCAAGGATCTGCTGGAAAAGCACGGCGCCAAGCCGCCGCAAACCTGGCAGGACCTGACCGAAACCGCCAAGAAAATTCAAGATGCCGAGCGCGCCGCCGGCAACAATCAGATGTGGGGTTATGTCTGGCAGGGCCGGGCCTATGAAGGGCTGACCTGCAACGCCCTGGAATGGGTCGCCAGTTACAACGGCGGCACCATCGTCGACGACAAGGGCAAGATCACCATCAACAACCCGCAAGCCGTCGCCGCCGTCGAAACCGCCGCCGGCTGGATCAAGACCATCACTCCCGAAGGCGTGCTGAACTACACGGAAGAAGAAGCGCGCGGCGTGTTCCAGTCCGGTAACGCCGTGTTCATGCGCAACTGGCCCTACGCCTGGTCGCTGGCCCAAGGCCCGGAAAGCGCCATCAAAGGTAAGGTGGGCGTGAGCGCGCTGCCCAAGGGCGGCGCGGACGGCCGCAGCGCCGCCGCGCTCGGCGGCTGGCAGCTCGCGGTATCCAAGTATTCCAAAAACAAGGAACTGGCCGCCGATCTGGTGATGTATCTGACCAGCCCGGAGGAGCAGAAGCGCCGCGCCATCAACGGCGCTTACAACCCGACCATCGAAAGCCTCTATAAGGATCAGGAGGTGCTCAAGGCCGTGCCGTTCTTCGGCGAGCTCTACGACACCTTCACCAGCGCCGTGCCTCGGCCCTCGACGGTGACCGGCTCCAACTATAACCAGGCCAGCAATCAGTTTTGGAACGCCGTGCACGCCGTGCTGTCCGGCCGGGCCAAGGCCGACGCCAGCCTGGGGCAACTGGAGGGCTCGCTCAAACGCATGAGCCGCGGCGGTAAATGGTAAGCCCGCGACCGCGAATCTAGCCCGGCGGAGCGGGCAAGCCGCGCTCCGCCGCCCGCCGACGTCCCAACCCGTCCACAAGGGGGTTCATATGGCTACCGCAACAGCCGAGCTCGCCGAACGCGCGCCCGACCCCGCCGCTCCGGCGCAAAAATCCCAGCTCACCCGCAGCCGCGTGCGCGCCGCGTGGCTGTTCTTGACACCCATGCTGATCCTGTTGGCGATGGTGGCCGGCTGGCCGCTGTTGCGCACCATCTGGTTCAGTTTCACCGACGCCAACCTGTCGGATTTGAGCGGCGCCAAATTCATCGGCTTCGAGAACTACCTCGCCTACAACGATGGCGAATGGTACGGCGTGCTGGCCGATAGCGAATGGTGGAACGCCGTCTGGAACACGCTGAAGTTCTCGGTGATTTCCGTCACCCTGGAAACTGTTCTGGGGTTGGTGGTCGCCCTGGTCCTCAACGCTTCCTTTCCGGGACGGAGCCTGGTGCGGGCGGCGGTGCTGATCCCCTGGGCGATTCCGACCATCGTCTCGGCCAAGATGTGGGGCTGGATGATGCACGACCAGTTCGGCATCCTCAACCACATGCTGATGAGCCTCGGTCTGATTTCCTCGCCGCTGGCCTGGACCGCCAGTCCCGATCTGGCGCTGACGGCGGTGATCATGGTCGATGTCTGGAAAACCACGCCGTTCATGGCGCTGCTGATTCTGGCCGCGCTCCAGATGTTGCCGACGGACTGCTACGAGGCGGCGCGGGTCGATGGGATTCACCCGGTGCGGGTGTTTTTCAAGGTCACCTTGCCGCTGATCAAGCCGGCGCTGATGGTGGCGGTGATCTTCCGCCTGCTGGACGCCCTGCGCATCTTCGACCTGATCTACGTGCTGACTTCCAACAGCAAGGACACCATGTCGATGTCGGTCTACGCCCGCCAGCAACTGGTGGATTTCCAGTCGGTCGGCTACGGCTCGGCGGCGTCGACCCTGCTGTTTCTGACCGTGGGGTTGTGCGTGGTGCTGTACATCACCTTCGGCCGCGTGCGCTTCGATGGGAGGTAAGCCATGAAACGACTCCTCGGCTGGGCCGGTTTTTATCTGCTGGTGGCGGCGATCATCCTTTATTCGGTGTTTCCGTTCTACTACGCGATCGTCACCTCGCTGAAGGCGGGATCGCAGTTGTTCAGCGTCGAGTATTTTCCCACCGCCTGGAATTGGGATAACTATGTCTCGGTGTTTCGCGAGCAACCGTTCGCCCACAACCTGTTCAACTCGGTGCTGGTGTCCTTCGCCGTGGTGGCGCTGTCGCTATTTTTCGGCGTGACGGCGGCCTTTGCGCTGGGAAGGGTGCAGTTTCGGGGCCGGGGCTTGTTGTTGATGACGGTGCTGGCCGTCTCCATGTTCCCGCAGGTCGCGGTGCTGTCCGGCATGTTCGAGCTGATCCGGGGCCTGGGCCTGTACAACAATCTGCTCGGCTTGGTGATCTCCTACATGATTTTCACCCTGCCGTTCACGGTGTGGGTGCTGACCACCTTCATGCGCGATCTGCCCAAGGAGTTGGAGGAAGCGGCGATCATGGACGGCGCGAGTTCCTGGGAAATCATCGTAAAGGTGTTCATGCCGCTGATGTGGCCGGCGTTGGTCACCACCGGCCTGCTGGCCTTCATCGCCGCCTGGAACGAGTTCCTGTTCGCGCTCACCTTCACCCTCACCAACACCCAGCGCACGGTGCCGGTCGCCATCGCCCTGATCAGCGGCGCGAGCCAGTACGAACTGCCCTGGGGCAACATCATGGCGGCATCCGTGATCGTGACCTTGCCGGTGGTGGTTTTGGTGTTGATCTTCCAGCGCCGCATCGTTTCCGGCCTCACCGCTGGCGCGGTGAAAGGCTGATCCATGTCTTCCCAGGGCGCCGGCGGGTGGATTCTGGCGGCTTTCAATCTCGGCAATGGCGAGCGTCTCTCGCCGGCGTCGTTTTCCCATTCCATCGCCCCGATGGGCGGACCCGGTTTGCCGGCCGCGCCGGCGCGGGAGCGGAGGGCGCTTCCCGCTCGCGGCGCGCTGTTCGGACGGACGGCGGCCCATACGGAACAGCTAAACCATTCTATTGAGGAGTGATTCACGATGGCCGATATTCGCATGCGCAGCGTCTGCAAGGCGTTCAAAGACGTCCGGGTCATCGAGCGCGTCAATCTCGATATCGAGGATGGCGAGTTCGCGGTCTTCGTCGGGCCTTCCGGCTGCGGTAAATCCACCTTGCTGCGCCTGGTCGCCGGGTTGGAGGACATCACGTCCGGCGAGATGACCATCGGCGGCAAGCAGGTCAACAACATCCCGCCATCGCAGCGCGGCGTGGCGATGGTGTTTCAGTCCTACGCGCTGTACCCGCACATGACGATCTTCGACAACATGGCGTTCGGCCTGAAGCTCGCCAAGGAAGACAGCGGCGAAATCAAGGACCGGGTGCATTGGGCCGCGAAAATCCTCCAGATGGAGCATCTGCTGGAGCGGTTGCCCAAAGAGCTGTCCGGCGGTCAGCGCCAGCGGGTCGCCATCGGCCGGGCCATCGTGCGCAAGCCCGGCGTTTTCCTGTTCGACGAGCCGCTGTCCAATCTGGACGCGGCGTTGCGGGTGCAAACCCGGATCGAGATTTCCAAGCTGCACCACAATCTCGGCGCCAGCATGATCTACGTCACCCACGATCAGGTGGAAGCGATGACGCTGGCCGACAAGATCGTGCTGCTCAACGCCGGCAAAGCGGTGATCGAAGAAGGCAGCGTGGCGCAAATCGGCCCGCCGCTGGAGCTGTACCACCATCCGGTCAACCTGTTCGTCGCCGGTTTTATCGGCTCGCCCAAGATGAATTTCCTATCCGGTCAGCTTTCCGGCGTCGAAAACGGCGTGGCCGCCGTCACCCTGCCGGACGGAACGGTGGTGCGGGCGGCGGTCGACGCCTCCTCCGCCCAGCCCGGCCAAGCGGTGACGCTCGGCATCCGCCCCGAACACGTGGCCTTGGGCGACGGTAGCGGCAACAGCGTTCGAGGAGAAGTGGCCTACGTCGAACATCTGGGCGAATCGTCGTTCATCTATAGCCAGGTGCAGGGCGCGGCCAATCATGTGATCGTGCGTCAGGAAGGCGACACCCACGCCAAGATGAGCGACCGCCTCACGCTGGCGCTAGCGCCGCAGCACTGCCACCTGTTCGACGAGAAGGGGCGCGCCTTCCGGCGGCGGATCGAGGCCGTCGCCGAGACCATGCCGGTGCTCCAATAGCCGGACGCGCCTCATGGCGGCGCACGGCTCTATCTCACCCTCACCGATGGACGCGCTACGATGATGCACTCAATCCTACGGTCCGTTATTTTTCTGGGCGCGCTGATGGCGGTCCCTCTCGCCGCCTCGGCGGTCGATCTGACCATTTCCTGCGGCGCGGTCGGCCAGGAACGGGAATTGTGCGAGCAGGCCACCAGCGCCTGGGCCAAGCAAACCGGCCACCGCGTCACGATCACCACGCCCTCGAACCGAACCAACGAACGCTATTTTCAGTACTTGGTCGATCTCGGCGCGGGCGACAGCCGCATCGATGTTTATCAGATCGACATCATTTGGCCGGGCCTGCTGGCCAAACATTTGGTGGATTTAAAGGAATACATTCCGCCGGAGGAGATCCAGCGCCACTTCCCGGCCATCGTGACCAACAACATGGTCGACGGCCGGCTGGTGGGGATGCCTTGGTTCACCGACGCGGGCGTGCTCTACTACCGCAAGGATTTGCTGGAAAAGTACGGCTTGCCGGTCCCTCAAGACTGGTCGGAGCTGGCGGATACGGCGCTTTACATTCAACTGCAAGAACGCCAGACCGGCGGCCAACCGGAGCTTTGGGGCTACGTCTTTCAGGGCGCGGCTTACGAGGGTTTGAGCTGCAACGCCCTCGAATGGATCGCCTCCTACGGAGGCGGCTCCTTGGTCGGGACCGACGGAACCATCAAGGCCGACAACCCGCAAGCCATCATGGCGGTCGCGCGGGCGGCGAGTTGGATCGGCACCGTCGCGCCGCCTCGGGTGCTGTCCTTCAACGAGGAAGACGCCCGGCAAAGCTTCCAGCTCGGCAACGCCGTTTTCATGCGCAACTGGCCCTACGCCTGGGCGTTGCTCAACGGCAAGGACAGCCCGGTGGCCGGCAAGGTCGGCGTGGGTCCGCTGCCCAAGGGCGGACTCAAGGGCTCGCCCGCCAGCGTGCTGGGCGGCTGGCAGTTGGCCGTATCCAAGTATTCCAAAAATCCGGCGATAGCGGCCGAACTGGTGCGGTATTTGACCGGTGAAGCCGTGCAAAAACAGCGCGCCATCACCGGCTCCTACGCCCCGACCATCGTGCGGTTGTACGACGATCCGGAACTGGCGGCGGCCCAACCGTTTTTGGCGGTGCTGCGGCCGATCTTGGAAAACGCGGTGGCCCGACCTTCTGCTCGCGTCGGCGACAGCTACATGGCCATGACCACCTACTTTTGGGAAACCGTTCACGCCGTGCTGCAAGGTCGCGGCGCGGCGGCCACCAGCTTGAGCGGCTTGCAAGACCAACTGCGGCTGCTCAAAACGCGCGGCGGCTGGTAAGCCGAATCAACGCGGACGCTCGGAGATCAATCATGCCCGCCGACAACCGTTACGACGCGATGCGCTACACCCGCTGCGGGCGCAGCGGTCTGCTGCTGCCCGCCATTTCCTTGGGGCTGTGGCACAACTTCGGAGGCGTGGACGCCTCAAGCAACGGTCGGGACATGGTGCTGCGCGCCTTCGATCTGGGGATCACCCATTTCGATCTGGCCAACAACTACGGCCCGCCGCCGGGATCGGCCGAGGAGACCTTCGGCCGCATCCTGCGTCGGGATTTGGCCGATTACCGGGACGAGCTGATCGTCTCCACCAAGGCCGGCCATTTGATGTGGCCCGGCCCTTACGGCGATTGGGGTTCTCGCAAGTATCTGGTGGCCAGTCTCGACCAGAGCTTGAAACGGTTGGGGCTGGATTACGTCGATATCTTCTACCACCACCGCCCCGACCCCAATACGCCCCTTGAAGAGACGATGGGCGCGCTGGATTGCATCGTCCGCCAGGGTAAGGCCCTGTACGCGGGCATTTCGGCCTATTCGCCGGAGCAGACCCGCCAAGCCGCGCGGTTGTTGCGCGGACTGGGAACGCCGTGCCTGATCCACCAGCCGCGCTACAGCCTGTTCGATCGCGCCATCGAACAGGGATTGCTTGAGGCGCTGGCCGAGGAAGGCATCGGCTGCATCGTGTTCTCGCCGCTGGCTCAGGGCTTGCTGACCGATAAATATCTCGATGGCCTGCCCGCCGATTCCCGAGCGGCGAAACCGCACGGCTTTTTGCGGCCGCACGACATCACGCCGGCGAGGCTCGATCAGATCCGGCGGTTGAACGAAATCGCCCGACAGCGGGGCCAGACCTTGGCGCAGCTGGCCCTGGCCTGGGTGCTGCGCCATCCCGCCGTCACCTCGGCGCTGATCGGAGCCAGCCGGGTGCGACAAATCGAAGACGGCGTGGCCGCCTTACAGGCACCGCCGTTTCAACCGGAGGAACTGCGCGCGATAGACGCGATTCTGGCTGCTTGAACGCGCGGGCCATCTTCCAAGACTTTCCAATTCGGCTGTTTTGGTGACCGGCGGCGCGATTTCAGCGGTTGCGGTCTTTGCTGTCGCGAACGGTGCGCCCATGAATCCGACCTTTTCCCTCAAGGTCCGGCCCGGCCATCCGGACTTTCTCGATCTACCGTGGATGCGCTCCATCGTCGATTGGCCCGACGAACGCTTCGTCGAGTTGCCGCGCGGTCCGTCCCGCCATGAAGTCCGCTTTATCGCTTACGACCAAGGGCTTTATGTGATCAAGGAGTTGCCGCTCGCCGCCGCCCGCCAGGACTACGAGGTGTTGCGGGCGTTGGAAACCCAGGACGTGAGCGCCGCTGTGCCGGTCGGCATCGTCGAAGACCGGCACCCGGATCATGGGGCCGAACGCTCGGCCGCCATCATCACCCGTTATCTGGAGCATTCCTTTACCTACCAGAAGCTGGTGCAAAAACACGATTTCGGAGCCCGCCGGCCTCAAATGCTCGACGCCTTCGCTGGCCTGTTGGTGGAACTGCATCTGGCCGGTTGCTTTTGGGGGGACTGTTCGCTGGCCAACGTGCTGTACCGTTACGACGCCGAAGCCATCGAACCGATCATGATCGACGCCGAAACCGCCGTGCTGCGCGAAACGCTGTCCGACGGACAGCGCGCGGAGGACTTGGAGATCATGATTCTCAATATCGCCGGCGGCATGGCCGACATCGCCGCCGCGCGCGGTTTGTCGGTCGAGGAAGCCGATCTGACGCTGGGTGAGGACATCGCCGAACGCTATCGGATTTTGTGGCGGGAACTGAACGAAACCCGCGTCATCGCGCCGGAGGAAGGCTTCAAAATCACCGAAAAGATCGAGCGGCTCAACGATCTGGGTTTCGATGTGGACGAAGTGGACCTCCTACCGGCCGACGGCGGCGGCCGGTTGCGGATGAAGGTCAAGGTCGGCGGCCGGAATTTTCATTCCGCCAAGCTGCACCGCCTGACCGGCGTCGAGGCCCTGGAACGCCAAGCCCGACAGGTGCTTTCCGACCTGCATTACTATCAATGCCAGACCGGAGCCACGACCCCCACCGGCAAGGAAGTGGCCGCTGTGCGCTGGCGGGTCGGCGTGTTCGAGCCGATGCTGGAGCGGCTGCGAGCGCTGGGCGAGATTCAAGATCCGATTCAAGCGTTTTGCGCCGTGTTGCACCACCGTTATCTGAAATCCTACGAGCGCGGCGGCGATGTCGGCACCGAAGCCGCGTTTCAGGACTGGCTGGCGGCCGGGCGGCCGGATGATCTCCAGGCCACCCACGACACCGGCGACAACCCGACGCGCGCCGCATGAACCGACACGCGCTGGAACCGCCCTTTCCGAAGGCTTTGCAACCCGCTCGCGCTGCCCGTCCGCCCGGCTATCCGGCCGAACTCGAACGGTCGTGGGCCTTGCGAGACGGCCGCTCGGCGTTCGCGCGGCCGATCGTGCCCGCCGACGAGTTGATGATCGAACGTCAGTGGCGGCAAGCCGACGCGGAAACGCTTTACCAGCGCTTTTTTACGGCCCAGCCGAAGCTGGACGCGCGCCGCTTGCACTCGCTGGTCCACGTCGATTACCGCTGGCGGCTGGCGTTAGCCGCTTTCGCCGGGGACGGTCAGGGTATCGGCGTCGCGCGTTACGAAGGGAAGCCTCGCGCGGACCAAGCGGAAATTGCGTTGGTCGTCCATCAGGACTGGCGGCGGGCCGGTCTGGCGAGCGCTTTATTAGGCTTGCTGATCGAGGCGGCGCGAGCGCGAGACATACGGCGGTTGACCGCGCTGTGCCTTCAGGACAATCAGGCCATGACCGGCTTGCTGGATCGGTTCGGCTTCGAACGGCCGACGGCCGATGCCGGCATCGCCACCGCGACTAAAACCCTTTGACCGGCGAGTAATGCGTCTCGGGCGTTTGAATCAATCGCGCGCGATCCGGTCCGGCCCTCGAAACTGGGTCCGTTCCGAGAGCCGGATTTCGAATGGTCCGCTCGCGCCGTCAGAACCAAATTTCCATTTGCGCGCCGAACAGCCAAGCGTCGCTGCCGGTGAACGTCGTATTGGCGAAGAACGCGCGCTTGTCGGTGGGTCCGTCAGCCAACTGATCGGCGTATTTGAAGCCGTTCAAGTCGTCATCCCAGCCCAAGTAGCTCACCAGGAACCGCAACTCCGGACGCATGAAGAACTCGGCGGTGTCCAGCTTGAAGGTAGGCGCGATGGTCAAGCGATAAAAGCTGCCGTTCGCCGAATTCTTAACTCCCGGCGTCCTGACGCCATTGTCGAGGTCCATGTACTGATAGCCGAGGTCGTAGAGCATTTGGAAGTTTTGGGTGATGGCTTGGGCGAAGCGAACGTTGACCGCCGCCCAATTGTATTCGTCGCCCTTGACGTAGCGATCCTTGCTGTGTTCGGCCATCAAGCCCGCGACCACCTGCAAGTTCGGAGCGAGCTTGGTGCCGCCGTAGGTGAAGGCGCGCACCGCCTTGGCGTCTTCGGTCAAATCGCCGTCGGAGCCGATGCCCTTAACCTGCGCGCCCAACCCCTGACCGTACAATACGCCGCTTTTCGAATTGCCCTCCCGCAACCCGTAAAAGCTCTTGTCGTCGCCGTAAGCCACCATCGCGTGAGCGCCGCTGCGCGCCGCGTCGGCCTTGCGGTCGGCGTTGTCGTTGGCGTTCATGATCGAGAGCATGACTTGCCAGTAATTCGGCGATTCGGGATGGAGATAGAAATAGTTGTTGCTGGAGAGGATATAGTTTTGAATTTTCACACTGGAGCTGTCGATGACGCCAAAATCGCGGCCGTACAGCGTCAGGTTGGTCTTCCAGGTATCGCTCGGCTTGACGTCGTAAATGCCCGCGCCGGTGCCGGCCAGAAATACAACGTCGGAATCGAAGATGTGGATGTCGAAGTTGTTGCGGTCGAAGCGCTTGCCCACCCACAGCAGCGAGTCCTTGAACGCGCCGGTGAAGCTCGGCAAGTTGCCCAGTTCCGCGTAGAGCTGGCGGACGTTGAGCTTGCTGTCGTCGGCGGTCCAGTCGTTATTGGATTCGACGCTGTCGGCGATCATCAGGAAATAGCGCGAGTAAGCGCCGCTCGGCAGCGTCTGCTTCATCTGCAACATGGCTTCCATGTACTTGTCGCCTTCCACGCCCAGCCGGCCCACGGACGCGCCGAGCCGGCCCGCCGGGCTCATGTAAGGCCCGGTCCCGCTGACGCCGTTGAAATTGTCGTCGAACAGCGCGCCGGCGCGGGCGTAAGCCTTGAAGGAAAATTCCTTGGTGGCTTCGCCGGGTTTCGCGGCTGGAGCCGCCACCTGCCTGGCCTGAACTTCTTCCACTTGTTGGACTTGCGCGTCGGTTTGCCTGGCCTTTTCTTCAGCCTGTCTAGCGCGCGCCTCCGCTCGCGCCGCGCGCGTTTCCGCTTGTTCTATCCGTCTTTCCAAGTCCGCCAAACGGCGTTCCAGCGTACTCTTGCCCGCAGCCTGGACCTCCGTGACTCCGGCCATCAACGATAAGGCGATACTGATGCTCAGTGCGGTTCTTCTCATGCCGTCATGCTCCCCGGTTTGTGGGCGTAACAGGTTGTATGGAAACCATCGTCCATCCGCCAACTTGCTTGCAAGAACCGGGTCGCCCGCGAGGTATGGGATTCTACCGCCCGTCAGTCCAAGCTCTTACAGTGATTTTTATGGTTTTCATACCGTTTGGTGCTGCCTCGCAGACGTACAAAAGAAAGGGTGGCCATTGCTTTATGATTTTATTTTGTGACAAAACTGCTAATTTTAAAGTGGCGATCTCTCCTCTTTAGCGACTTATTGGGACACGAGTTGCTCCAACCATAACACCTGATAAGGCTCCATCCTCAGGTCCGACCAGCTGTCCACGGGCCTGCCCTCCAATCGATCCGCCAGCTCTCCGGTAAACCCCATGTCATGCAGGCGGTGGCGGGGGACCGCCTGGGGGGCTTCGCTGAAGTTGGCCAGCGCCAGCAAGCGCCCGCGCGCGCTGGCGCGGATCATCCCGAACACCTGCTCGTTGTGGGTCCAGACCGCATGACAGCGGGCCTGCGCGTGCAGGCTCGGCAAGCCTTTGACGGCCCCGATCATGGCGCGGACGGCCTGAAAAATTCGCGCGGTGACCGTTTGCCAGTCATGCCGTTGCTCGGCCTTGTTCCAATCCATGAACGGGCGGTGCATCCAGCGATTATCGTCGGCCAAATCGGGATCGTCCAGATAGCGGCGGTCGTTTAGCAGACCGAGTTCGTCGCCCATGTAAATCGCGGGAATGCCGTTGAAGGCCAACATCATGGCGTGCAACAACAAGATGCGGCGCACCGCCAGATCGGTTTCCCGCCAGTCCCGCCGTTCGACGGCCGCTTCCAGGCCGGCCAGGGACGCCAGGGTGCCGCTGATGCGGCGGTCGCCGGTCTTGGGATTGTGCTGGAAGGTCACGCCGCGCGCGAAGCCGCCGGCGAAACGGCCGCTGTAGAAATCGCTGAGAAACGCCCGATGCAGGAAGCCGGACAACCCGACGGCGGCGGCGTCTTCGTCGCGCACCGCCCAGCCGATGTCGTCGTGGCAGCGCACGTAGGTGAGCCACGCGCAGTTGACCGGGGTTTCCGGCATGTTTTGCAGGGCATGGGTCATCAGCACCGCCCGCCGCTCGGCCAGACTGCTCCACAACAGCACCATGAAGGCGTTGTGATAGGCGATTTCGCATTCTTTGTGGGTGGCCGCCCCCAAGCCCAAATACGGCAACAGCTTATCCGGGGAGACAATCGCCTCGGCCTTGAAAATCAAGCCGGGCGCGGCCATGCGGGTCAGCGCCCGGAAAATCTGGAGGATCGCGTGCGCTTCCGGCTGGTTCTGGCAGTCGGTTTTGAGGCGCTTCCACATGAAGGCGACGGCGTCCAACCGCAGGATGTCGACGCCCTGATTGGCCAAAAACAAAATAATGTCCAGCATTTCGGCCAACACCGCCGGATTGCGGTAATTCAAATCCCACTGATAGTCGTTGAAGGTGGTCCACACCCACTTATCGCAGCTGTCGAGGTAGGTGAAATTGCCCGGCGCGAAATCGGGAAACACTTCCGGCAGGGCCATTTCGTACTGATCGGGCATGATCCGGTCGGGAAACAGGTAGTAGTAGTCCTGGTAAACCGGATCGCCGGCCACCGCCCGGCGGGCCCATTCATGCTCCTCGGCCGTGTGGTTGCACACCAGATCGACGCACAAGCTGATGCCTTCGCGCCGCAAGGCGGTCGCCAGCTCGCGCAAGTCCTCCATGGCGCCGAGCGCGGGGTTGACCCGGCGATAGTTCATGACGGCGTAGCCGCCGTCGTTAGCGCCGGGACGCGGCTCGAGCAGCGGCATCAAGTGCAGATAAGTGACGCCCAGCTCCTTCAGATAAGGGATCTTGGCCCTGACGCCGGCGAGATCGCCGGCGAAGCGATCCGCGTAGCAGACGTAGCCGATCATGGTCGGCTGCTGGAACCAATCCGGCTCGCAAGCCCGCCGCAAATCGAGCAGGCGCAACTCCGGCGACCGGGCGGCGTAGGCGCTCGCCGCGACGGCGAGCAACCTCGATAGCTGGTCGGCAAAGTCGGCGCGCCCGCCGTAGAGCGCGGTCAGAGGCCGCAACGCATCGGGCAAATGCACGTCGAAGCGCATGCGAAAGATGTCCCGCTCCAGGGCGGACATCGACCGCAGCGGGCCGTCCAGCAGCCCGTCGAGCAACGTTCGGAAATCGGTCTCACCGACGGTCAACTCACTCATGATTCTTTTAGAAAATCGCTCGGTCGTTTCCGCATGAAGATAGCATTACACTTAACTGATGGTGATAGCGTAGCTTATTTGAAACCGGCTCAATATCTTTTAGGGGAACCCTTCGCGATGGCCGACGCAATTTGTCTTGGCGAACTGCTGATCGATTTCGTCCCCACCATCACCGGCAGCGGTTTGACCGATGCGCCGGCCTTCGTCAAGGCGCCGGGAGGCGCGCCGGGCAACGTCGCGGTCGGCCTGGCCCGGCTCGGTGCGTCGAGCGCGTTCATGGGCAAGGTCGGCGACGACGCTTTCGGGCATTTCCTCGCCGCCACCCTGGCCGAAGCCGGCGTCGATGTCGGCCCGCTGCTGTTTTCCAAGGAGGCGCGCACCGCGCTGGCGTTCGTGTCGCTGCGCGCGGACGGCGAGCGGGAATTCATGTTCTACCGCCATCCCAGCGCCGACATGCTGTTCGCGCCGCACGAGGTCGACGTCGAGTCGATCCGTCGGGCCAAGCTCTTGCACTTCGGTTCGATTAGCCTGATCGGCGAACCGTCGCGCGGCGCGACTTTGCGGGCGGTGGACGCAGCTTGCGACGCCGGCGCGCTGATTTCCTACGATCCCAATTTGCGGCTGCCGCTGTGGCCGGACGCCGAGGCGGCGCGAGACGGTTTGTTGCTGGGACTGAAAAAAGCCCAGGTCGTCAAAATCAGCGATGAGGAATGCGCGTTCCTGACCGGGGCCGACGATCTCGAACAGGCTTGCAAGGCGCTCTGGCACGAGGGCTTGAAGCTGATCGTCGCCACGCGCGGGCGGGCGGGTTGCGTTTACTACACCCCGACGTTCACCGGCGCGGTGGACAGTTTCGCCGTCGAAGCGGTCGATGCGACCGGGGCGGGCGACGGTTTTGTCGCCGGTTTGCTGCAAGGCTTGCTCGCCGATCCCACCATCGTCCAGGACGAAAGCCGCCTGCGCGAGCTGTGCCGCTTCGCCAGCGCGGTCGGCGCGCTGGCCACCCTGCAACGGGGCGCGATTCCGGCGCTGCCGAACCGCCGCAGAGTGCTGGATTTCCTGCGCCAAGCGTGATTTTTTCAAAAACGGCGATCGAGTTCAGTCGCCTAAAGGAGGTTGGCTATTTTCTAACTACCGCATCCCGCATCCGCTTCAGCCCCATCGAAAGCGCCGGCCTCGCCCCGCGCCGCCGGCCCTGTGAGTGCAGCGCACAACGTAAGCAGCTTATGGAGGATCCGATGAGTCGCAATACCCTGAAAGTTCTAGCCGCCGCCTCGGCCCTGGCGGCCCTGACGCTGGGCGGCAGCGCCTTCGGCGCCGACAAGGTCAAAATCGGCTTCTTATTAAAAACCATGCAGGAAGAACGCTACCAGCACGATAAAGCCGACTTTATCGCCAAGGCCGAAGCCCTGGGCGCGGAAGTGGTGTTCGATTCGGCCAACAACGACGAGCAAGCCCAACTATCCAAATTCGAAAACATGCTCTCCAAGGGTTGCAAGGTCATCGTGCTGCAACCGGTCAACACCGGCACCGCCGGCAAGATGGTCAAGACCGCCAACGACGAAAAAGTCAAAGTCGTGGGCTACGACTCGATGCTGGTCAACGGCCCGCTCGACATGATGGTGATGCAGGACAGCTGGGCGGTCGGCAAGCTTCAGGGCGAGGCGATGCTGGACTGGTTCAAAAAACACCGCGACGGCAAGGTCGAAGGCAGCGTCGCCCTGATCATGGGCCAGCCCGGCGACTCCAACGCCACCGCCATGAGCAGCGGCGCGCTCGAGATCATCAAGGCCAACCCCGGCCTGAAGCTGGTGGTGGAACAATCGCACGAGGGTTGGTCCACCGACAAGGCGATGGCCACCACCGAAAACGCCTTGACCAAGTATAAAAACAAAGTCGACGCCTTCATCTGCAACAACAGCGGCATGGCGCGCGGCGTGGTCGCGGCCCTCGACGCGCAAGGCTTGGCCGACACCAATAAAGTCTTCGTCGCCGGTTCCGACGCCGACTTGACCAACATCCAGTACGTGGCGCAAGGCAAACAGACCGTCGAAATCTGGAAGAAAGTCAAACCGCTGGCCGAAAAAGCGGCGGAAATCGCCGTCGCGCTCGCCAAGGAGCCCGACAAGAAACCCACCGATCTGGTCAAGGTGGACAAGACCATCAACAACGGCGCGGTCGACGTGCCGACCGTGGTGACCGAAATCGTGCCGGTGACCAAGGACAATCTGGACGCGACCATCATCGCGGGCGGGCTTTATACCAAGGAACAGGTCTACGGCAAGAAATAGGCCCCGAATGCCTCCGAACACACTCAGCTCGCGCGGTAGGCAATGAGCTGTTGCAGTCCATCTTCTCGCCCGACGGGAAGGTGGACTTTTTTTTAACTCGGACAAAACGAGAGGGTGGCCGCGATGGGCGAAGTCGTTTTGGAAATGAAAAACATCGTCAAGGATTTTCCTGGCGTGCGCGCCTTGGACGATGTCAACTTCGAGGCGCGCTCGGGCGAACTGCTGGCCTTGATGGGCGAAAACGGAGCCGGCAAATCCACCCTCATGAAGGTCTTGAGCGGGGTTTGGCCTTATCCGACTTACCAGGGCGACATTTATCTGCGCGGAGAATTAAAACGGTTCTACAACACCAAGGAAGCGGAAGCGGCGGGCATCGCGATCATCTATCAGGAATTGAATCTGATCCCGGAACTGACCGTCGCCGAGAACATCTTTCTGGACCGCCAAATGACCAACGCCTTCGGCGCGATTCAGTGGAGCAAGCTGTTCGCCGAAACCCAGCGCCTGCTGGACGAACTGAACATCACCGACTTCAAGCCGGCCGACAAGGTGAAGGATTTGACCGTCGGCAAGCAGCAAATGGTGGAAATCGCCAAGGCTTTATCCAAAAAAGCCGACGTGCTGGTCTTCGACGAGCCGACCTCCGCCCTCACCGACAAGGAAGTGGCGGCGCTGTTTGAGATCATCCGCAAACTGAAGCGCCAAGGCGTTTGCATGTCCTACATCTCGCACAAGATGGAGGAATTGCAGCAGATCGCCGACCGGGTGGTGGTGTTGCGCGACGGCAAGACCATCGGCCCGGTGACGCCGGTCGCCGACATCACCCTGGATCAGCTCATCAGCCGGATGGTCGGGCGAGACGTCAAGGACATGTTCCCCAAAGGACAGTTCCAGCGCGGTGAAAAGGTTTTGGAAGTCAAAAATTTCGAGATTGACAACCCCGACTTGCCGGGCCAAAAGAAAGTCAAGAACGCCTCGTTTTGCGCGTACCAGGGCGAGATTCTCGGCATCTCCGGCTTGATGGGTTCGGGCCGCACCGAACTGGTTTCGGGCATTTTCGGCGCGCCGCCCGGCCCCGCGCGCGGTGAGATTTATCTCGACGGCCGACCGGTCAAATTCCGCTCCCCGCACGCCGCCATCGAGCACGGCATCGGTCTGGTGACCGAGGACCGCAAGCGGATCGGGCTGATCCTGGGCCAAAGCATCTTGCAGAACATGACCATCAGCTCGCTGGAGACGGTGACCAACGTCCTGGGGATCATCAACGAGGCCAAGGAAATGGACTTGGCCAAGGATTACGTCAAGCGGCTGGCCATCAAAACGCCCGGACTCGACGTGAAGATCGACACGCTCAGCGGCGGCAACCAACAAAAGGTGATTCTGGCCAAATGGCTCAACATCAAACCCAAGGTGCTGATCCTCGACGAGCCGACGCGCGGCATCGACGTGGGCGCGAAAGTCGAGATCTACAACCTGCTGAATAAATTGGTCGAGGACGGCGTGACGGTGATCATCATTTCCTCGGAGCTTCCGGAGGTGATGGGAATCAGCGACCGCATCCTGGTGATGTGCGAGGGCGAAATCGTGGCCGAACTGACCCGCGACCAAGCGACCAAGGAACTCATCATGGCTTACGCCACCGGCAGCCGAAAATAAGGGGATCGCAACATGGCAAACACCGCACCGACTCAAGCGCAGGCGACCGGCTCCCCGCAAGGCGAGGGCGCGCGCGCGTTCCTGAAATTTTTAAAAGACAACGGCACGCTGGTCGCCTTGATCGTCCTGATGCTGATCTTCAGCTTCTGGGACGAAGCGTTCTTCACCCCTCGCAACCTGACCAACCTGGCCCGGCAAACCACCATCGTCGGCATCATCGCCGTGGGCATGACCCTGGTCATCATCATCAACGGCATCGATCTGTCGGTCGGCTCGATCGTCGGCTTGGCGGCCATCGTCGTGACGCTGTTGATGCAAGCCGGCGTCAACATCTGGTTGGCCATCTTGCTCACCTTGCTGCTCACCGGCGTTTTGATCGGGCTTTGGAATGCCTTTTGGATCGCCCATTACAACATTCCGCCGTTCATCATCACCCTGGGGATGATGACCATCGCGCGCGGCATCGCCCTGACGCTTTCCGAAGGCGGGTCCGTGCCGGTCACCAATCAGACTTTCGGCGAAATCGGCGGCGGCTTTTTCTCCGTCGCGCTATCGACCATCGTGGTGCTGCTGATCGTGGCCTACCTGCTGTTCGCCCAATACCGGGAGTTGAAGCAAAAACAACAATACGGCATCGGCGTCAAACCCCAGGATCTGATCACCGCAGCGGTGGTGACCGTGTTGGCCGGCGCCATTACCCTGTACGCCTTTTCCTATCGCGGCCTGCCCTATCCGGTCGCGATTTTCGCGGTGATCGCCTTCATCGGCAGCTTCACGCTGCAACACACCAAATTCGGCCGCCGGATTTACGCCATGGGCGGCAACGAGGAAGCGGCGCGGCTTTCCGGCATCAACATCAACCGGATGAAAGTCGCCATCTACTGCATCATCACCACGCTTTCGGCCTTGGCCGGCATCATCCTGGCCTCGCGGTTGAACGGCGCGTCGCCCAATCTCGGCAACATGTTCGAGCTGGACGCGATTTCGGCGGTGATCATCGGCGGCACCAGCTTTTCAGGCGGCGTCGGCACCATCATCGGCACCGTGATCGGCGCGTTCATCATCAGCGTGTTGAACAACGGCATGAGCCTGTTGGAAGTGCCGACCTTTTACCAATTGATCATCAAGGGCTGCATCATCATTCTGGCGGTCTGGTTTGACGTGTTGAGCAAGAAGAAGCGCGGATAAGCGGCGACGGCGGGCGCGGCCCATCCCGCTCCGCCCCCGAAAGCGCAGGGTTCCGTCAACTTGGCCCGGAGGATGTCATGAACCTGTCAACACCGCTGTCGTTTGGAAAGCCGACGTTTTCGGCCCCGCTCCGAATTCTGGGGTCGTTCCTTCTGGCGTTCGCCGCTTTGTTTTCGTCGCCCGCCGCGCGAGCCGAGGGGCAGTCCGTCAAAATCGGTTTCCTGCTCAAAACCATGCAGGAAGAACGCTATCAAACCGACAAGGCGGAGTTTATCCAACACGCGGAGTCGCTGGGCGCGACCGTCTTGTTCGACTCCAGCGGCAATAACGAACTGACCCAGTTGCAGCAGTTTGAAAAAATGCTGGACGACGGCGCGCGAGCGATCGTCCTGCAACCCGCCAACACCGGGACGGCGGGCGCGTTGGTGCGCCTGGCGAACGCCAAGGGCGTCAAAGTGGTGGGTTACGACGCGATGGTGGTCAACGGCCCGCTGGATATCATGGTGATGCAGGACAGTTGGGCAGTCGGTCGGCTGCAGGGCGACGCCATGGTGAGATGGTTCCAGCAACAGCGAGGCAAGGTCGAAGGCAAGGTCGCCCTGATCATGGGACAACCCGGCGATTCCAACGCCGAGGCCATGAGTCAGGGCGTTCTCAACACCCTCCAGCAAAATCCCGGTCTGAGGCTGATCGCGCAAATTTCCCATGTCGATTGGTCGCCGGATCGCTCCGCCGAAACCGCCAGCAACTTGTTGGTCAAGCACAAAAATGGCGTCGACGCCTTCATTTGCAACAACAGCGGGCTCGCGAGCGGCGTGATCGCGGCGCTGGATTTGGAAAATCTGGCGGATGCGAATAAGGTCTTCGTCGCCGGCGCGGACGCGGATTTGAAAAACATCCGCTACCTCGCTCAAGGCAAACAAGCGGTAGAGGTCTGGAAACCGATCAAGCCGCTGGCGCACAAGGCCGCTGAAATCGCCGTCGAGATCGTCAAAAATCCCGACGCGCCGCTCGAGCGCCTCGCCCGCGAAGCCGCCGCTCGGGACGGCTTGCGCTTCGCCATGACCGATAACGGCTTCGCCAAGATTCCCACCGTGATCACGCCGGTGGTTTTGATCGGCAAGGACACGGTCGACAGCGCGTTGATCGCCGAAAAAATCTTGAGCCGAGAACAGGTTTACGGTGGAAAGGAGGCGCGTTAGGGTCCAGACTCCAGGATGTCGCCAGGCTGCGCCAGAGCTGGGTTTGCCGCGCGAGCCGTTCGGACGCCTCCGCGATAACCCAATCGGGCTCGGGTCCAGGCAATTCGCCTGGCTGAGCCCTGCTCCAACCTGGAAACGGTCGATCCCTTAGGGAATTTTGGGATTTACCGCGGCGAGCAGGCCGCCACCGCAAAACGCCGAGGAAGCGGTTGCCCGCCCGTCGTCAGCTTCGCCAGCCCGATGATATCGATGCGCCCGCCACTCCAGTCCGACCCCCGTCGTTTCAACCGAACCCCGCAGTTAGCTTCGGAAATTTTGCTTGACTTGCTTTGTAATCGATTACATTATTATAGGCATAAAATTGCCATCACTTAGAGGTAGCAATTATGAAAACGATTACTAAATCTTGCATACAGCTCGCTGCGAGAGCGGAAAATAAGGAACACGCGATCCGCCAGGCCGGCCAACTGCTGGCCGCCGCCGGCTACATCCAGCCCGCTTATATCGAAAGTCTGCTCAAGCGCGAACAAGTCGCCAACACCTTCCTCGGCAGCGGGGTCGCCATCCCGCACGGGATGATCGACGACCGCCACTTGATCCAGCACACCGGCATCGCCATCCTGCAACTGCCCGAAGGCGTCGAATGGAATAAGGGGCAAAAAGCCCATTTGGTGGTCGCCATCGCCGCGCAATCGGACGAACACATCAGCCTGTTGCGCCGGCTCACCCGCTTGATGCAACAACCGGACGCCCTCGACGCCCTGATTCACGCCGATAACCCGCTGGTCCTGATCAGCGCGCTCGATGACGCGCCCGCGCCGGGCGCTTCGCCGGAACCGCAAGCCGCGCCGCCGTGGCCGGCCGAGGCCGAAGCGAGCTGGACCGTGGATTATCCCAACGGCCTGCACGCCCGCCCGGCCAGTCAATGGGTGGATACCGCCAAACGCTTCGCCAACGAAATCCGGATTTACAAAGACGCCGAATTCGCCGACGCCAAAACTCTGACCGACCTGCTGGCGCTCGGCGTGACCCACGGTTCGAATTTACGGCTGGCCGCGCGCGGTCCCGAAGCCCAGCGCGCCCTAAACGCGCTGCTGGAGACGGTGCGGGGGCTGTCCGCCGTGGAGCGGGCCGACGCCGAACGCGCCCGCAAAAACGCCCTGGCCGCCCGCAAGGCCGCGCCCGAATGGACCCCGAGCGGCGGGCCGCGCGCCCTCTACGGGCTCGGCGCGAGCCCCGGACTGGCGGTCGGCAAGCTGGTGCGCCACGTCTCGCAGCGGATCGAAGTCACCGACCAGCCCGGCGACGTGGTGGCCGAGGGCGAGGCGCTGGAACAGGCGCTGTTTGCGGTGCGCGCCGAACGCGAGGAACTGGAAGGCCGCACCCGCCAGCGCCTCAGCGCCGCCGAAGCGGCCATCTTCGCCGCCCAGCGCGAATTGCTGGCCGATCCGGTGCTGACCCGCGACGCGCTGGCGACCATCATGCAGGGCCACGGCGCGGCCTGGTCCTGGCAGCGGGCGCTGCAGGCCCGCATCGAAAAATTGCAAAAGGTCGACGATCCGCTGCTGGCGGCCCGCGCGGTGGATTTGCGCGATGTCGGCGAGCGGGTGCTCGGCCAGTTGCTCGGGATCGAGCGCAAGTCCATCATCCTGACCGAACCGTCGATTCTGGCGGCGGAGGATTTGACCCCGTCCGACACGCTGCACCTCGACACCCGCCATGTGGTCGGGCTGGCGACCAGCGCCGGCGGGCCGACCTCGCACACCGCCATCCTGGCCCGCACCCTGGGCTTCCCCGCCATCGTGGCGGCGGGCCCCGCGCTCCTAGCCGCGCCCGACGGCGGCGCGGCGGTGCTCGACGGCGCGGCCGGCGTGCTGTATCTGGATGTGAGCGAGGCCGACCGCAACAGCGTCGCCGAAGTCATCGCCCGGCAGGCCGCCGCCCGCGAAAGCCTGCGCGCGGCCCGCCACCTGCCGGCGACCACCACCGACGGCCATACCGTCGAAATCGCCGCCAACGTCGCCAACCCCAAGCAAGCGTCGGCGGCGCTGGAAGCCGGGGCCGAAGGCATCGGCCTGATGCGCACCGAATTTCTCTATCTGGAACGCGATACCGCGCCGGACGAAGACGAGCAGTATCAGGTCTATCGCGAGATGGTCGAGATCATGGCCGGCCGGCGGCTGATCATCCGCGCGCTGGACATCGGCGGCGACAAGCAGGCGCCCTACCTGCGGCTGCCGCGCGAGGAAAATCCGTTTCTCGGCGTGCGCGGCGCGCGACTGCTGCTGCAACGCCAGGATTTGCTCTACGGCCAGCTGCGAGCGCTGTACCGCGCCGCCCAGCACGGCCCGCTGTGGATCATGTTTCCGATGGTCACCCACATCAGCGAGATCGAAGCCCTGCGCGGCCATTGCGAGCTGGCGCGCGAGCAGGTCAAGGGACCGGAGGTCAAACTCGGGATCATGGTCGAGATTCCGGCGGTGGCGGTGATGGCCGACCGCTTCGCGCCGCTGGTCGATTTCTTCTCGATCGGCACCAACGACCTGACCCAATACGCGCTGGCGGTGGACCGGCAGCATCCCGAACTGGCCGCGCAGGCCGACAGCCTGCATCCGGCGGTGCTCGATCTGATCGACGCCACCGTGCGCGGCGCGCAAGCCGGCGGCCGGGCGAGCGGCGGCTGGGTCGGCGTCTGCGGCGGGCTGGCGGGCGATCCGCTCGGCGCGCGCATCCTGACCGGCCTCGGCGTGGATGAATTGAGCATGAGCGCCCAGGACATCGCCCCGGTCAAGGCCGCGCTGCGCAACGAGTCGCGCGCGGCGATGCGGGACTTGGCCCAGCGCGCCCTGCGCGCCCGCACCGCCGAGGAGGTCCGCGCCCTATGAACCCGCTGAATCCTTTCGCCGCCTCGCCCCAAGTCGTCACCGTCGCGCTCAACCCCGCGCTCGATCAGACCATCGAAATCGCCGGCATCAAACTCGGCGAGGTCAACCGCGCCTTGCGGATGCAAGTCGATGTCGGCGGCAAGGCGGTCAACGTCGCCTCCTGCCTGTCCGATTTCGGCGTCAGCACCGCCGTCACCGGCCAGATCGGCCGCGACAACGCCGCGCTGTTCGAGGAATTGTTCCAGCGCAAGAAGATCGCCAACCACTGCTGCTACCTGGACGGCCTGACCCGGATCAATTCCAAGCTGGTCGATACCGTCAGCGGCGACACCACCGACCTCAACATGCCCGGCCCGGAACTGACCCCGGCCGCCGCCAAGGATTTGCTCGATCAGGTGCTCCACCGGCTCGACCAACTGGCCGGGCAGGTGAAATGGATCGTGCTCTCGGGCAGCTTGCCGCCGGGCATGCCGGCGGACGCTTACGCCACCCTCACCCGTCGGGTTCAAGCCGCCGGCGGTTCGGTGCTGCTGGACACCAGCGGCGCGCCGTTGCGGGCGGCGTTGGCGGCCGGCCCCAAGATCATTAAGCCGAACCGGCACGAACTGGCCGAACTGGTCGGCCGGCCGCTCGATACCCTGGAAGCGCTGATCGCCACCGGCCGGGAATTGTTGGCCGCCGGGTCCGCTCCCGATGTGATCGCCATTTCGCTGGGCGGCGACGGCGCTTTATTCCTCGACCGCAATCAGGCGCTGCACGCGCTGCCGGCGCGGGTCGAAGTCAGCAGCACGGTCGGCGCGGGCGACGCGATGGTGGCCGGACTGGTCGCGGCGCAACTGGAAGGGCTGAACCTGACCGAGACCGCCCGGCTGGCGACCGCCTTCGCCGCCGCCAAGCTGACCCGGCTCGGCCCGCATCTGCCCAGACCGGCCGAGGTGCGCGCCCTCGCCCAACAGATCAGCGTGTTATCGCAAACGCCCATCACCGATCTATAAGGAGAATTCCCCATGGCGAACATTGTTGCCGTCACCTCCTGTCCGACCGGCATCGCCCACACCATCATGGCGGCGGAAGGCTTGGAGCAGGCCGCCAAACAGCTCGGCCACGCCATCCAGGTCGAAACTCAAGGCTCGGTCGGCACCCGCAACACCCTGACCGACGAGGCCATCGCCGCCGCCGACGTGGTGATCATCGCCGCTGACACTCGCGTGGACACTGTCCGCTTCCTCGGCAAAGCGATCTATGAAAGCGCCACCGAACCGGCGATCCGCAACGGCAAAAGCGTGATCGAAGCGGCGCTCGCCAGCACCGGCGCGACCTCGACTTCACCGGCGGCCAAGAGTCTGAAAATCGTCGGCATCACCTCCTGTCCGACCGGCATCGCTCACACCTTCATGGCGGCGGAAGGCTTAGAGCAAGGCGCCAAAAGCCAGGGCCACGCCATCAAGGTGGAAACCCAAGGATCGGTCGGGGCCAAAAACAATCTGACCGCCGACGACATCGCGGCGGCTGATTTGGTGATCATCGCCGCCGACACCCAGGTCGATAAAACCCGCTTCGCCGGCAAGCGGATCTATGAGGCCAGCACCAAGGCGGCGATTCACGACGGGGCCGAACTGGTGCGCAAGGCCATCAACGAGGCCAAGGCCGCGGGCGGCGCGGCGGTCAAACTGAGCCCCGAGGAGCAGGTGCAGCAGGCCAAGGCCCAGCAAGCCGCCACCCGCACCGGCGTTTACAAACACCTGATGACCGGCGTGTCGTACATGCTGCCGTTCGTGGTGGCCGGCGGTTTGCTGATCGCCATCAGCTTCGCGCTCGGCGGCATCAACGTTTACGACGACGCCCACAAGGGCACGCTGGGCTGGACGCTGTTCCAGATCGGAGCCAAATCGGGCTTCGCGCTGATGGTGCCGATTCTGGCCGGATTCATCGCCTATTCCATCGCCGACCGGCCGGGCATCGCGCCGGGCATGATCGGCGGGATGATCGCCAGCACCATCGGCTCCGGTTTCCTCGGCGGCATCGCCGCCGGTTTCCTCGCGGGTTATGTGGTCAAATTCCTGAGCGATAACATCCCGCTGCCGCGCACCCTGGCCGGCCTCAAGCCGGTGCTGGTCCTGCCCTTGCTCGGCACCGTCATCGTCGGCCTGCTGATGTATTACGTGGTCGGCGAACCGGTCGCCGCCGCGCTCGCGGCGATCACCGGCTGGCTCAAGGGGATGCAAGGCGCCAACGCGGCGGTTCTCGGCCTGTTGCTCGGCGCGATGATGGCCTTCGACATGGGCGGTCCGGTCAATAAATCGGCCTACGCCTTCGCCACCGGTTTGATCACCAGCCAGACCGATCCGATCTACGGGCCGATGGCGGCGGTGATGGCAGCGGGCATGACCCCGCCCCTGGGTTTGGCGCTGGCCGCGCTGCTGTTTAAGAATCGCTTCTCGCTGGACGAGCGGGAAGCCGCTGGCGCGACCGCCGCGCTCGGTGTTTCCTTCATCACCGAAGGCGCGATCCCCTACGCCGCCAAGGACCCGCTGCGGGTTATTCCAGCGCTGATGATCGGTTCCGCCCTGACCGGAGCCATCGCGATGGTGCTCGGCTGCGAGTTGAAAGTGCCGCACGGGGGCGCCTTTGTTCTGCCGATCCCGAACGCGGTGACCCACCTCGGCGGTTACATCATCGCTATTCTGATCGGAACGGTCGTGACCGCGGCGGGCTTGTTCTTCTTAAAACGACCCCTCGAACCTAAAGCCGCGCTCAATCCCGCCGGCGCGCATTAAGTTTCAGTGGTGGGTGGCGCCTCAGTGGAGCGAGTACTCCACGCCTTTCCACGGGCGGTCGCAGACGCCGCCCGTGGTTTTTTAAAACTCCCAGTCCACCGACTGACGATGGGCCGCGTGACGACTGGCCGTTTCGCCGACCGATCTCCATTGCGGAGAATAAAGCTTGGGGAGCATTTTCGATGAACCCTTTCCCAGACGACTTTCTGTGGGGCGCGGCCACCGCCGCTTATCAGGTGGAAGGCGCTTACCAGGATGACGGCAAAGGCTTATCCATCTGGGATCTTTATTCCCACCTGCCCGGCGCCACCTATCAGGGCGCCAACGGCGATCGAGCGGTCGATCATTACCACCGTTATCGGGAAGATGTCCGCCTGATGGCGGAACTGGGTTTGAAAGCCTATCGTTTTTCGATTTCCTGGCCGCGCATTTTTCCGAGCGGCGCGGGCGAGGCGAACCCGCAAGGCATCCGCTTTTATAGCGATTTGATCGACGAATTACTGAAATACGGTATCGTGCCGGTGGCGACGCTGTATCACTGGGATTTGCCGCAAGCTCTGCAAGATCAGGGCGGCTGGGAAAACCGGGCGCTGATCGAGCATTTTGCCCGCTACGCCAAAACCTGTTTCGAACAGTTCGGCGACCGGGTCCGACATTGGATTACCTTCAACGAGACCATCAACTTCATCATGCTGGGCTATCGGGACGGGGTGCATCCGCCGGGGGTCCGCGATGAAAAACGGGCGGTGGAAGTCTCTCACATCGTCAATTTGGCCCACGCCCAGGCGGTGCTCGAATACCGAAAACGGGTTCGAGAGAAAAAAATCGCCGGCGGGATGATCGGCATCGCCCATGTGCTGCTGACCGGCTTTCCGATCAGCGAAAGCGCGGAGGATGTCGCCGCCTGCGAGTGGTACGAGGAAATGGATTTTCACTGGTTCTACGACCCCAGTTTGCAGGGGCGCTATCCGCCGCGCCTGCTACAGTATTATCAAGCACGCTTCCAAGCGCCGACGGTTCTGGACGGCGATATGGCGCTGCTGCAAAGCGCGCCCAGCGACTTTATCGGCATCAACTACTATCAAAGCGCCTTTCTGGCGCACAACCCCGCCGATGGCGTTGGCTTCGCGGCGATCAACGTCAGCGGCGAACAAGGCACCCAAAAAGACAGCGGCATTCCGGGTCTGTTCAAGCGGGTGCGCAATCCCAACGTCGCCTACACCCCCTGGGATTGGTCGATTTATCCCGAGGGCCTTTATGCGGGGATGAAGCGTATCCGCGAGCGCTACGGCGATCTGCCGATCCTGATTACCGAAAACGGGCTGGGCGATAAAGATCCGATCAGCCCGGAAGGCGAGATTCTGGACGCGCCGCGCATCGCGTATCTGCGCGAGCACCTGCGCGCCTGCCAGCGCGCCATCGACGAAGGGATTCCGTTAGCCGGCTATTTCGTCTGGTCGTTTATCGATCTTTTAAGCTGGCTCAACGGCTATCAGAAGCAGTACGGCGTCGTCTACGTCGATCGTGTCCGCGATCTGCAACGGAAGAAGAAACAAAGCTATTTTTGGTATCAGCAGCTCATTCAAACCAACGGCGCGGCGCTTTGAATTCCAACCGCGTTTTCCGTTCGCCGGCCCTTTCACTCGCGCGAACCGACAGGAGGATTTGTTCCATCACCCACCGCTGCAATCCCGTGTTTGCGGTTTTATTGTTCGCAATAACAAAGGTTGAACCAACGCCATGAACAACCCAAACGCCATGACTCTCATCGCGCCGCTGTCCGGCCCGCTGGTGCCGCTGGAGCGGGTTCCCGATCCGGTTTTCGCCCAGAAAATGGTCGGAGACGGCATTTCCATCGATCCGGTCGATCAGTGCCTGCGCGCCCCCTGCGACGGTCAGGTGGTCCAACTGCACTCGGCCGGCCACGCCGTCACCATCGCCGCCCCGCAAGGGATCGAAGTGCTGATGCACATCGGCTTGGATACCGTCAATCTCAAGGGCCAGGGTTTCACCGCCAGGGTCAAGATGGGCGATGCGGTCAAAACCGGCGATCCGCTGATCGAATTTGACGCCGATTACGTCGCCACCCACGCCAAAAGCCTGCTGACCCAGATCGTCATCACCAACAGCGACCGGGTGGCGACTTTTTCGCCGCGTTCCGGCGCGGTCGCCGCCGGCAAAGACCCGATTCTGGAACTGGCCCTGAGCGGCGACGCGCGGGCCAACGCCGAGGCGGACGCCGGTAAAACCGTCACCTCGGAAGCGATTTTGATTCCCAATCCGACCGGCCTGCACGCCCGCCCGGCGGCGGTGCTGGCCAATCTGGCCAAGAAATTCAAGGCCGATGTCCGCCTGCAAAAAGGCGAGCAGACCGCCAACGCCAAAAGCGTGGTGTCGATCATGGGCCTGGAAATCGGCAACGGCGACAAAGTGACCCTGATCGCCACGGGCGATGACGCCGACGCGGCGGTCGAAACCTTGACCCCGCTGCTGTGGGAAGGCTTGGGCGATGAAGGCTGCAAGCCCGCGCCCGCTCCGGCCAGCTTTGAAGCCTCGCCCGCCAACGCCCCCGCGCCGCGCCCGCGCTCGGAAGACCCCAATCTGTTGATCGGTGTGGCCGCCTCGCCGGGTTTGGCGGTCGGCGAAGTGTTTCAAATCCGCCACCAGGAAATTCAGGTCAACGAAACCGCCAGCGGCACCCCGCAGCAGGAGCGCGCCCGGCTCGATAACGCGGTCAATCAGGGCCAGGCGCAACTGGAAGCCTTGCAAGCCAGCCTGCACGGCCAGCGCGCCGCCGACAAAGCCGCCATTTTCGCCGCCCATCAGGAATTGCTGGAAGACCCCGACCTGCTCGACATCGCCCATTCGGCGCTGGCCAAGGGCAAAAGCGCCGAATTCGCCTGGCACCGGGCATTTTCCACCCACGCCGAGCGGCTGGCCAGCCTGCGTAACGAATTGCTGGCGGCGCGGGCCAACGACCTGCGCGATGTCGGCCGCCGGGTGCTGACCCTGCTGACCGGCGTGGAGCCGGAGCGCCAACAACCGCCCCTCAACGCCATTTTGGTGGCCGAGGAACTGACCCCTTCCGACACCGCCAGTCTGGATCGCGCCCGCGTGCGCGGCTTTTGCACCACCCTGGGCGGCGCGACCTCGCACGTCGCGATTCTGGCCCGCTCGCTCGACATTCCGGCGGTGGCGGGCATCGAACCCCGCGCCCTGGAATTGCTCAACGGCACGCCGGTGATTCTCGACGGCGGCAAGGGCATCGTGCGGATGAACCCCAACCCCGAGGAAATCATCCGCATCCGCGACACCCAGGAGCGGATGGCGGCGCGGCGGCAGGCGGAACTGGCCGTCGCGCACCAACCCGCCATCACCTTGGACGGCCACCGCCTGGAAGTGGTCGGCAACATCGGCGGGCTGGCCGAAGCCGAACAAATTGAGGGCTTGGGCGGCGAGGGGGTCGGACTGCTGCGCTCGGAGTTTTTGTTTCTGGAACGCAGCACCGCGCCCAGCGAGGACGAGCAGTTCGAAACCTACAAGGCCATCGCCGAGGCGCTGGGGCCGGAGCAGCCGCTGATCATCCGCACCCTCGATGTCGGCGGCGACAAACCGTTGACTTATCTGCCGATTCCCAAGGAAGAAAACCCCTTTCTCGGCGAGCGCGGCCTGCGCATCGGCCTGGATCGACCGGAGATTCTGCGGATTCAACTGCGGGCGATCCTGCGCGCCGCCGCCCACGGCAAAATCAAGGTCATGTTCCCGATGGTCGGCCTGCTCTCCGAGCTGCGCGACGCCAAGGCCATGCTGGAGGAAGAACGGCAGCGGCTGGGAGTCGGCCCCATCGAAACCGGGATCATGGTGGAAATTCCGGCAGCGGCGATCATGGCCGCGCAGTTCGCCCGCGAGGTCGATTTCTTCTCGATCGGCACCAACGACCTCACTCAATACACCCTGGCGATGGATCGCGGCCATCCCAAGCTCGCGCCCAAGGTGGACGGCCTCAACCCCAGCATCCTGCGCCTGATCGCCTGGACGGTGAAGGCGGCCCACGACGAAGGCAAATGGGTCGGGGTCTGCGGCGGCATCGCCAGCGACCCGCAAGCCGTGCCGTTGCTGATCGGGCTGGGAGTCGATGAGTTGAGCGTCAGCCTGCCGACTATTCCCAGCATTAAGGCGCAAATCCGCACCTTGTGGCTGCACGAGTGTCAGGAGCTGGCCAAGCGGGCGCTGGCGCTGGAAACCGCCGCCGAAGTGCGGATGGTCGCCAGCGTTTCCGAACCCGCGCCCTAACACCGACTTTTGGAGATTATCGACATGTGGCAACACGCATTCGCATTTCTGCAAAAAATCGGCAAGGCGCTGATGCTGCCGGTTTCGGTACTGCCGGTCGCCGGTATTTTGCTCGGCATCGGCAGCGCCCATTTCGCCATCTTCCCGGATTTGGTCTCCAACGTGATGGCCCAATCCGGCGGCGCGATTTTCGGGATCATGGCGATCATGTTCGCCATCGGCGTGGCGCTGGGGCTGACCAATAACGACGGCGTTTCGGCGCTGGCGGCGCTGGTCGGCTACGTCGTGCTGCTGGCGACCTTGGGGGTGATGGCCAAGGTGCTCGGCGTCGAAACCAAGGAGGTGATGGGCATCGCCTCGGTCGATACCGGGGTGTTCGGTGGCATCGTGATCGGCGGCATCGCGGCGGTGCTGTTCAACCGCTATTACCGGATTAGTTTGCCGCCGTATCTCGGCTTTTTCTCCGGCAAGCGTTTCGTGCCGATTGTCACCGCCTTCGCCGCCATCGGCTTGGGCATCCTGCTCAGTTTCGTCTGGCCGCCCATCGGCGCGGGGATCAAGGGTTTCTCGCACTGGGCGGCGGAAAGCAACCCGGCGCTGGCCTTCACCGTGTACGGCATCATCGAGCGGCTGCTGATTCCCTTCGGCCTGCATCACATCTGGAACGTGCCGTTCTTCTTCGAGGTCGGCAGCTATATGGACCCGACCACCGGCAAGGCCATCACCGGCGAAATTCAACGCTATATCGCGGGCGATCCGACCGCCGGCAACATGGCGGGCGGCTATCTGTTCAAGATGTGGGGCCTGCCGGCGGCGGCGATTGCGATTTGGCATTCCGCCCGTCCGGAGAACCGCGCCCGGATCGGCGGCATTATGATTTCCGGCGCGCTGACCGCGTGGCTGACCGGCATCACCGAACCCATCGAGTTCTCGTTTATGTTCGTCGCGCCGGTGCTCTACGCCATCCACGCGCTGCTGGCGGGCGTCGCCTATTTCTTGTGCATCGAACTGGGGGTCAAGCACGGCATGACTTTTTCGCACGGCGCGATCGACTTCGTGGTGCTGTACGCCAAATCCACCAACGGCTGGTGGCTGATTCCACTCGGCTTGGCGTGGGCGGCGATGTACTACACCATTTTCCGCTTCGTCATCGCCAAGTTCGATCTGAAGACGCCGGGACGCGAACCGGAAGAAGTCGCGGCATCGACCGAGGCCGTCGCCGACATCGCCCACGGCTTCACCAAGCAACTGGTGTTGGCCTTCGGCGGCAAGAGCAATATCAAGGGTCTGGATGCCTGTATCACCCGGCTGCGGGTCGAACTGAACGATATGAGCAAGGCCAATCCCGACAAACTGAAAGCGCTGGGCGCGGCGGGGGTGGTGGTGGTCGGCAAGGGGATGCAAGCGATCTTCGGCACCCGCTCGGAGAATCTGAAAACCGACATGGAAGAATACCTGAAGACCGCCGGGCCGGAAGCGGACGCCATCGAGCAACCCTCGCCGGTCGCGGCCCCCGCTCCCGCCGGCATCGTCTCCAAACTGCGCGATCCCGAAGCGGCCGACAAGACCAAGCAGCTCATCGCCGCGCTCGGCGGCGCGGGCAACATCCAGCGGGTGGACGCTTGCGCCGAAACCCGGCTGCGGCTGGTGGTCAACAATGCAAAGGCGGTGGACGAACGGGCCTTGCAGGCGGCGGGCACGAGCGGCCTGATGCGGCTGGCCAACAACACCTTGCATCTGGTGGTCGGCTTGAATGCCGATCAGTACGCGGCGGAAATGCGGGGGCAATTGGCCCCGGCGTAGCGCCGTCCTGATCTGCCCCCCTTTCCGGTCGGGCGAGGGGGGCAAGACGGTTGCAAAGTTCTTCCCAAAAGCAACCCGTGCCAACCTCTTCCATTGAAACGGGCAAGAGGATTCTGCTGACCGCGTGACTCGCAAAAAACGGCTTGCGCTATTTTTGGGGCGATTCAACCTGGCCTTTTTCACACCAGGATTCTATCATGACTACTGTCATGACTATGGCTTTTAGAGGGTGGCGCCATGAAAACCGTCTCCAAAGGGGTGCTTAAAGCAAAAATGCTGGCGTACTTTCGAGAAATTGAGACCACAGGGGAAGCATTGATTATCACCAATAACGGGCAACCCGTGTTGAAGGTCATCCCCTATCAGCCGGAAGCCACGGTGGAAGAGGTATTTGCCGACATGCGCGGCCGACTTCGAGAGTACGGGGATTTGCTGGAGCCAACCCTGGCGGAATGGAGCGATAGCTGATGGTGGTGCTAGACACGCATGCCCTGGTGTGGTGGACGCTCGATCCTGCCCGCCTCTCAGCGGCCGCCAAACAGATCTGCGACCAGATTCCGACGACCGGCGCGAAAGTCAGCGCCATTTCCCTGTGGGAAATCGGCATTAAAATCCAGCGTGGCCACCTGGATCTTGGCTTGAGCCTGGAAGCCTACGTGCAACGGTTGCGAGCGCTCAAGGGTTTGGAGTTGGTCGCGGTGGATGTTGAGCACTGGTTGACCAATCTCCGTCTCCCTTGGGCGCATCGCGACCCGGCGGATCGCACCATCGTGGCGACCGCCCAACGCCACGACTTACCGCTGGTTAGCAAAGATGACGCGATCCGGGCCTTTTATTCCAAAACGGTTTGGTAGTCTCAGGACCTGTGGTAACCGCCAAAACACGAGTTGACCTCATGAAAATCGCTATCTTCAGCAGCAAATCCTACGACCGGCAGTCGCTGGAACGCTACAACGCGCCGTTCGGCCACGAACTCACTTTTCTGGAGCCGCGCCTGTCGCCGGAAACCGTCGCGCTGGGGCGGAGTTTTCCCGGCGTCTGCATCTTCGTTAACGACAATTGCAACGCTCAAGTCATCGCCGATCTGGCCGCGCACGGCACCAAAATGATCGCCACCCGCAGCGCGGGTTACAACCAAATCGACTTGGCGGCGGCGAAACAGCACGGCGTTATGGTGGCCCGCGTCCCGGCCTATTCACCCAACGCGGTGTCGGAATTCACCGTGGCGCTGATGCTGACCCTGGGCCGCAAGCTGCACAAAGCCTACAACCGCACCCGCGAATTCAATTTCGAGATCGCGGGTTTGGAGGGGTTCGAATTACGCGATAAAACGGTCGGGGTATTTGGCACCGGCAAAATCGGCCAGATGGTGATCAAAAATTTAAGCGGCTTCGGCTGCCGGATTTTGGCTTATGACAAATATCCCAACGAGGCGGTCAAGCAGTGGGCGAGCTACGTGGACGGCCCCACCTTCGCCCGCGAGTCGGACATCATCACCCTGCATTGCCCGCTGACGCCGGAGACCCAGCACATCCTCAATCAGGAAACCCTGCCGTACTTGAAAGACGGCGTGTTTATCGTCAACACCAGCCGGGGCGCGCTGCTCGATACCGACACGGTGATCAAGTTCCTGAAAAACGGCAAGATCGGAATGCTCGCCATCGACGTGTACGAGGAAGAAGCGGATTACTTCTACCAAGACCTTTCGGACAAGATTCCGACCAACGACGAACTGGCGCGGCTGCTGACCTTCCCCAACGTGCTCGTCACCTCGCACATGGCGTTTCTGACCGACCACGCCTTGCGCAATATCGCCGAGACCACGCTGGGGAATTTCGCGGAGTTCGAGAAAACCGGACAATGCGCGAACGCGGTCAGCGAGTAGCGATCACCAGCCGCTTCCAAGTGGCGAATGGCGTCATCACCGTCCTTGCGAACGGCCAACACTTCGCCGCCGGCCATCATAAACCGCGTGACGATCTCGTCGATCACGTCGTGGCGTCACAGAAATCAGCGGGCGGATCGGGACATTGACCGGCTCCAACTGGTCGTAGGTGAATTCATGCAGTTTGACCGATTTTTTCGAGATCGCCAGCGCGTGCGCCACCAACCCAAAGTTCAGGAAGCGCGCGGATTTTTCGGCTCGTCCGCCCGTTCTAACGCCTGCAAAGTCTCATAAACGAGAGCGGACACGCGCGCCCGGTCGTCCTCATTGGCAATCTCCCGCTCGGCGTCAACGCCGATCCGTTTCGCGTAGGCCGCCAGCGCCCGGCGATCTCGCGCCCGCCGCGCGGCGGGCGCGATGTCGGCGATGGCTCCGAGCAACCTGGACATCACCTCCGGACTTTGCGCGCCGTAAATGCGGATCTGGTCGAAAACAGCCTGCAAAATCTCCTCGAAATCGAGTTCTTTGGTCACGACTCTCAGCGTGCCGCCCGCGTCCTGGCGCAACGGCACCGGCATCTCCCGAACCGCCAAGTTGCGCAGCGCCGCGCCCAGCCAATCGATGCAAATCAGCGCGGTAAACGGTTCGTTAATGCCTGGCGACAGCGCTCGCGCGGCGATCTCGACCAACTGCTGGAGCAAGTACAGCGCGTCGAGATCGGGCGTGCGATGCTCTCCCAGACTGAAGCAGCCCTGCAATTGCTCCAGCGCCTCGTCGCTGGCGCGCTCGATCGGCAGCGCCTTGGCCAGCACCGAACCGGCGGTCACGAATTCCCCCGGTCGGCGAATCAGCTTCACCAGCATGTCGCGTTCGACCGCCAGCTCCATCAACCGTCCGTCGTCGATCACCTGCAAATAACCGTTGTCGGTGGAATACACCGCGCGGGCGGCCCGCCACTGCCCCTCGTCCGGCGGTTGCAGCGAGCGGTCGGTTTCCTCGTCGGACGGATGCCCGATGGATTCCGGAAACATCTCGTTCAACGCCCGCTGGATTTCCTGGCCCACTCCGGCCACCAGCGGCTCGGCCTGAATGATGCGGGCGATGTGGTGGATGTAAAAGATCAGCACCGCCAACGAGGCCAGCGCCAACGCCATGCCGATGTTGACCGACAGGTAGGGAATGAACAGGCTTTCATCGGCCGAGCGGATCGAGCGCAACACCAGCAGGCAATACACGAAGGTAGCGATGAAGATGCCCAGCGTGAATTGCACCACCCGGTCGGAGGTAAACTGGCGCAACACCCGAGGCCCGAAATGCGACGAGACCTGCGCCAAGGTGCTGATGGTCAGCGAAAAGACGATGGACACCACCGTCATCAGCGACCCGGCAATCACCGACAGCACGCTGCGCGCGCCCTCGGCCCCGCCCGACCACACCCAGCCGAACACCCCATCCAGCCAGTCGCTGCCGAGCGCGTGATCGTAGCGGATGCTCGCAAAAGCCGCGACGCCCGCCAGCAACGCCATCAGTATCGGCTGAAATCAGAAGGAGTTGAACAGCTTGTCGCGCAGCTTGAGCAAATAAAGCTTCATGCCTGCTCCTTGCCGGAATCAGCGGGGCTCGCCCGCAACTCGCGCAGCGCGTCCGCGATGCGCGCCGGACGCGGCGCGTCGGCCCTGCCTTTCGGCCAGCCTTCGCGCTGGCGGGCGCGGTCGCCGTCGGTTTCTTCGGTCTGGTCATGAAACAGGATCTGCTGGGTCGGGAATGGCAGATCGATCCCCTCGGCCAACAGCGCCTGGGTCACCTTTTCCAAAACCGCGTCGCGCGATTGCATGACATCCGCCCGGCGCGGCGGCACCATCCACCAGCGCAACCGGATATTGACGCTGCTATCGCCCAGTTCGACCACCAAAGCGTCAGGCGCCGGATCCTCGATGACGCCTGACACCGTTCTGACGGCACCCAACATAATTTGCTTGGCCTTGCCGATGTCGTCGCCGAAGCCGATGCCGAAGTCGTATTCCAACCGCCGTTTCTCGTTGGCCGTATTGACGATGATCGATTTAGTGAAAATGGTGGAATTGGGAATTACTACCCGGCGGCCGTCGTAAGTTCGGATGAACGTGGCGCGGGTTTGAATGATTTCGACGGTGCCCTCGAAATTATCGACCACGATCTGATCGCCGATCCGGAACGGTTCGGCCAGCAGCAGCAGAATTCCCGCGAGAAAATTTTGCAGGATGTCCCGAAAGGCGAAACCGACCGCCACGCTGGATAAGCCTAAAATTCCGACTAGCTGGCCCGGTGTGAATCCCGGAATCGCGATCACCAGCGCGATCAACAACCCCAACAAAAAGATCGCGCCATAACTGAGTCGTCCCATCACCAGACTTAAGTTGTAATGGCGGCGGTCCTGTTCCGAAAACGAGTGAATCAACTTGCGAGCACCTAGCGCCAAGAAGTAAAAAACAACGAAAACGATGAGGGCGAGCACGATATAAGGCAGTCTCTCAATAAAGCTGGTGATCATCCCTTGAACCGAGGCCGTTGCCTCGCTGAAATCGAATTTCAT
>ERZ761602.1471-NODE-1471-length-42424-cov-10.484765_pt1 | contig 42424 bp, 27 predicted proteins | sample MGYA00512165_ERZ761602 | MGnify/ENA primary metagenome ERZ761602 (study PRJEB28899, sample SAMN02445085) | bioreactor sludge metagenome | biome: EBPR sludge; isolation source: Thorneside wastewater treatment plant | place: Australia: Brisbane, Thorneside...
CCTCGTCGATCAGGTCGATCGCCTTGTCCGGCAGGAAGCGGTCGGTGATGTAGCGGTGCGAGAGCTCGGCGGCAGCGACGATCGCCGGGTCGGTGATATCGACGCCATGGTGCAACTCGTATTTCTCGCGCAGACCGCGCAGGATGGCGATCGTCGACTCGACGCTCGGCTCGTCGACCAGCACTTTCTGGAAGCGCCGTTCGAGCGCCGCGTCCTTCTCGACGTACTTGCGGTATTCGTCGAGGGTCGTTGCGCCGACGCAGTGCAGTTCACCGCGGGCAAGAGCCGGCTTGAGCATGTTGCCGGCGTCGATGGCGCCCTCGGCCTTGCCGGCGCCAACCATGGTGTGCAGTTCGTCGATGAAGACGATGATCTGGCCTTCTTCCTGGGCGATTTCCTTGAGCACGGCCTTCAGGCGCTCCTCGAACTCGCCGCGATACTTGGCCCCGGCCAGCAGCGCAGCCATGTCCAGGCTCAGCACTTTCTTGCCCTTGAGCGTCTCCGGGACCTCTTCATTGACGATCCGCTGCGCCAGGCCTTCGACGATCGCCGTCTTGCCGACGCCCGGCTCGCCGATCAGCACCGGGTTGTTCTTGGTGCGCCGCTGCAGGATCTGGATCGCCCGCCGAATCTCGTCGTCGCGGCCGATCACCGGGTCGAGCTTGCCCTGACGGGCGCGGTCGGTGAGGTCGATGCAGTACTTGGCCAGAGACTGACGCTGCCCTTCGACATCCTGACTATCGACACCCTGGCCGCCACGCACCGAGGTCACCGCCTGTTCGAGCGACTTCTTGACCAGCCCGTGCTGCTTGGCCAGGCGAGCGCACTCGCCCTTGTCATCGCACAGTGCGAGCAGGAACATCTCCGAGGCAATGAACTGGTCGCCGCGTTTCTGCGCCTCCTTGTCGGCAACGTTGAGCAGGTTGCCAAGATCACGGCCGATCTGTACCTCGCCGCCGTGTCCCTCGACCTTCGGCAAACGAGTGATCGCTTGCGCCAGTGCCGCCTTCAGCGACGCCACATTGACACCGGCGCGCGCCAGCAGGGGCGAGGTTGCGCCATCGTCCTGCTGCAACAGGGCCAGCAGGAGGTGCTGTGGCTCGATCAGCTGGTTGTCGTGGCCGACCGCCAGACTCTGGGCATCGGCCAGCGCTTGCTGGAATTTGGTCGTCAGTTTGTCGAAACGCATGTGGCACTCCTTCGGAGGTTTATGTTCATGCGTCACAAGTGGGGGCATGCCGGGCTAAGTCAACGCCAAGGCTGACTCGACGGCCTATTTCTTGCGGGTATCTGGCGGCTGTCAGGCTTGCTGAAAGTCACGTCGCGAATGCGGAATGCTGCCCAGTCAGTCTGCGCCGGGCTCCTGCCAGCGTTCGGCGGCCTGGTCGTCGGCAGCGCGGGCGTCGACCCAACGCGCACCACTCGGTGTCACTTCGCGCTTCCAGAACGGTGCGCGCGTCTTGAGATAGTCCATGATGAACTCACAGGCGGCGAAGGCTTCGCCGCGATGCGCGCCGGCCACCGCCACCAGGACGATCTGCTCGCTCGGCAAGAGGCGACCGACGCGGTGAATCACCAGGGCGTCGATGATCGCCCAGCGCCGGCAGGCCTCTTCGACGATCTCGGCGAGCGCTTTCTCGGTCATCCCCGGATAGTGTTCGAGGCTCATTTCGGCAACGCCGGCCCCGTCATTGCTGTCACGCACCAGTCCGACGAAGGAGGCCACGGCGCCGATCTGCGGATTTCCCTGGCGCAGGGCAGCCAGCTCGGCGCCGACATCGAAATCGCCTTCCTGAACGCTGATTCGCATCTCAGCCACCGGTCACCGGCGGGAAGAAAGCGACTTCGTCGCCCGCGCACAGAGGGGAATCGAGCCGTGCCATCTGCTGATTGACCGCATAGCGCAGATTCCTCAGCGTCAGCAGGCAGTCCCAGACGCCGCCGCGGGCAGCCAGCAGATCGCGCAGCGCCGCGACATCGCGCACCCCGGCCGGCAGTTCGAGTTCCTCGCTGCCCTGTCCCAGTCGTTCGCGCAGCCCGGCAAAGTAGAGAATCTTCAGCATCCTCGCCCTCTTCCAAAAATCGCTGATTGGCTCAGCTGAGCAGTTCCGAAAACGGCAGGAAACGCACCAGGTCACCGTGGCGTATCGCCTGCTGCGGCGGATTATCCACCAGTCCGTCGCCCCACACCGCCGAAGTCAGCACGCCCGAGCCCTGGTTGGCAAAGAGTTCCACGCCGCCATCGGCATTGATCCTGGCGCGCAGGAACTCGCGGCGCGCGTCGGGCCGTGGCCACTCGCCATCGACACGCAACCAGTAGCTCAGGGGCGCAGTGCGGCACACACCCTGCATCCTGAGCAGGAAGGGCCGCACCAGCGTCAGGAAGGTGACGAAGCTCGACACCGGATTCCCCGGCAGACCGATGAAAGCCACCTCACGCCCCGCTGAAGTGATCTGACCGAAGGCCAGTGGCTTGCCCGGCTTGATGGCGATCTTCCACATCTCGAGCCGCCCTTCGGCTTCGACGGCGGCCTTGACGTGATCCTCCTCGCCGACCGAAACACCGCCCGAGGTGAGAATCAGATCGCTGTCCTGCGCCGCCGCGCGCAAAGCCTGGCGTGTCGCGGCGAAATCGTCGGGCACCTGTCCGTGGTCGCGCAGCTCGCAGCCCAGTCTCTCCAGCAGAGCGGTCAACAAGAAGCGGTTGGCGTTGTAGATCGCCCCCGCCTGCAGCGCCTCGCCAGGCATGCGCAGCTCGTCGCCGGTAAAGAACACCGCCACCCGCAAACGCCGAAAGACGGGCAGCGAGGCGATCCCCACCGACGCCGCCAGGGCGGTGTCCTGCGGCCGCAGGCGCTGCCCGGCGGCGAGTATCTCGCTGCCGGCGGCGATGTCGCTGCCTGCACGGCGGATGTGCTCACCCGCAGCCGGCCGATGATTGATGGTCACTTCGCCGGTCGCATGCTCGCAGAGCTCCTGCATGACCACCGCGTCGGCGCCGACCGGAATTGGCGCGCCGGTGAAAATCCGGGCGGCCGTTCCCGGCTGCAGCGGCGTACCGACGCTGCCGGCCTGGATACGCTGCGCCACCGACAGACGCGTCGGCACGCTGGCGACATCGGCAACGGCGAGCGCGTAACCATCCATCGCCGAATTGTCGAGCGGCGGCGCATCGATCGGCGCCCGCTGCGCCTGCGCCAGTACGCGCCCGGCGGCGGCCAACGTGGGCACGGCGCTCGTTTCGGAAACGGCGGCGGCAGCCGCCAGCAGCTGTGAAAGTGCCTGATCAAAGGACAACATGACTGCTTCCTCTCAGTTGAACGGTCCCGAGAATATAGCGGACGATCGCCGCCGTATCGTTCAAATCCAGCGCCATCAGGCTGGCGGGAAAATCCGCCGGCAGCGGCTGGTCGGAGGCCACGGCGACGATCTGGCGATGCTCCGGCCACAGCGGCGGCTTGCCGTTGGCCGGTCGGTAGACTTCCAGCGTCGGCACGGTCTCCTCCTTGAAGCCCTCGACGAGCACCAGATCACATGGCGAAAATCGGGCCAGATGGTCGGCCAATGACGGTTCGGGCGCGCCGCGTAGCTCGCTCATCAGCACCCAGCGCGAAGCGCTGGCCAGCAGCACTTCGCCGGCCCCCGCCTGGCGGTGACGGAAGGAGTCCTTGCCGGGACGATCGATATCGAAATTGTGGTGCGTATGCTTGATCACCGAGACCCGCAGGCCGTGCGCGATGATCTGCGGCAGGAGTTTCTCGAGCAGCGTCGTCTTGCCCGAACCGGAATAGCCGGCGACCGCGAAGACTTTCATCGGCAGCCTCCGGACAACTCCTGACAGGAGACCGGCAGCACCGCCGCAAAGCCGCCACCCGGCGTACGGAAATTGGTCGTCTGGCCACGGTAGAGGCGCGCCGAGAGCAGCTGCACCTCGCCGCGATAGACGTAGTTGCGCAGGTCCAGCTTGAAGTCCTGGCCGACGCCATCGACCAGCAGATGGCGCTCGGAGGGGGCGACCAGCGCCTGCGCGACGTAGCCGCCACGCGCGATCTCGGCGAAGACACGACGGGTGATCTTGTCCCCCCGGTAGGCGGCCTTGCTGCCAAAACCGGCCGCCGGCTTGAAGAACCATTGCTTGCGACTGCTCCAGAAGGCGTCGGCGTCGGCCGGCAGCACTTCCTCGGTACGCGGGATATTGCTCGCCAGCAGCTGCCGGTCATGCTCGCCGACACCAATCTGCGCCAGCCACTGCTCGTCCCCGAGGGCCACCAGATTGCGCTTGTCGGCGTACAGCGCATGCATCTGCGGATGCGGGGTGAGAACCACCGCGTCGGCCAGATAGGCGGCACGCAGGGCCGCATGCTGCGGCTCGGCGAGAGCGAAGTCGGTGAGCCGGTTGTAGACCAGATCGATCCTGGCGCCGCGACAAGTCAGGCGCTGGCCATCAAAGGCCAGCTCATCCGGGTCGGCGACCATCGTCGCCAGACCATGCGCTTCGAACAACTCGCGGAAGAGTTCGAATTCGGGCGCCAGATACTGCTCGCTGGGCCGTGTGTCAACAATCGCGATGCGCATCAGCGGCCGCTCACCCGCCTCTGACTGTCCCTGCGCCACTCGCGCCAGCTGCGCCAGACGCCACTCCTCGCGAAACATGCGCACGAAAGCCGCCTCGAGTGCACGCGGCGCGGGCATCATTTTCGCCACCGGTGCGCAACAAGCGCGCTGGGCGCGCAACAGACGGGCGTTGAGCAGCGCCCCGCCGGCATTCGAATTGATCTCGATCAGCTGCGGGCCCTGCGGTCCAAGGTGGAAATCGTAGCCCAGGAAAACGCCGGCGGCGGCGGGCGAATGGCGGGCAATCGCCGGTGCGTAGGCAAGCACCCGCTCGCGGTACGCCGACAGCGGCAGCACCCGCTCGAGGGCGGCGATGGTCTCGGCCATGCGCAGCAGATGCGCTTCGCTGACAAAGACGACGCTGTCGGAAAACAGGTGTGGCCGTGTCGCCAGGAGTTCGGCGTGCGAGACGCAGCCCTGGCCTTCTTCGAGTGCCAGCTTGAGCGACTGATGATCGACGGAAACGCAGGCACAGCCGCGATTGAGCCACTCGGCTGCGGCAGCGCAATCGGCCGGCATCAGGTCGGCAAGTGCGGCCGGCAGGGGCTTGGCCACTCCGCCCCTGGCGGCCGAGTCGATCAGCGTGCTCATCGCGGCACGCTGGCGTCTGGCGCTGTGAAGAAAGCCAGCGCCTCCTCGAGGTCGCGACTGCGCTTCATCGGCGGCAGGCTGCGCCAGATGCGCTTGCCGTAGTGTTTGCTGATCAGGCGCGGGTCGCAGATCATCAACACGCCACGGTCGCTCTCGTCACGAATCAGGCGCCCGGCACCCTGCTTGACATTGATCACCGTGCGCGGCAGTTGGTACTCCATGAAAGCATTGCGACCAGCACTCTTCATGCGCTCGATACGCGCCGAGAGCACCGGATCGTCGGGCGGCGCGAAAGGCAGCTTGTCGATGACCACCAAGGACAAGGCCTCGCCACGCACGTCGACCCCTTCCCAGAAACTCTGGCTGCCGATCAGAATGGCATTGCCGAGGCGGCGAAAACGTTCCAGCAGCTCGTTCTTGCTGCGCTCTCCCTGCAGCAGCAGGGGGAAATCCAGCCCGGCCCGCTGCAGCTCGTCGCCGAGCAGTTCGTGCGTTCGACGCATCGCGCGCAGCGAGGTGCACAGAAAGAACGCCCGCCCGTGGCTGGCCTTGAGCAAGGGAAAAGCGGCCTTGACCACCGCTTCGGTGTACGCCTGACTGTTCGGCTCCGGAAGCCCCTTCGGCACGTACAGCAAGGCCTGATTGGGATAATCGAAGGGGCTCTCCCAACGTGCCGAGCTGGCATCGGCGAGCCCCATCTCGGCGCAGTAGTGGCCGAAGTCTTCCTGCACGGCGAGCGTTGCCGAGGTGAAAATCCAGGCCCGCGGATGACCGCTCATCTGCTTCTGCATGATCTCGGCGATCACCAGCGGCGTCGCGTTGAGCTGCAGACTGTGCGTATGGGTTTCCCCCCAGCGCACGAAATCGGCATTGGCGCCATTCTGCCAATTGCGGACGCGCAGCAACAAGTCAGTGGCCCGTCGCCAGCAGCTGTCGAGCCCCTCCGAGCGTTGCGCCTGCGTTTCCAGCAAAGCGGTCAGCGCTTCGAGCTCAGCAAGCACGCTGCTGACAGCGCTCTCGAATCCGCCCCTGCCCTCGAGCTGCAAGAGGGCGAAGCGCGCCGGCTCGACAGGCAGCGTCAGACGCAGGTCGCGCACCGCCTTTTCGAGGGTGGCACAGAGTTTCGGCAGGTCGAGGCAGTCCCGCGCCGACGCCAGCGCCTCGATCTGGGAATCGCGAACCAGTTCGCTGAGCTGCGCCGTCGATACGCTCTCACCGAAAAAAAGGCTGGCAATTTCCGGCAACTGATGTGCTTCGTCGAAAATCACCGCGTTGCACGCCGGCAGCAGTTCGGCGGTGCCTTCATCGCGCAGCATCACGTCGGCAAAGAACAGGTGATGATTGACCACCACCAGATCGGCGGCCAGTGCTTCGCGGCGCGCCGCCAGGACAAAGCACTCCTTGTGCTGCGGGCAGTCCTGGCCGAGGCAGTTGTCGCGCGTCGAGGTGACCATGCCCCACACCGAGGCGTTCTCCGGCACGTCGGCGCAGTCGGCCTTGTCGCCAGTGCGCGTTTCTTTGGCGAAACGCGCGATCTGTCGCGCGTAGGCGGCATCTTCGCGGGAAAGGAAACGGCCTTCGGCCAGCGCGCGCTCGAGATGATAGTGGCAGAGGTAGTTGGCGCGGCCCTTGAGCAGTGCCACCCGGACCGGCGCCTTGAGCACTTTGCGGATGGTCGGGATGTCGCGCGAGAAGAGCTGGTCCTGCAGGTTCTTGGTGCCGGTCGAAACGATCACCTTGCCACCCGAGAGCAGGGCCGGCACCAGATAGGCATAGGTCTTGCCGGTGCCGGTGCCCGCTTCGGCGACCAGCACGCTGTTGTCGGCCATCGCGGCAGCAATGCGCTCGGCCAGTTCGAGCTGCTGAGTACGCAGCCGATAGCCGGGAACACCGCTGGCCAGGGGGCCGTCGGCAGAGAAGACTTGGGAAAGCAAGGCGGTCATGCGCGGATCGTCGGAAGCAGCGCTGCATGCTACCAGAAGCGCGCACCCCGAGCGCGAATACTGCGAATACTGCTTCCCGACGAGATCTCGACTACAGGTTTGCGTCGCGCATCAGGTCGCTCAGATACTCGGATGGAATGGCAAAGCTGATCCCCGACGGCTTGCTCAGTGTCGATTCCTTGCTCTCCTTGACGAACACCATGTTGATGATCCCGACCACTTCGCCACCGCTCACCTCGTAGAGTGGGCCACCGCTGTTGCCGGGATAGGCAGTGGCGTCAAGCTGGAAGATGTCGAAGCTGCCGCTGCGCAGGCGAGCAATCACCTTGGCATTGAGATTGCGGGCATTCGGGCTGGGCAGAACGATCGGTGTGATCGAGGCGATGATGCCGCGGTGGGTCACCGGCGACAGCCCGAGCACGGCACCAATCGGAAAACCGGTAAACGCCACCGACTGCCCCTCACGCACCCGCTGCGAGTCGTGCAGCGTCAGCGCCGGCATGCGCGGGCCGCCGACCCGCAGCAGGGCAAGATCGTGAGCCTTGTCGACCGCCACCGAGCTGGCTTCGCGCCGCTGCAGTGACGACCCCGCCGGACGCGCCATGATCACCAGGCGCTCGCCGGCGGCATCGTTGATCTTGTCCGGAAGGACGTGCGAATTGGTCGCCACGTGATGGCCGTCGCCAACGACAAAACCGGTTCCACGCATCACGAACGGGGGGCTGCGCGTCAGCTGGTAGGTGCCGACGACGACGATCGAAGGTTTTACGCGATCGATCACCTCGGGCAGGTCCGCCGCCACCGGCGCGGCAAAGAGCAGCAAGCCGGCCAGCGAAGCGACGCCGCCGCCGCGGGACAACAGCGCCTCGATGTTGACTGCACGCTGCCGGCCGCCCGGCAAGCGGTGCGGGTGCTTGCACACGAGGGAGAGAACCCTGGACCAAAACCTCATCTTGCTCCTTTGCCGACGATCAATCGCTGGATGGCGGGAAAATGATTCTGCAGAAGCTTCCTGGGGCGCGGCAGCGCTGCGCAGGACGCCAGCGCTGCTAGCTTCCCTGGGTCAGGCGGATGCGCGCCAGCGCTGGTGAAGGCGTCGTCACGCTGGCATCGTAGGGATGCGCCTCGCGCTGGAAGAGGTTCATGATGCGCTTCACGTAGCCGCGCGTCTCGGCGTACGGCGGTACTCCGCGGTAACGATTGACCGCACCTTCACCGGCATTGTAGGCCGCCGCGACCAGACTGACGTCGCCTTCAAAATAGGCCAGCAACCAGCGCAAATAGGCAAGACCGCCACGCAGGTTCTGCTCCGGGTCGAAGGGTTGCTTGACGTTGAAGCGCGCCGAGGTATCCGGAATCAGCTGCATCAGGCCCTGCGCGTTCTTCTCCGAGAGCGCCTGCGGATTGAAGTTGGATTCGGTGCGGATTACGGCCAGTGCCAGGCGCGGGCTGACGCCATACTCCGGGGCCAGCTGCCTGACCAGACCGAAAACGACTTTCTGAGCTTCGCTGCGGGCGACCAGGACATCACGACCATCGTCGGCCAGAACTGTCGGCAACATGCATTCGGGCGGTTTGGAATCGGGCTCGCCGACGAAGCGCAACATCTTCTGCGACTGTTCATGCCCCTGCTTTGCCGCCAGGCTGAAAAAGTAGGCTGCGCGCTTGTCGTCACGCTCGATGCCGCGACCGTTGGCGTACATCCAGCCGAGATTGAATTGCGCCTCGGCATCGCCGAGCACGGCCGCTTCACAATACAGTCGCGCCGCGCGCGCCGGGTCTTTCGGCACGCCCTCACCGTGCTCGTAACTCAGCGCCTCGATGCGCATCGCCAGGCGTACGGCATCGGCCGGAGCCGTCGCGCCAGGCTTTTCCGCCGCCGCCGCCGTCGCGGTCGCCGCCGCAGCCAAGGCCAACAGCCCGCAAAGGAGCATGGCGCCCCGACGCAGCGGCGAGCAAATAGCGACCGCTTGCATTACGCGCAGCCTCCCGAGACTGCGAAACGGGACACATACCACGGCATCGCAACTTGTACCCCCGCCTGTAGCGAGTGGCTCGGCCGATAGCCGAGCAAGCGCCTGGCCTTGCCGACATCGGCCTGTGAGTGGCGCACGTCGCCGGCTCGAAATTCCCCGTATTCGGCTTGCACCTGACGTACCTCGGGGCGAATGTCGACCAGCGCATCGCGGAGAATTTCGAAGAGCCGATTCAGCGTCGTGCGGTCATCGACGGCGACGTTATAGACCTGATTGACCGCTGCCGGATCGTCGCTGGTTGCCGCCAGCAGATTGGCCTGCACGGCGTTGTTCACAAAACAGAAATCACGGCTGGTCTCGCCGTCGCCGTTGATCGTCACCGGTTCGCCGAGCAGCAGTGCGCGCGTCCAGCGGGGAATGACCGCAGCGTAGGCACCCTCCGGATCCTGGCGCGCACCGAAGACGTTGAAATAGCGCAGGCCGACCGACGGAAAACCATAGCAGCGCCCGAAAACCTCGGCGTAGAGTTCGTTGACCAACTTGGTGACCGCATACGGCGACAGCGGTCGCCCAATCGTGTCTTCCACTTTGGGCAGCGCCTGATGATCCCCATAGGTCGAACTCGAGGCGGCATAGACGAAGCGCTTGACGCCCGCCTCGCGGGCCGCCACCAGCATGTTGAGAAAGCCGTCGATGTTGGCGGCGTTGGTGGCCTGCGGATTGGCCAGCGAGCGCGGTACCGAACCCAGCGCCGCCTGATGAAGAACATAGTCAACCCCGCTGCATGCCTCGCGGCAGGCGTCGGGATCGCAGATGTCGGCTTCGATGAAACGATGAGCTTGCCACTGCTCTGCTGTGAGCAGCGACTGCACTTCGTCGATATTGCGACGATATCCGGTCGCGAAGTTGTCGAGACCGATCACCGTCTGCCCGAGGCGAAGCAGATTCTCGACTAGATGCGAACCGATAAAGCCGGCGCTGCCGGTCACCAGCCAGCGCGCCGGCTGGGCCAGCAAGCGCTGCTCAAGGACCGCCAGGGCGGTCGGAGAGGCAGTCGGCGCCGAAGACATTACAAGCGCCACACGGTCACCCCTTGGGCAGTCAGTTCCGCGGCACTGAACATGCTCTTGACGTCGGCCAGGACACCGCCCTTCTGCAGCTTGCCGGCGATCTCGGCCAATGGCCGCTGCTTGAACTCGCGATGCGCGACGGCGGCGACAATCGCCGCCGCAGCGGGCAGTTGCTCCCAGGGCGTCAACTCGACTCCGTACTCATGGCGAGCTTCATCGGCATCGGCGACCGGTTCGTGCACCAGCACCTGCGCCCCGTACGACTCGAGTTCGCGGATCACGTCAATGACGTGCGAGTTGCGCAGGTCCGGGCAATCCTCCTTGAAGGTCAGGCCCAGGACAATGATCGGCGCGCCCTTGACCGGCAGGCCGTTGCGAATCATGTGCTTGATCGTCTGCTCGGCGATGAATTTCCCCATGCCGTCGTTGATCCGCCGCCCGGCGTTGATCACCTGTGGATGGTAGCCGAGCATCTCGGCCTTGTGCGTCAGGTAATAGGGATCGACACCGATACAGTGGCCGCCGACCAGACCAGGACGGAAAGGCAGGAAGTTCCACTTGCTGCCGGCAGCTTCAAGCACTTCGAGGGTATCGATGCCGACGCGATCGAAAATGATCGCCAGCTCGTTCATCAGCGCAATATTGAGATCGCGCTGGGTATTCTCGATGACCTTGGCGGCCTCGGCCACTTTGATGCTGGAGGCTGGAAAAACACCGGCAGTGATTACTTCGCCATAGACTGCAGCGACCCGTTCGAGGGTTTCCGGGGTGTCGCCGGAAACCACCTTGACGATTTTCGTGAGCGTCCGCTCCTTGTCGCCGGGATTGATCCGCTCAGGCGAATAGCCGACGAAGAAGTCTTCCTTCCACTTCATACCGGAGAACTTCTCGATGATCGGGATGCAGACTTCCTCGGTCGCGCCGGGGTAGACGGTGGACTCGAAAACGACCGTCGCGCCGCGCTTGAGGTTCCTGCCGACCGCTTCGGAGGAGCCGATCAAGGGTCCGAAATCCGGCCGATGCGCCTGGTCCACCGGCGTCGGCACGGCGACAATCACGAAATCGGCTTCCGCCAGTGCCGCCGGGTCGGTTCCCACCTCCAGGTAGGTGGCGGCCTTGAGGTCGGCGCTGCTGACCTCGCCGGTCGGATCACGGTGCTGCCGATAATGTGCGACCTTGCTGGCTGAGAGATCGAAACCGATGGTTCGCCGCTTTTTCCCGAACTCGACGGCCAGCGGCAAACCCACATAACCCAGACCAACCACAGCAACAGTAATCATTTTGCTTTCTATCCTCTCGCTATCATTCGTTGCCCAACATTTGTGCTCAGAGCTCCTTGAGCAGAGCTGCGACTTCGGCCTGCGCGGCGAACTTTTCGCCCAACTTGGCAAGCTGCTCAAGTTCGCTCCTGGCTTCGTTCTTCTGGCCGGCCTTGATCAGCGCCTTGGCATAGTTGAGACGAATCGGTGCAACCTCCGGAGCCAGTTCAACCGCCTCCTTGAGCAAGGCCAGCCCGCGTGCCTGATCCCCCTTGTCCACCAGCAGGACACCTAGAGTATCCATCACTGCCGGTTGCTTCGGTGCCAACTTGTTGGCTTTCTCCGCATACTCGATGGCTTTCGGATCCTTCAAGTGACCTGCCACCCAGGCGAGGTTGTTGAGTAGCGCGACACTATCCGGCTGCGCCTCAAGCAAGCCCCGATAGAGCTTGGCCGCGGCGGCAAAGTCCTTGCGAGCGGTCGCCCCCTCGGCCAGATAGAGGCGGAAGCGGGCATCCTTGGGGTGATCCTTGAGCCAGGTCTGAGCAAAGCTCTCCGCTTCAGCCGCGCTGCCCGCAACGGACAAGGCCGCGTGCAGTTTGGTGGCCAGCTCGGTCGCCGCGGGGACCTGCTTGAGCCCGGTACGGTAGGCCGTTGCGGCATTGGCCCAAGAGCGTTTTGCGGCGTGGATATCGCCCTCGAAAATATAGCCAACCTGCTCCTTCGGACGCTGCTTCTGGACGGTCGCTGCGACAGCAAGCGCCTCCGGCACGCGATCGGCATCGAGTTCGAGCATGATGATTCCGCGCTGCGCCTCGAGCGAATCGGGCGCGACCTTCAGCGCCTTGTGCAGACTCTGCAAGGCCGCTTCCTTATTCTTTGCCGCGACTTCGACTTCAGCCATGCGTAGATAGGGCAAGGGCAGATCGGGCTTGAGCGTAGCCAGCCTGGCATAGGTGGCCAGCGACTGGTTATACTCCCCGGCTGCCTGCTGGGCACGTCCTGCAGCGTCGAGAATTGTGGCCTCGTTCGGCAAGACGGCGACCGCCTCCTGGGCCGCAGAAAGCGCGCTCTTGGTGTCCTTCTTGCCAAGATAGAGACCGATCAGCGCCAGCCGCGGACCGGGTTCGGTCGGGTTTGCGGTCACCGCCCGGTTAACCAGAACAGCTATCTCCTCGGTCGTACCGCCTTCCTTGCCACGCAGCTGCGCAAGCGCCAGGAGAGCCTGCATGTTCTTGGGATCGCTGACCAGCAGAGTCTCGAAACGCTTCTTGGCATCGGCAGGCTTTTTCTCGACGAGATCCAGATTGGCCAGATTGGCCGCCGCCGGATAATAGCTGGGGCTCAGAGCCAGAGCTTTCTCGAAACTCGCCCGCGCAGCAGTGAGATCACGCTTGCCGAGTAGCGCCGTACCACGCAGGTTATGTACCAGCGGGTCATCGGCCTGCTTCTTCTCCAGGCTGGCGACGGCCTGCAGCGCCGCGTCGAATTCACGACGCTGCAGGTAGGCGGCAATCAGTGCCAGGTCGGCGCGGTTGCCGGGGTCGGCGGCGGCGACTTTCTCGAGGTCGCGGAAGGCCACTTCGCTGTCACCTTTCGCCAGACTGACCATCGCCAGAGAGGTTCGCTTGCCAGCGTTTTCAGGGTCGAGGGCTGCGGCTTGCGCGAAGTACTCAGCCGCTTTTTCCATTTCCCCGTTCTGAACGAAGACCTGACCGGCCAACGCCAGCATGTTCGAATCCTTTTCTATCTTGTCGAGTACCGGCGTGAGCACACTCAGGGCCTTGCCAGGCTGAGAGCTACGCAGGTAGGTGGCAATCAGGACCCGCCGTGCAATACCGAGCTCCGGCGTGTTCGGGAGCGCCTTGAGCAGATAGTTTTCGGCCTGCGGATAGGCCTTCAGCTCGTACTCGATGATCCCGGCCAATTGCAGGCCAAGGGGGCTGTTCGGCGTCAGCTTCAACATCTGCAGCATGGCTTCCTGGGCTGCCGGAAAGTCTTTTTTCTGGTAGGCCAGCAAGGCTTGCAGATAGATCGTCTGCGGCTGACCCGGAGCGATACCCTTCATCACCGTCAGCTGTTCGGCAGCCTCATCGAGCTTGCCCTCCGCCAGCAACTGCCTGATCACCGCCACATGCGCCGGCAGGTAGGCGGGACGCAATTCCATCGTCTTCCGGTACGCCGCCATTGCACCAGCCGCATCACTCTGGCTCAGCAAGATGTCGCCCTTCAACTGCCAGGCCTCGTAGAGTTCCGGCGACGCCTCAATGGCCGTGCCAACCAGCCCCATCGCCGCAGGCATATCGTTCTGGCTTGCCTTCATCCTGGCTTGGCCAAGCAGTGCCGGTGGGTAACCCGGTTGCGCCGCCACGGCCGCCGCATAGGCGGCGTCGGCCTGCTCCGGCTTGTTCTGCATCAGGTAAGCCATCGCCAGCGAAGTCTGCAGGTCGGCCTTGGCCTGCGGTGTGGACAGTTCGACGCTGGCCATTTCGCCAATCACTTTGTCCGCCTGCCCGAGCGCCAGCATGCTGCGCGCGAGCAGCGGTGTCACCTGATCGGCAGGGTACTTGTAGTCCTGCGCCTTGCGCAGCTCAATTTCGGCGCCGGTCGCGTCACCGGCCTCAAGCAGCGCCTTGCCCAACAGAAAACGCGCCTCGGCTAGATCCGGTTTTTGCTGCAAGGCGTTCTTCAGCTGGATAGTGGCCGCCTTGGCGTCCTTCTTGGCCAGGTACTCCTTGGCTGATGCGAGCATGGCTTCCGGGTTCTCGCCGCCACAGCCGACCAAGAGCAGAGCAGCCAGCAAACCCGAGACGGCTGCCTTACGCAGGCCTTGCATTGATGAGTCACGCGTATTCATAGATATCCCCACGGTGTGGTAAAAATTGACTAGAAGCCTACTTGAGTCCAAATCGGTGCATTAAGTCGTACAGTGTCGGGCGGCTCACCCCAAGCAGTTCCGCGGCCTTGACCACGTTGCCGTCGGCGCGTGCCATGGCGGTAATGATGACCCGCCTTTCGGCGTCGTCGCGCGCCTGACGCAGGTCCAAGGGCAACGCGTCCGGCGCCTCTGCAGTCGACAAGCCGATATCGTCGGCGGTGATCTGATTGCCTTCGGCCATGATCACCGCCCGCTTGATGCAGTTTTCGAGCTCGCGCACATTGCCCGGCCAGGGATGTGCTTCGATCGCCCGCACTGCATCTTCGCGAAGGGTCATCGCGCCGCGATTCTGCTCCTCGGCAAAGCGTCTTACAAAGGCGTGCGCCAATAACGCGGGATCGCCTGAACGTTCACGCAATGGAGGGATATTTACCACAATCTCAGCAAGGCGATAATACAAATCCTCGCGAAATCCCCCTTCCATCATCAACGACTTGAGATTCTGGTGCGTCGCGCAGACGATACGCACGTTGACCGGAATCTCCTGACGCCCGCCAATTCTCTCGACCACGCGCTCCTGCAGAAAACGCAGCAGCTTGGCCTGCAAGGAATGCGGCAGGTCGCCGATCTCGTCGAGCATCAGGGTACCGTTGTTGGCAGTCTCGATCTTGCCGAGCGTCATTCGCGCCGCGCCGGTAAAAGCCCCTTTCTCATAACCAAAGAGCTCACTTTCCAGCAAGTTCTCGGGAATCGCCGCGCAGTTGATGGCCACGAAACGCTCACCGCGCCGCGCCGACGACTCATGTACGGCACGCGCCAGGATCTCCTTGCCGGTGCCGCTCTCGCCGAGCAGCAGGACCGTCGCATCGCTGAGCGACACCCGCTCGATGGTGCGACAGACACGCAGCAGCGCGGGATCGCGAGTAAGCAAGCCGGACAACACATCGGGCTGCTGCATCGATTGCAGTCGCTTGTTTTCCTTCTGCAGTTCATGCAAGCGGTAAGCGCGGTCGATGGTCAAGCCGAGCATTTCGATCTCGAAAGGCTTGGCGAAGAAATCGTACGCTCCGAGAGCGATCGCCCGCAGCGCATTGGCGCGATCGTTCTGACCGGTGAGGACGATGACCTTGGTGTCCGGCGCCACGGTCAAGACTTCTTCCAACAGCTTGAAGCCCTCGGAAACAGAGTCGGCGTCGGGCGGCAAGCCGAGGTCCATGGTCACCACCGGTGGCTGGTAACGGCGGATCTGCGCCAACGCACTCTCGCGGTCGTCAGCGGTCAGGGTCTCGTACTGGTCGAAAGCCCAGCGAATCTGTTTCTGCAGAGCTCGATCGTCTTCGACGATGAGCAGATTAGGTAGCTTTTCGGAACTCATTCCGACTCCTCGGGTAAATCGGCGGAGTTCTTTGTCGAGCTGCCGTCGAACAATGGCAACAACAGGGCGACCTGTGTACCGACATCGACAGCGCTATCGACCGACAGCTTGCCGCCCAACTCATGCACGTACTGGAAACTCTCGTAAGCACCTATCCCCATTCCCGTTGGCTTGGTGGTCTGAAAAGGCTTGAACAAGCGCTCACGAACGAACTCTGAACTCATTCCGTGGCCGCTATCGCCGACCTCGACCAAGGCATTGTTCCCTTGCCGAGCGAGCCGGATCCACACCCGTCCGCCCTGTTCTGTGGCCTCCAGCGCGTTCTGCACGAGATGACCAATGACACGCTCGATGCGGTCCTCGTGGCCGCGAGCCACTGGTTTCTCCTCGATGGTCAATTCCACCTCACGTCCCTGGCCCGACTTGGCGGTCTGGATGCGGCGCACCACATCCGCCAGATCGATGCCGCGTGGGCCATCAAGCGGGGTGGCGCCCTCGCGCAGTTGCAGCATCAACTGGCGCATGCGCTCGACCGAGTTTTCGACGGTCATCAGCATGTCTTTCTGGAACTCGGGGTTGTCGCGGTGGCGCTCCGCGTTCTTGAGCATCAACGACAACTGCGCAATGATGTTCTTCAGGTCATGGACCACAAAAGCCGACATGCGGTTGAAGGAGTCGAACTTGCGCACTTCGAGCAGCGCTTCGCTGGCCTGCATCTGGCCCAGAAAGGCCCCCGCCTGCCGACCAGCGGTCTTCAGCAGATCGTTGACTTCCCAGTTGACGTCGATTCGCGTGCGCGCAGTGGACAGCACGACGAAGGCAATCAGCTCGTTGCCGGTGGTCAGCGGCACCACCAGCCATGCGTTCGGCACTTCGACCAGCCACGCGGGCAGGGCGAGACCATCATAACGCCGCGGCAGAGAACGGTACTCCTCGAGATTGATCACCCAGCCGCTGTCGACCAGAAAGCGGCACAGGGGACTCCCATCATCCTCGGTGGCCGCCGACACCGGCGAGTTCCAGCACGCGGCCTGAGCAAAAAAGCGGCCCGATGGATCCTTCAACCACAGCGCCCCACCGGGACTCTCGACCATGTCTGCCAGACCACGCACGGCATGCCGCCCCATCCCCGAGAAGCCATCCTGCGAGGAAAGCGTCTGCGTGAAGCGCAACCATTCCTCACGGTAGTCATAGCGGTAACTGAAGAAGTGCTTGCCGACCTGGACCCGCAGGCGGGCCCGCATGGAACCCGAAAAGGTCAGCGCGACGAGAACCAGCAGGGCCGCAAAAAGCATCGCCAGCTGCAGAGCCCGCCCCCATTCGCCACCAAACAGACGAACGTAGTAGCCGGCGGAAGCCATGAATAACAAATAGAGGCCGACGATGACCAGGGTTGCCGACTGCAGAGCGGCACGCTGCGACATCACCAGACGGCGCTTCCACGCGTGACTGCGGATCGCCGACAAGGCGACCAGCGGCAAGCTCACCGCATGTACGAAACCGCGGATGCTGAAGGCGTCGACGTCGAACTGGTTGAACAGCAGCGCATCGGAGAAGAGGTAAAGATCGAACAGGAAGGTGCCGCCGAGCCCGAGACACAGCGGTTTGATACTCCAGCGAAAGTCTGGCGAGACGTTGCGGAACAGTTGCTCGAGCAGCACCAAACCGAAGACGCTCATCGCCAGGGATAAAAACAGGGAAAGGCGCTGCGCGGACACCAGCAGGTCCACGCCCGTGAGCACCAAGAGCTGTGCACCAAAGCCCAAGACAACGAGCAGCAGAGCGATGCCGCCCAACCAGCCGGTACGAACGCTGAACTGCGCACCGGCAGCCGCCTCCGGTTTCACCAGCAGGATCAGGAACAGGTACCAGCCACCGAAGCGCAAGGAGTCGGCGAGCATGCTGCCAGCGAGGAACAGCACGTTATGGGTCATCGCGAACGCCATCCCCAGCAGTCCCCACACGGCACATAGGCTGACCGCCAGGAACATCGCGCGACTGCGACCTCCGACCTTCCAACTTGAGGCCAAATAGAGAGCCAGAAAAGCGGCCAGCAGGCCGCTCAGCCCATAACTCCAGGTAGAAATCATCGCCATCTTGCTGTCCATCATGATCGACAAGCCTCCAGAATTGGCGCCCATCCGCAGCCTACCACGATCGCCAAAAGGCTCACTGAGCGCCCTTGCCGGTCAACACCACGCCGACCGTCTGAAAGAGAATCATGACATCGAGGAACAGACCGTGATTCTTGACGTAGAACAAATCGTATTGCAGTTTCTGGATCGAATCGTCGACCGTCGAACCGTAGTGGTAGCTGACCTGTGCCCAGCCGGTCACCCCGGGCTTGACACTGTGGCGCACTGCATAGAACGGAACGTCGCGAGTCAGTTGATCAACGAAATAAGGGCGTTCCGGGCGTGGGCCGACCATGCTCATGTCACCAGTCAACACGCTGTACAGTTGCGGCAACTCGTCGATGCGCAGCTTGCGGATGATCCTGCCGACCCGCGTCACACGATCATCGTTGGCCGTCGCCCAGCGTGGCTGGCCATCAGCCTCGGCATCCTTGCGCATGCTGCGAAACTTGATGACGTTGAACAGGCGGCCGTCAAGACCCACCCGCTCCTGGCGGTAGAACACTGAAAATCCGTCTTCGAGGACAATCAGCAACATGGTGATCAGCATCACCGGTGCGGCGAGCAGCAAGAGGACAGCAGCGGCAAGGATATCGAACAGGCGCTTGACGGCAGTCCGCCGCCAGCTCTGCCGAAAACCGTCACCGAAGATCAGCCAGCTGACACGCAGCGAATCGATCCGGATCTGTCCGAGCGCGCGTTCGAAATAGCTCGCCAGGTCGAGAACCTTGACGCCGGAGAGCTTGCAGTCAAGAAGTTCGCGCAGGGGAAGCGCGCCCCCGCGCCGCTCGCGCACGCCAACGATGATCTCGTCCACCTTGAGTGAATGAGCGGTATCGGACAGCGACAGGTCGCGCGAAAGCAGAACCTGCTCCGGAACAACGATCTCGCTGTCCGTCGGACTGGGATAGAAACCCACGATTTCGATAGCCGGATCGGACTTGCGCAACACGCGGCCGACGTTCTCCGCCTCGTCGCCCGCACCAAAAACCAGCACTCGATGGCTGAGCAGCATGCCGGTACGGCTGTGCGCCGCATGAACGCGGTGAAGCAAGGTCGCAAAAAGGGCCGCCAGGCCAGACAGGAGCATGAAGCCGCGATCCACCTCCGCCACCGACAGCAGGGAAAACACCACGTAGGCCAATGGGATGGCCAGGTACAGCGACAGCACGGCCCGCGCCCGCGTCTCTGCCCGAGTACGGTTATGGACCCGCTGATAGATGCCTAGCCAGGCGTTGAAAGCAATGCTCATCAACGCAAAGATCAGCGCATAGAACGCAACCTTCTCAAGGGCGAGCTCGCCGCCACGACCGACCCAAACGGCAACCAGGATCACGCAGACCACCGGGAACATCAGATCGATCGCCACCCGGGCAATGGTCGCCCGATAAAACCAATGATTGAAGACCTTGATCACGATAGACCCCTTGCAAGCACAAATCCCACAACTTCTCGTTAATAACCGACTTGCCGAAGGGCGCCCAGATAGGCGATAAACTCGGCGAATCTCACGCAACAAAGGTTATCAGCGGGTCGGCATCGAGAGCGTGACCGAATACACAAGCGGCAGGAAAAAGCGCGTAGGACATACCCTGAAACTCCCTGCGAACACCAAAAAGGCAGCTTGACAAAGCGCAATAAATGTTTGATATGTTTATCTTTTCTTAATTTTTTTCGCGCACGCACAGCCAGATGTTCTACAAGCTGTCGCGTCTGTCTTGGCCACTGAACGGGGGCAAACAGCGCTCTCCGCGGCGGTCGGCAACGGCGTGCCCGGTCAGGAACAGGGCAAAGCATAGCAGCAAGAAGAAGAGGAAGGCAGCCCGCGGCATGTCCAGCAAACTGGAAAAAACGCCGACCACCATGAACGCAGTCAATGCGGCCAGCAAGTAGGGGGCCAGGACATGGTTTCGTCCCGGGCCGCGCAGGAGGTTGACCCAGGCCAGCGCCAGCAGGGCCAGTAGCGGCAGCAGGCCGCCGACGCCCTGGTCAATCAGCATTTCGAGAAACAGGTTGTCGATGTGCCAAGGCACAAAGTAGTGGTGGCCGGCAAAGAACCAGTGCGCCAGCCCGCCGGAAAAATCGCCATTGTGCAGCAGCTGCCGGCCGGCAGCGTCAAAGAGCTGCAGCTGGTCGAGGTCGACGCTGTCGCCCGATCCGGGCAGGAGGCGCAAACTGAGGAAGCCGAAAGCCGGCGACGATACCCCGCTGGCGCTCGTACTGCGAGCCGCGAATTGTAGCGAGAAATGGCGCCATTGGCGATCCCCGCCCGGCACGCTGACCACAGTCCCGCTGCACGACGCATCGTAGAGCAAATGCCGCTGGCAAACAGCCACACGCAAGCTGGCTGCCTGTGGCGCACGCAGGTCCAGGGCCAGGGTATAGGCCCCGTCGAGCGGCGGCGACACGCGTTGCAGCACTTCGAAAGCACCCTGCCGCAGCGCGTTCTGCGGCGGGCCGGAGAGTTGTAAGTAGGCGTCTCCGGTCTGGCGATCATCGACGACCCGCAGACGCCCCGGAATCGCGCGCTCCGGAACGGCCTGTGAATAGTTGACCGGGAAACGTCCCAAACCCCTGCCAAGCAGAAGCTCTGACGGCGTGCGCAGCAGGCCCAGCCCCGCAGACCAGTGCTGCAGGCGGCTACCCAGATCGCGATCGCTGGCCGCCATCCGCCGGCTCATGAAATCACCGAAGCCGAACACCGCAATCACCTCGCAGACCAGCACCGCCAGCAGCAAACGCCCTCCCCAAACGCGCCAGGGCTCGGCAGGCGGCAATACCCTTGGCGACCATGGTCCGGGCACCGACAGCCGCCAGGCCAGCAGTGCCAAAGACAGCCCGACGCCCAGATAGACGCTGCGCGAGAAGCTGGTTAGGCAGGCATAGCCGACGACGACCGCCAGCGCCGCGGCGACGCTCCAGCGCCATGCGTCGGACGCGCGCAACACCGCATACACGGCAAACGGTACGGTCAGAGCAAGATAGCCGTCGAGCGCCGCACCACCGACATGCATCTCCCAGAACAAGGCGCTGCTGCGATAGGGAAGCGAGAAGTCGAAAAGCCCGGGGTAAGCGCTACGTTCGCAGAGAATTGCCACCGCCACCAGGCCCAAGCCGGTCGCCACGCCGGCGGCAAGACGAGACGCAGCCAAGTCTGCCGCACACTCCTGCAGTCGGCGCAGTAACGGCAGAAGGAGTAAGGCAAAGACAAAGCTCTTGCCGGCGCGCAGGCTGTTCAAGGGTTCTTCGTAGCCCTGAAACCAGCCCAGAAGGTGGCCGTCGGCGTCGCTCAGCCCGCGCAACAGGGCCACAGCGTAGGATACGGCCAGCGCGCCCAGCGCGATCCGGGCCAGGCGAAAGCAAGCGTGCGCTGGCGATCGATCACCGCCTCGCCGGCTCTCGACAGCCAGATAGGCGTGACCACCGCTCACCGCCGCCAGCACCAGCAGATCGAATTCCTCGATGCCAATCCAGCCGGTCCATGCGGAGAAACTGGCCACCGGCAACAGTGCCGGGAGCACCAACAGGAAGATCGACGGTTGCCGGGCGACTGCCAATGCCCAGGCGACGAAGGCGACGCTGAGCAGGTACGGCCACAAGGGATGATGCTGGGCGATGAACAGCCCGAGCACGCCGGCGAGCGCCGCGACCGAGCCGTGCAAGCAACTCACCGCGTGCCACTCGAGCAGACACTCGGCGCGCAAGCCTGACAGCCGCTTCCCCTACCCATCCCTTCCCCCTCCGCTTCCGATCGACCTGCCTTTCCGCGCCGCGGGCAATGCGCAGGACGCTCAGCCCGGGGATTCTGTCTTTCCGACCCGCCACTGTCAATCAAGGAGTGATGGCCGACGAAGTCGCCTGCGGCGCGACTGCCACCGTAAACGGAAGAGGCCACCGTCCGACCAGACTTGGTCGAACGGCGGCCTCAGCGCGCGCCACGGCGTGCCGGCAACCGGCAGCGTGCTCAGCTTGCCAGCTTCAACTCCTTATCGGCGATCACCCCGGCACGCCGACGCTGGACGACGATGACCAGACCCATAAGCAGCAGGGCGGGAATGTAGAACCATTCCTTGGCCGGCCGCACCGTCGCCACTTCCAGCGCGGTGATGGTGAAGCCCTGCTCGATACCGAGCTTCGCCGCGCGGCTGCCGAACTTGACCCCCAGGATATCGACCTGATCACCCGACGCCATCACGCTCAGACCCACGGCATTCAGACGCTGCAGCGCCGGTGCCTGAGCACCGAGCGGCAACAGCACGCCCTTGGAGACCTTCCGGCCATTGATATCCTCGCCCTCGATCCAGACGCGCAGGCCGTCGTTGGCGGGGGCCTGCTCGACGACCTCCATGATCTTGGTCGGTGGCAACTTGTCGAAAGGCGGATGGACGATATCCATCCAGAAACCCGGACGAAACAAGGTGAAGGTGACCAGTAGCAAGAGCAGCGCCTCGTACCAACGGTTGCGAGCCATGAACCACCCCTGCGTCGCGGCGGCGAAGAGCAGATTGGCAATAATCGCGGTAGACACGGTCATGAACAGATGCCAGCCACTTTCAATACCGATCAGCAGCAACTGCGTGTTGAAGATGAACATGAAAGGCAGAATCGCCGTTCGAATGCTGTAGCCAAAAGCGGTCACCCCGACCTTGATCGGATCACAGCGCGCTATCCCGGCGGCGGCGTAGGAAGCCAGGCCTACCGGCGGCGTCACATCGGCCATCAGCCCGAAATAGAAGACGAACAGATGCACGGCAATCAAAGGCACCAGCAGACCGCTCTGCGCACCGAGCTCGACCACCACCGGCGCCATCAAAGTGGACACGACGATGTAGTTGGCGGTCGTCGGCAAGCCCATGCCGAGTATCAGGCAAATCACCGCCACCAGCCCAAGCATGATCATCAGGTTACCACCCGAGATCAGCTCGACCAGCTCGCTCATTACCAGACCGATGCCGGTCAGGGTCACGGTACCGACGATGATGCCGGCGGCCGCGGTGGCGATACCGATACCGATCATGTTGCGCGCGCCGGTAACCAGACCTTCGAGCAAATCCTGGAAGCCCTGGCGAACAGCCGCGGCGGGATCGCCCTGCTTGCGGAAGTGCGCGATGATCGGCCGCTGCGTCACCAGGATGAACATCAGGAACACCGTCGCCCAGAAAGCGGACAAGGCCGGCGAGAGTTCCTCGACCATCAGGTTCCAGATCAGTACCACCACCGGCAGCAGGAAGTGCAATCCCGATTTCAGCGTCGGACCCGCATCGGGTAGTGTTTCGATCGGCGTGTCCGGGTCGTCCATGTGCAGTTCCGGATAACGGGTACCGAACTTCAACAAGCCGATGTAGGCGGCCATCATCAGCACACCGACGATATAGATCGAAGCATCGCCGAAGACATCCTTGAGCCAGCCAAAGCCGTAGTAGACGATGCCGGCGAGGATGACCATTCCGGAAACGGTCATCAGGAAGGAAATCATGCGCTGGCCCAAGGTCGCCTCGTGCACATGCGGAATGCCGCGGATGTCGGCCTTCATCGCTTCCAGGTGCACGATGTAGAACAGCGCGATGTAGGAAATCAGCGCCGGCAGGATGGCGTGCTTGAGCACCTGCGTATAGGGAATGCCCACGTACTCGACCATCAGGAAGGCGGCGGCGCCCATCACCGGCGGCATGATCTGTCCGTCGACCGAAGCCGCGACCTCGACGGCGGCGGCCTTGTCAGGACGATAGCCGACCCGCTTCATCAGCGGAATGGTGAAGGTTCCGGTGGTCACCACGTTTGCGATCGACGACCCGGAAATCAGCCCTGTGCATGCCGAGGCAACGACCGCGGCCTTCGCTGGTCCACCACGCAGGTGGCCGAGCAGGGAGATTGCCGATTTGATGAAATAGTTGCCGGCCCCGGCGGTTTCCAGCAGTGCACCGAAGAGCACGAAGAGAAAGATGAAACCCGACGAAACACCGAGCGCGACGCCGAAAACGCCCTCGGTACTCAACCACAGGTGCGACATCCCCTTGCCGAGCGACGCCCCCTTGTGAGCGATCAGGTCCGGCATGTAGGGACCAAGGAAGATGTAGCCGATGAAGATCGTCGCCAGAATGACCATCGGCAGCCCAAGCGCGCGCCGCGCCGCCTCGAGCAGCAGGATTATGCCGCCGACCGAGGCCACCAGGTCGAGGGTCGTCGGCTGACCAGGTCGCGTCGACAACTCGGAGTAGAAGACGAACAGGTACGAGGCGCAGAACACGCCCGCCAGCGCCAACACCCAGTCCAGCGGTGGCACGTATGCACGCGGTGAGCGCTTGAATGCCGGGTAGGCAAGAAAAGCGAGAAAGATGGCAAAAGCCAGATGGATCGAACGCGATTCGGTGTCATTGAGCACCAGAATGCCCAGTGAATACGGCAGCGGCGAAGCGATCCAGAGTTGGAACAGCGACCAGATCAGCGCCGTAAACATGATTAGTTTGGCCACCGCTCCGGTCGGCTTGCGACCGCCAGTGTCTGCTTCAGCGACCAGTTGTTTGAGTTGCTCGTCGGTCAGGACGGCTTCCGTTTCTTTTTCAGCCATGTGCACAATCTCCGCAGACTTCAACGTAAGACGGCCCCGCGCGGGGCCGTCGGCAGGGCTACCGGGAGCGACTGACTCGTCGCCGCTCCCGCATGCTTCCGACCGACTTACATCCAGCCTTTCTCCTTGTAGTACTTCACGGCGCCGTCGTGGAGCGGTGCCGACAGGCCGTTCTTGATCATCTCTTTCGGGTCAAGATGAGCGAAAGCGGGATGCAGCTTCTTGAAGTCATCCAGATTGTCGAAGACGGCTTTTACCATCGCATAGACCACGTCGTTGGAAACTTTCGACGACGAGACAAAGGCAGCAACGACGCCGAAGGTGTTCGTCGGGTTCGGGTTGTGCGCGTACATGCCGCCGGGAATCGTGACTGCCGCGTAGTAGGGGTAGGTTTTGACCAGTTTGTCGACCGCCGGGCCGAGGATATTGACCAGTTGCGCGTGACAGGTGGTGGTCGGGTCCTGGATGTTTGCCGACGGGTTGCCGACGACGTAGGCGAAGCCGTCGATCTTGTTGTCGCAAAGCGCCGCGCCGTGTTCATCGGCCTTCATCTCCGAAACCAGCGAGAAATCACTGGTCTTCATGCCCAACGCTGGCAGCAGGATGTCCATCGTCGCGCGCTGTCCGGAGCCCGGATTGCCGATATTGAAGCGCTTACCCTTGAAGTCGAGCAGCGAAGTGACCTTGGCGTCCTCGCGAGCGAGAACGACGAGCGGCTCGGGATGAATCGAGAAGACCGAACGCAGGTCGCCAAAGGCCGCACCCTTGAACTGGTTCTCTCCCTTCAGCGCGTTGTACGCGACATCGGACTGAGCAACGCCGAAGTCAAGCTCGCCCGCCTTGATGGTATTGACGTTGTAAACCGATCCACCGGTACTTTCGACCGAGCAACGAATGCCGTGCGTTTTCTTTTCCTTGTTCATCAGGCGGCAAATCGCGCCGCCCGCTGCGTAATAAACACCGGTCACACCCCCGGTGCCAATGGTCACGAACTTCTGTTCTGCAAATGCCGTCGGGCTGGAGATGGTGGCAGAAACGGCAAGGGCTGCTGCCAGGGTAGTAAGTTTGTTCAAGGTTCTGGTCTCCTTCATAATATTTAAGCAACGGCGACGAGCCATGCCGCGACCCAGCCGGTTGGCGACCTGATCATGCACGGGAGGCGAACACGAGTTCTATACCGCCCCCAAACAACGCCGCTCTATATTCGTAGCAGTCATTGACAAGTCAAGCTCCGTGCCTGTTGGCGCGTTGGCTAAAGCCAATTTACCCGAAACATTCCGTCTCGTGCAATGGACAAAAGCCAACGCTGAGCGACTCTACACATAAAACCAACGCACACTCGGACCAATTCCAGGCGAATAGCTGATACCAATGTGGCGCCACACGCTCCTTCCGGCGGCCGTTTGCGGCTTTGCGCGGGAAGCAAGGGCGCGGAAAATCGGTGAGCATCAGCGTGCTGCGAATTCCTGCGCCGACCACCGCGGCAGTCATTCTTTGAGCATTCTGCTCACCGCTTCCAGATGCTCCGCTTCGTTATGGCACATTCCCTGAAAGGAAGCACACAGGTCGAGAAAGTCTTTTAACTCCATGCGTTGTGCCATTTTCATCAGTCGCTTGGTAAGGCGTAGCGCCTTTGGCGGCTGGGCGGCAATGCGCGCGGCAAGATCGAGCGCCGTTGGCAGCAAGTGCTCTGGCTCGACGACGTCAAGCACGATCCCCAGCGCCTTGGCCTCGTCGGCGCCGACGATGCGGCCGGTCAGGGTCAGCTCGAAGGCTTGCTGGTAACCGATCAGCCGCTGCATGAACCAGGCGCCACCGTCCCCGGGAATTATCCCCAGATTCAAAAAAGTTTCTCCGAACCTGGCCCGCCGCGATGCCAGGCGAATGTCGGCCATGTTGGCCAGATCGAAGCCGGCGCCGATGGCGGCGCCGTTCACCGCCGCGATTACCGGGATCTCGACTTCGCTCAGCGCCAGCGGGATGCGCTGGATGCCACGCCGATAGCGCTGTGCCACCTCGGCCACGTCGCCCGCGAAATCACCACTGCGTCTGGCCATGTCCTTGACGTTGCCACCGGCAGAGAAAGCAGCTCCGGCGCCGGTAATCACCAGCACTGACACCTCGTCACAACGATTCACCCAGTCAGCGACGCGGACGATGTCTTCAATCAGCTGGGTGCCGGTCAGGGCGTTGCGGACGTCGTCACGATTGAGGGTCAGGACTGCCACCCGAGCGTCGACTTCGAGCAGTGCATCGGCAACTGGCGGCATGCTCATCACAAGGCCTCCTTTCCTGCCCCCGCTTGACGGGCGACGATGATCCGCGCATCGACGACCGCATAGCCGTCGGCCCGGGCAATGAGCGGATTGAGATCCAGTTCGAGCAGTTCCGGATAAGCCTCGACGATACTCGACACCTTCAACAGCAAATCGACCAGCGCCGCCTTGTCGACGGCCGCTTCACCACGCACGCCGCCAAGGATCTTGCGCGACTTGATCTGCTCAAGCATCGACGACGCATCGTGCGACGACAGGGGAATGGCCCGGAAAGCAACGTCCTCGAGAATCTCTACAAATATGCCCCCCAGCCCGAACATCAATACCGGCCCGAAAATGGGATCGCGAATGACACCGATAATCACCTCGACACCCTTGCGCGCCATCGGCGTAAGGAGCACGCCTTTGATCACCGCCTGCGGATCGTAGGCGCGGCCGGCAGCCATGATCTCGTCAAAAGCGGCGCGCATGCCGGCTTCGCCGCGCACATTGAGCTTGACGCCGCCGGCATCCGATTTGTGCAGGATGTCCTTGGAGACCACCTTCATGGCCAGCGGCTGATCGCCAAAGCGTGCAGCGATACTGGCCAGATCGTCGGGAGAACTGGCCAACAGTTCGTCCGGGACGGCGACGCCGTGGGCGCGCAGCAGGTTCTTGGCTTCGAACTCGAAAAGGTCGCGACCCTCGGCCTGAGCCGTGGCAAAAGCACGCTGCGCTTCGCGGTTGGGGAGCACCGTCGGCAGGCTCTTCTGGCCGCTGCTCGCCGCCAGATAGATGCCGCGTTCGCCCAGCGCCGAGAGGACGCGCACGGCGTGCTCGATCGAGCTGTAGACTGGCAGCCCCGCTTCATGCAAGCGGCGCAAGGCCGGCGGATTGACCGGTGCGTAGAGGCTATAGACGATCAGCGGCTTGTCGGTCTTGCGCGCCAGTTCGATCATTGCTTCGGCGGCACGCATCTCGCCGCCCAGCAGATCCTCGGCAAAGCGGGTGTGGTAACCCCCGAACATGCCGACCAGGAAAATACTGTCGACCTGATCGTCCTCGGCGACGATCTCCAGACAATCGGCAAGCAGCGCCGGGTTGGCATCGCTGCTGCCGGCGACGTCCACCGGATTGACCAGCGAGGCCTGCGGGAAAAGGATTTCGCCGAGACGTCGGCGCGTTGTTTCGCTGAGCTCGGCCAGTTCAAGCCCGGCTTCGCTGAGGCGATCGGAGGCAATGGTCGCCTGACCGCCGCCGTCGGCGACCACGGCCACGCGCTTGCCGCGTGCCTTCTGCAGCAAGCCCAGGCCTTCGGCGACCGGGAGGATCTCGTCCGAATGCTGCACCACGCTGACGCCAACCTGACGCAAGACATCGACCGTCATCGCATAGCTACCGGCCAAAGCGCCGGTATGCGAACTGGCCGCTTTCTGGCCCGCTTCGGTTGACCCCGACTTGTACACCACGACCGGCTTGACGGCCGTGATTTCACGCGCCGCGTCGAGAAAGCGGCGCCCATCGCGAAAGCCTTCGACGTACAAGGTCGCGACGCGTGTATGCACATCTTCGCCAAGGTAACGCAGGTAATCATTGAAGCCGATATCGGCCTGATTGCCCGGCCCGGCATAGGTGCTGAAGCCGACGTGACCATTACGCTCGGCTTCGAGCACCAGCGACAGCAGCATATTGCCGGATTGCGAGATGAGCCCGATATCGCCCGCCTTGACGTTGTTCAACGCCAGGAGGTTGACTTTCTTGTGCAGGTTGAACATCCCCGAGGTGTTCGGGCCAATCACCCGCACGCCGCTCTGCTGCGCGGCGGCGAGCATTTCCTGCTCCAGCTTGATGCCTTCCGGACGCCCGGTTTCGCGGAAACCGCTGGCCAGGATCACCGCCCCCTTGACGCCCTTCCTGCCGCATTCGACGAGCAAACCCGGCACGCTGGCAGCCGGCGTGCAGATCAGCGCCAGGTCGGCGGTTCCCGGGATGTCGGCCAGTGACGGATAGGCCCTGACGCCGAGAACCCTATCCACCTTGGGATTGATCGGGTAGATCCTGCCCGCGTAACCATCCTTGATCAGCCCGACCATGGCCTTGTAGCCACGCTTGGTGGGATCGGCCGAGGCGCCGACGATGGCGATCGAATCGGGGGCAAGAAAATCATGCAGCGGGCTGCGCTGCGCTGCAGTATTCATGGTGGTCATCTCAGCACCCCTTGAAGATCGGCAGACGCTTTTCGGCGAAGGCGTCGATGCCCTCCTGCCAGTCCTGAGTAGTACCGACGAAGCTCATTCCTTCGAGCTCGGCGGTCAGAGCCGCGTCGAAAGTACGCTCCGCAGCCATGTTCAGCTGCTCCTTGGCGAGTTGCATCGACAAGGGCGCCTTGCCGGCAATCCGGCCGGCAAACTCGCGCGCCGCGTCGAGAAAGCCTTCATCCGGCAACACGCGATTGGCCAGGCCGATGCGTACCGCCTCCTCGCCCTTGATGCGTTCGCCGAGAAACACCAGTTCGCGCGCCTTGGCAAGACCGACCAGCCGCGGCAGCAGATAGGTGACGCCACCACCGAGGAAAGTGCCGATGCTCACCTCGGGCAGGCCGATCTGTGCGCTTTCGGCCATCAGAATGAAGTCCGAAGCGATCGCCATTTCGGCGCCGGCGCCGACGGCGAAGCCATTGACCGCAGCAACCACCGGCTTCGACAACAAAAGCAAGCGTTTGCAGACGATCTGCTCGCCGCGCAGATACTGGCGTCGATCGTAGGCGGTTCGCCCCGCCTTGTGTTCCTTGAGGTCAGCGCCAACGCAGAAAGCGCGGCCCTCGCCGGTCAACAGCACGACGCGCACGTCGCCGTCGGCTTCGGCGACGCCCAGCGCGGCGTTGAGTTCGTCATAGAGCTGCTGGGTCACCGCATTCAAGCGATGCGGCCTGTTCAGTCGAATTTCGGCGATCCCGCCGCGTGCATGATAAATGATCGTTTCGGTCTGCATAGGCAGCGCTCCTCTTCTTTCAGTGAATGAACGAATGGCCGCGACGCGACCACCGAGCGAGTCGCGCCGAGCGATCTCAAGTGGGCAGTTCCTGAATCGACGACGGGCTGGCCTCGAGTACCGCCAGCGCCTGCTCGGTAAAGATGCGCAGGCCGAGTTCCGGCCGGTAGCCATGAATCTCCTTGACATCGAGCGCGCGCATGAAGGTGATGATTTCCTGGCTGATCACCTGCCCCGGAACCAGAATCGGAAAACCCGGTGGATAGGGGATGACGAAGGTCGTCGACACCAGCTGGCGTCCGCTGGCAATCGCCTTCTCGATCGAATTCCCCTCGATCGGAATGTACTCGCACTTGCTTTCATCGTATGCCAGGAAGAAGGCCGAGCGAATGTCGCCCTCGGGCGTCCCGTTGCCCGAACTGATCCGGAACGAATCGTGAAAGCAACTGAAGTCCGGCAGCGGCGGCAAATCCTCACGCAAGGCCTTCACCTTGCGCTCGAAAATCTTGCGCTCGACGTTGCTCGCATCATCCAGGCGCTCATCGAGATCCCTGGCAATCTTGACCAACACCTCGATCAGATAGGCGACCGACGAGCGCGTCGTGCCGATATTGGTCATGAACAGCACCGTGTTGCGCGAGGTCTTGTTGATCTGAATCCCGTGCTTGTTCATCAGGATCTCGTTCTTGAACGTGTCTCCGTCCCATCCCGAACCTGCCACCGACAGGGTGATCCGTGTGGCATCAAGAACGAACTCGTCCTCGCTCCAGGCGGCCATGATGTCACTCCAGCCATGCTGCGGGTCCCAGTAGCTCTTGATCCCCGACTTGCGATACTCGGCCGGGATCATCTCGGCCACCGTGACGACGTGAAAATACTTGCTGATCAGTGGATGGGTATTGATCACCTTGCGCAGCGACATCGCCTGCTCGACCTGCCGCTGGACAAACTCGAATCCCTCGAGTTCGACCTGCCGTCGGCCGATATCCAGAGAAGCGATGATCTGGTAGTTGGGCGAGGTCGAGGTGTGCGTCATGTACGCCTCGTGGAAGGCCTGCTCGACCTCGTCCTTGAAGTCCTGGTCGTGCACATGGATCATCGAGCCCTGGCGCAGGGAGGTGAGCGTCTTGTGTGTCGATTGGCAGGCGTAGGCGCGCACACTGACTTTTTCCGGATCCGGCATCAGCCGCGTCGTGAGCAGCGTTGCGTCGTCGGCGTCGGCCATTTTCTCCTGGTACTTTGCGTAGGCCTCGCGGTACTCGGCAGAGCGGTAGCGCTCGCGCAGCACTCCGGCACAATACATGGCCGTCCGCTTCCGGTAAGCCGGGCCAAAGCGGGCAAAGGCAAACCACGCCTCATCCCACAGGAAAACCAGGTCCGGCTTGATCGCCAGACACTCCTCCATGACCCGCTCGACGTTGTAAACGACGCCGTCGAAAGTGCAGTTGGTCAACAACAGCATGCGCACGCGGTCGAGCTTGCCGGCCGCCTTCAGTTCCAGCAAGCGATGCTTGATCTCCTTCATCGGCACCGCGCCGTACATCGAGAAGTCGTTGAGCGGGTAGCTGTCGAGATAGACCACCTGCGCGCCGGCCAGGACCATGCCGTAATGGTGCGACTTGTGGCAATCGCGGTCGACCAGCACGATGTCGCCGGGGCGAACAATCGCCTGCACAACGATCTTGTTGCAGGTGGACGTGCCGTTGGTGGCGAAGAAGGTCTGCTTCGAGCCGAAGGCACGGGCGGCCATCTCCTGCGCCTTCTTGATCGGACCGTGCGGTTCCAGCAGGCTGTCCAGGCCACCCGAAGTCGCCGAGGTTTCAGCGAGAAAGATGTTCATCCCGTAAAAGTCGCCCATGTCCTTGATCCAGTGCGAAGCGGTGATCGACTTGCCGCGACTGATGGGCATGGCATGGAAGACGCCCGTCGGGATGCGCGCGTACTGCGTAAGGGCGTTGAAGAAAGGCGCTTCAAAACGCTCAGCGACACCGCGCAGGATGTTCAGGTGCAAGTCGAGATGGTCTTCCTGGTTGTAGAAGACGCGCCGACAGTTGCCGAGCTTGGCACCGGCGATTTCCTCGACCGACTGATCGGTAAACAGGTACACGTCCAGCTCCGGGCGAAGCTTGGCAATCATCCGACAGAGCTCGGGACCATACTCCTTGGGCTCCACCTCTTCCAGCACCCCCTTCTCGAGCCGCGAAAGATGGCGATGAAGGAGTTCCAGCGTTTGCTCCGAGTCGCGCTTCAGGTCGTTGCGGATAACCACTGCCTGCACGTTGTGGTTGAACATCACACCGATCAGGGCATCGGTGAGGCTGGGCACGAACACCGGCTCATAAACGAAGGGATCTTCGGCGCGACGCAGTGAAGCGAACTTGCGGCGCAGGTTCTCTTCCTGCATCGGCGAAAAGCTGTCCACGAACAGCACTTCGAAATAGAGCAGATCCTTGACAGCGTGTTCGGTCGACTCGTCGTCCGGACTGCCCTCGGTCAGTTCCTCGACATCGTGGTGATGAGGATTGCGTCGATAACTGTTGCTCAGCAGCGAGTGACAGATGTTGCGCACCGTAATCGCCAGGACGTCAAAACGTCCCTGGGTCACCAATTCGCCGAGCCGACCGAAAGTATCGTGGCCCGGGAAGGCCCAGTAGAGTTCGATCGGACGCAAGGCATCGATCAACTCGACGACCTTGCGCTCGGCCTCATTCCTCTTGCGATCGGAGCTACTCTGGATGAGTTGTTCGCTGGCAATTTTCAGGGCACTCCAGCGGTCGGTGCGCAGCTGCAGCGCGCTGTAGTATTCACCCAGGGACTTCTTGCTCTTGCTATCTGCCTTCATGGCTTGTCTCCTCACGCAGGTCCATGCCTGGCGTATTGTTATGCGGCGGTGGCGAACTGCCAAATTCGATGAGCCGTTCGCCCACGGTGAACTCGGCAAATGATTGTGACCAGCTGACTCCGGGCCAGAAGAAGTCGGCACGTCCGTCGCTGGGCGAATACGCCGCCGAGTAAAGTGTGCCGAGGCCGCGCGCAAACGCGTTCGAGTAAATGGGCGGCTGCAGGAAAGCGGCGATCAGCGTCTCGCTATTCATGGCGCTGTCTTCCAGCATCTCCATCAGCCGCCGCAGACGCTCGACCGTCGACGTGGCACGAGCGTGCTGGTGCCATTCGACCTTTTTCTGGTGATTGGTCGCCGCCGCCAGGCGACGGATCTCACCGGCTTTGCCGGGGCCCAAAAACACGGTCGCAAAATCGCCGCTGCGGTCAACCACGGTCACGTTGTAGCTCATATGCACCGGAACGCGCGCCAGTGCCGCACAGGCCTCGTCGGTACGCGTGCAAGTTTCCAGCACGTAACGCAAGACGAGCGGCACCCCGAAACCTTCGCCAACCTCCTGGCGGCCGCCAAATGACAAGGCCACCGCCAGACCATCCTCGTTGATGCCGTCGAGCAGACCCCACATGCAGTCGCTGAGACCAATCACCGCACGGCCGTTCCAGGCCGTCTTCAGGATCACGCCTTCGCACAATTGCGGCGGATAGTCGTAGTTGCGCACCAGTAACGGTCGCTCGCCCGGCCAGACCAGCTGTGAGCAGCCAGTGACGTACGGCGGTGGACAGAAAAGCGACAGGAAGCGGGCCTCGACGTCGCCGCCGCCCGAGAGCTCGGACAGGGCCTCGTAGCTCGGCAAGAGTTCCGGCATGTGCCTGCGCAACGCTCGCACGCACGGTAGATAATAGGGACGCGCTGCTTCGCCGCTTTGCAGATACCAGCGGCGATACGATGGCCAGAATTCTCTGAACAGCGCCTGCCAGACCGCCCCCGGTCGCTCCTCTTCCATGGCCCGGAAGAGCAACGACTGGGTCTGAATAAGCGGCATCGACCTCCTCAGCCGGCGATCAGAGAATCTTGAACGCGCCGGCCGACGGCACCGGTTCGGCGACGGCGGTATCGAGAGGACGTCCCTTGTAGAAACTCTTGATGCCGCGGATCCAGTTCTCCGCGCGGGTGTTGATCTTGAATTCCTCGGTCATCGAACGACCACGGGTAATCAGGATCCCCAGATCGGCCCCTTCATAGCGGTAGTCACCGGGACCGGTGATGCGCAACCAGAAAGCCTCGCTCTCGCCTTCGACCGCCAGGCGGTGATAGTCGAAGCGGTGAAAACTGACGTTGCCGGCGTCATCCATGCGGTAGATCCCCGATTCTGGCGCCTGCTCGACGATATCGACTTCCTCGTCGGTGTATTTCATGACCAGCTGGCTCCAGCTATCGATGTACTTGGGGTTCTTCCAGCGCTCGTTCATCGCCGCCACGTCGAGATCGAAGTCCGCACCGCTGAACTCAAGCAGATGGAAGAAGAACAGGGGCGCGTCGGCATAGGCGAAAGCGGCATGGTTGGTCATCGGGCTGGCGCCGCAGACACGTGGGTTGAGCTCGCCCAGATAGACTTCCTCGGTGTCCTGGTCGATCAGGAAATCGAGGTCGAAGTACCCGCGATAGCCCTCCTTGAGCAACTGGTTACCAAAGGCATAGGCCGAGTCGCGCGCCTTGATGCGCGCCTTTTCCGGAAACGCCCCGGGGAAAACCTCGTTGCCGCACCAGCCGCCCTTGTAGGGGGTCAGTTCCTTGGCGCCGACGATTTCGGTGAGCAGCGGACCGACGACCGTGCCGCAGCGGGTAACGCAGGCTTCCAGGGTTCCGCCGCGACAGTTGATGCGCTTCATGACCTTGACTTCGGGATCCTTGACGATCTCGTCGGCGTACTTCTTCCATTCCTCTTCGTTGGAAATGAAGAAGGTGGTGTGACCGGAGTCGCCGAACGCCGACTGAATCACCAGATCATTGCCCAGCCCATGTTCCTTGGTCAGCTCGAGCAGCTGCGCGTAGCTTTCGACCTTGGCCAGCACGTTGGGTACCGACTGCACGCCGGCCTTGTTGCCGATGCGCACGGTTTCCATCTTGTTGTCACAACGGGTGCGCAGCGATGCCGGCGGGAACCACAGCTCGATACCCAGTTCCTTGCACAGCTCCTCGGTCTTCTCGTCGAACATCAGGAAGACGGCAACGGGGTCGCCACCGCGCCCCTTGATGTAGTCGATAACCTCCTTGTTCTGCAGCAGGTAGTTGTTGATATCCTCGATTCCTTCGAATTCCGGATGCGGTTGCTCGCTGGGGACGAAGACGTTCGGATGGCGACCATCGTAGCAGTCGATGTAATTGATGTGCTTGAAGTGCGGCACCCGCTCATCCATACCGGCGAGATTGAAGTTGGTGGCGCTGATGAAGTAAATCGGGCGCTGATTGCGATGGAAGAACAGTCGCAGGTCCGACATGCTGGTAATCGTCGGCATCGTTGGTTTGTCTTGGCTCATATCTTGTCTCCTCTGTGGGGGTAAATTTTTCTGGGGTACTGCTTTTGCGCGATGCTGCTGTAGCGCAAAAATCCCGAATCCAAGCAGGGTGCCGACGGCCAGCCCGATAATGATCAAACTGGTACTCATCTGCGCACCCCCTCTTGTCGAAGAAGCCGGCTGCTCACGAACCAGCGTGGTACGGTGCTGCGTTCTCCGTCGCCCCGGCAGCGACGTCGACGTCCGTCTTGAGATCGGCCACGCGGATGATCGAACCGTCCGGACCGGCCACCGCCCCCTCGGGCAGGGCAACCGGTTCGGCGCGCGACCCGCGGCTGGGTTTGATCAGCGGCCCGAGGCTGTTCAGATAACCCTCCTGCCGGCCCAGGTGCTTCTGATAGACCGGAAACTCTATCGGCCGATCACGGAAACTTTTCAGCGTCTGGCCCAGACCACGAATGCCGACCTCACGTTCCCGACGCACCCGCGACAGATCGATCTCCACTGGGATGATTTCCTCGCCACCGCCGGCGACGTGAATCACGTAGCCGGACGGGCCGACGACGATCGAGTGACCGGTACCGCAGTCGCCAACACCGTTGACATCGAAGAAATAGCACTGATTGATCGTCGCGCTGGCACGGGCAATCGGTAATTCGACGTCGCGATCGATGGTGTCGGTCATCGTCGGATGGAGAATGCATTCGGCGCCCATCGACACCAGCGTGCGCGTCGTTTCCGGAAACCACATGTCGTAGCAGATGGAAACGCCGAAACGCCCGATGTTGGGGACGTCGAAGACACAGAAATCGGTCCCCGGCTTGATACCCATTTCGTAAGGCAGGAAAGGGAACATCTTGCGGTAGCGGGCCACCACATGGCCGTTCGGATCGATTACCGACGTGGTGTTGTAGATGTCGTCACCGACACGCTCGAACATCGAGCCCGGCAGCAGCCAGAGGCCGTGCTTGGCGGCCATCTGACAGAAAATCTGCTCGGCCGGCCCGCCCGTCGGCTGGGCATGATAGGGCGCCGGCCCGTAGGCAGCCAGCTCGCTGAAGACGACCATCTGCACCCAGGGAAAACGGGCCATGACGACGTCCAGCTTGTGCCCCATCGCGGTGATGTTCTCGCGCTCCATCGAGACATTCATCTGGATGCCGGCAATTGAAAATGGAATCATGAAATGGGCTCCCCCGCCACTTTAGGTATCGGTAATGACATTTGTCGAATGCACGCCACGCTCCGACATAGCGCAGCCAAGCCGATCGGAATTCGTGTTCGCCGGCCGCTACGCAGCTCCTGAGAAAGCAGGAATGCCGCAGGGCGCTCCGTCCACAGGGCTGCGAAGTCAGCAACTCAGGCGCCAATCGCCTGCAGTGAGGCCTCGATGACATCCAGGCCCTCGTCCAGCAGCGCCTCGGAGATGGTCAGCGGAATCATCACCCGCAGTACATTACCGTGCGCTCCGCACAACAGCAACAGCAAGCCGCGCTTGGCCGCTTCATTCTTCAGCGCCAGGGCCATGTCGCCAGCCGCTTGCTGCGGGTCGCCGTTGCGGCAGAACTCGACCGCCGTCATCGCCCCGAGGCCACGCACGTCGGCGATACTCGAGTATTTCTTCTGCATCGCGGTAAAGCGCGTGCGCATGCGCTCACCGAGCGCCATCGAGCGGCTGCACAGCTTTTCTTCCTCGACAATGTCGAGCACGGCCAGGGCACCGGCCACGGCAATCGGACTACCGGCATAGGTGGAACCAAGACCGCCCACTTCGGCTGCGTCCATGATCTCTGCCTTGCCGACGACGGCGGCCACCGGCAGTCCCCCACCGAGACCTTTGGCGAGGGTGATGAGGTCTGGCTCGACGTCGTAGTGTTCAGTGGCGAAGAGCTTGCCGCAACGGGCAATCCCGCACTGCACTTCGTCGGCCACCAGCAGGATCCCGTGCTTGTCGCACAAGGTCCGCAGGCGACGCAGAAAACCGGGCGGCGCGGGTAGGTAACCGCCCTCACCCTGGACCGGTTCGATCACAATGGCCCCGACGTCGGCGGCTTCGATGCTGTAGGCGAAGAGACGTTCGATGGCAGCCATGGAATCCTCTTCCGAAACGCCGTGCAGGACATTCGGAAACGGAACGTGGAAAATGCCGCCGGGGAAGGGCCCGAACTTGACCTTGTAGGGCGCGACCTTGCCGGTCAGCGCCAGACCGAACATGGTGCGGCCGTGGAAGCCACCGCCGAAGGCAATGACACCGGTCCGTCCGGTCGCTGCGCGGGCGATTTTCACCGCGTTCTCGACGGCTTCCGCGCCGGTATTGACGAGAAAGGATTTCTTCGGCGTCGGGCCAGGCGCGGCAGCATTAAGCCGCTCGCAGAGTTCGACGTAGGACTCGTAGGCAACGACCTGAAAACAGGTGTGCGTAAACGCGTCCAGTTGCTCGCGCGCCGCAGCCACCAGCCTGGGATGGCAGTGCCCGGTATTGACCACCGCGATACCGGCGCAGAAATCGATCCAGCGACGACCCTCGACGTCCCAGATTTCGGCGTTCTGGGCGCTTTCGGCAAATAGCGGATGCGCCTGGCCAACCCCCCTGGGCAAGGCCGCCTGGCGTCGCGCCATCAGCTCGGCATTGGTTTGCGTGGCCGGCTTTCCGTTCGGTGCATTCATTTCGTTCTCCTCTTCAATTCGTCAATTCGTCAATTCGCCCGCAGGCTCAGTTGATTCCGCCGATGCAAACGTGCTTGATTTCCAGATAATCCTCGATGCCGTACTTGGAACCCTCGCGCCCCAGTCCGGAGGACTTCATACCCCCGAACGGCGCCACTTCGGTCGAGATCAAACCGGTGTTGACGCCGACGATGCCATATTCCAGAGCACTTGAAACACGCATTGTGCGGGCCAGGTTTTCGGTATAGAAGTAAGACGCCAGACCACACTCGGTATCGTTGGCCATGGCCACCGCTTCAGCCTCGGTTTTGAACGCAAAAACCGGTGCCACCGGCCCAAAGACTTCCTCGCGCGCGATGCGCATCGCCGCAGTCACGTGGGCCAGAATCGTCGGCTCGTAATAGGTTCGTCCGAGACTGTGCGGCTTGCCGCCGCAGACCACGCGAGCGCCCTTGCTGCGCGCGTCTTCGACCAGCTCTTCGACCTTGGCGATCGCCGCCGCGTCGATCAGCGGGCCTTGCGTGACGCCCTCCTCGACACCATTGCCGACGCGCAGACCGGCAACCGCCACGGCCAGCTTCTCAACGAAAACGTCGTAGACGCCTTCCTGCACCAGCAAGCGGTTGGCGCAGACGCAGGTCTGACCGGCGTTGCGATACTTCGACAGAATCGCGCCCTGCACCGCGGCATCGAGATCGGCGTCGTCGAAGACGATGAATGGAGCGTTGCCGCCCAACTCCAGCGACAGTTTCTTGATCGTTGGCGCGCATTGCTGCATGAGAATGCGGCCGACTTCGGTAGAGCCGGTGAAACTGAGCTTGCGCACCGTCGGATTGGCGCACAGCTCGCCGCCGATCGCCGGCGCGTCGCCGGTCACGACATTGAAAACACCCGCCGGGACACCGGCGCGCTCGGCGAGTTCGGCCAGCGCCAGCGCCGAAAGCGGCGTCGCCTCGGCCGGCTTGAGCACCACGCAACAGCCGGCGGCCAGCGCCGGGCCAACCTTGCGGGTGATCATCGCCGCCGGAAAATTCCACGGCGTGATCGCCGCGCAGACGCCGATCGGCTCCTTGGTCACCAGAACGCGCTTGTCGGCGTGATGCGGCGGAACGATGTCACCGTAGATGCGCTTGCCTTCCTCGGCAAACCACTCGATGAACGAAGCCGCGTAGACAATCTCGCCACGGGCTTCTGCGAGCGGCTTGCCCTGCTCGGCGGTCATCAGTTGTGCCAGATCCTCCTGGTTGGCAAGCAGCAGCTCAAACCAGCGCCGCAGCACCTTCGCCCGCTCACCGGCGGTATGCGCCCGCCACGCCGGCTGCGCGGCCCGCGCCGCTTCGATGGCCCGCCGCGTTTCTTCAGCGCCCATGTCCGGCACCGTCGCCAGCTCTTCGCCGCTGGCCGGATTGATCACCGCAAAGCTGCGCCCATTGTCGGCGGCAGCCCATTGGCCGTTGATGTAGCACAACTGCTTGAGCAGTTTGGTATCGCCAAGTTTCAAAGCCGTTTCTCCTTCTGGCGTAGTCAATTTTTCCGATTTCCGTAAAGCCTCACCGGCCAGACGGCAGCCGTTGCCAGCACCGGCTATCCCGAATTGACTGTACGCCCCAAAGCGGTGCACAATCGAACCAATTAGTTGCTTAATTCTGATACCAATCTGACGCTTCCCCCTCACCCGCTCGTCAATGGACAAATCGCTGCGCATTGAGCTCATTCGCGATCGATTCGCGAGCGAGCCGCGGGGATCGCGAACACAAGCCGCCTTGCACCTCGTTCTGCGGCGCTTGATCCTGGACGGCGAACTGCCTGCCGGCAGCCCGCTGCCGCCAACCCGGCGTCTGGCCAGCGACCTCGGCGTCAGCCGCAGCACGCTGGTCAGGGTCTACGAGCAGCTCCTCGTCGAAGGCTATCTGCAGAGTCGCGGCGGCTCAGCGACGCTGGTCTCGGAGGCCCTGCCCGCGGCAGCACCCGGCCATGCGCGCCGGACCCAGCCGCCCGATCGGGCCGGTCACGTGGCGAGCCTGTCGCAGCGCGGCAGCGCGATTGCCCAGCACGCGACCAGCAGCCGCATCCAGAGCGGCGCCTTCGTGCCGGGAGCGCCCGACGTCGGCCTGTTTCCCTTCGCCACCTGGCGGCGCCTGCTGGCGAAGAACATCCGCTTCGAACAACGCCACCTCGCGCGCTACAGCCACGGCGGCTACGGACCCTTGAAAGCAGTGCTCGCCGACTACCTGCGTGCGTCACGGCGGATGAGCTGTTCGCCGCGGCAAATCCTGATTCTCAACGGCTCGCATCAGGCCATCGATCTCTGCGCGCGCATGCTCTGCGACAACGGCGATCATGCCTGGATGGAGGACCCCGGCTACTGGGGAGCGAGCAACGTCCTGCGTGCCAACGGGCTGCAGATCGCGCCGATCCCGGTCGATGACGAAGGCCTGTCGCTGCCAGCGCCGGGGTCGCCGGCACCGCCGCGTCTGATCTTCGTTTCCCCTTCCAGCCAGTACCCGACCGGGGTGGTCATGTCGCTGAGCCGGCGCATGCAGCTCCTTGAACTGGCCGAAACGAACCGTGCCTGGGTGATCGAGGATGACTACGACAACGAGATCCGCTATCACCCCTACACCATCGGTTCGCTCTTCGGGCAAGCGCGATCGCAGCGGGTGATCTATCTCGGCACCTTCAGCAAGACCATGTTCCCCGGTTTGCGCCTCGCTTATCTGGTGGTCCCCGAACAGCTCGCCGAAGCCTTTGCCACCGGCAACGCCGAGCTCTACCGGGAAGGGCGCATGATCGAACAGGCGGCACTCGCCGAATTCATCGACGCGGGCCATCTCGGCGCACACCTGAAGCGTGTGCGCAGCATCTACCAGGAACGCCGCAACGTGCTGCGCCGCGCCGTCGAATCGCGGCTCGGCGATCTGGTGAGCACCAGCGGCGGCCTGGCCGGCTTGCATCTGCCCTACTTCTTCAGCCAGCCGCTGAATGATGTCGCGCTGTCAAACGAAATGCTCAAGGCCGGCATCGTTGTGCGACCGCTGTCGATGTACTACGCCGACCCGGCCTACAGCCGTTCGGGGATGGTCCTTGGCTTCGCCGCCATCGACGCCCAGACCATCGAGACTGCCGCCGCGCAATTGTGCCGCGTCATCGAAGAGCGCTGTCGGCGCGAGCAGGGCGTCAGCCAGCCCGAGGTGCGACGACGCTGCTCGGTGAGTGGCCTCTGAAATTCGCCTGCCAACCGACAGCAATCAGCCAAACCTCATGCGCCCGTCCCTGGCCGAGCGGCTCGGCGCTGCCTTGGTCACTGACTGGATTGCCGCGCTGAGTATTTCATGCTCGGTGCCGCAGGAATGCTGATCGTCGGCGGTCACCCTGGCGCCGCCGCATTCCTCGGCGCTATCGCTGGAGTGGTGATCGTTCTGACGCTCTCCGTGTTCCGCGACCTGCGCGCCAAATGGGGCGGGCGTATCCGCTTCATTCGAGGATTTTCACGCCGGCGAGACAGACCTGAGCTTTGCCGAGGCATTTGTTTCGATGCTATCTTCTGCGGCGATGGGATTGGGCAGCCGATCCTTACTTCCCATTCTCCCCCGCCTAAACGACAACGGAGCCGCAAACATGAACGACGCGACAGTGTGGAGAACCCCGATCCAGCACCCTGCTTCACGGTGCTTTCGCCCGCAGATTGCCGGACAGCTGCGGCGCTGCTTGGTGGCGATCGCCCTGGCAATGCTTGTCGGCGCAGGCGGCGCCGTGGCCGCGCCAAGTGCAGCCTCGATGGGTCCGCTTGCGCAATTTCTTTTCGAGGGTCGCGACGGCAAGTGGCAAGGGTCGATCCGTGACGGCAGCTTCATTCTTGCCAACGAAAGGGATCCCGGCGCCATCTTCTACCTCTATGCCAAGGCGGGTGTCGACGGGGCGAGAACGATTCGCGTCGAGGTCAAGGCGCAGTGGACAGAGTCGAGCCGTGTCGGATTGCTCTATGGCTTCCAGCCGCAGGGTCCGATTTACTATCCTTTGGTGATCGAGGACAAGGGGCGGCAACTCTCGCTCCTGCGTCGCGGGCAGGCGGGCCTCGAGCCCCGGCTGTCATCCGCGGTGGAGAAGTCGGGCGGGCGCGATGGCTGGCACGAACTGGTCATCGTGGAGCGTCCATCCGAAATCGAATGGAGCCTCGATGGTCAAGTCATGGGGAGCATGGGCAACGCCGAGCTTGGTCGCGGATTCGTCGGCATTGTCGCGATGGGCACGGGCAGCTTTGCTTTTCGAGGCTTCGAAGTGCGCGAGACCGGCGTCAGTCGGCAGCAGCCTCGGCCGCAAGCGCCAAACTCGGTCAGGGAGATCGATCCGCTTGCCAAGCCTGCGGCCAAAGCCAAGGCCACTACCGCCGCCGCTTCCCGTCAGGTCGAGATCATCGATCGAGCCTTCAACATGCCAATATGGCGCGAATCAATCCCGGCGAATTGGGAGGTCTTCCAACAGCTTGCCACCGATCTCAACAAGGGCGGCTACAGCGCCTACCTGCGAGACATCTACGGTCCACGCGGCGAGTTGATTCGCGACCTGGGCGCGACCACTCACAACGCAGCCCTGGGCGTGAGCGCCCAGATGCTCATCCAGGAAGCCATTGCAACGGCCGTAGAGCAGCCCAGAATCGGGCAGCTCCAGCCAAGCAAGATGTTGGAAAGCCTGCCCCTGGTGGCATTCAAGCGTCGTAGCGAGCAAATGGCGGGGCGCACCCTGG